>WNFB01007841.1_pt1 | contig 10184 bp, 8 predicted proteins | sample 5400501 | NCBI WGS metagenome assembly WNFB01 (sample SAMN13153341, study PRJNA577476) | soil metagenome | isolation source: 200 cm saprolite under Douglas fir tree site 2 hole 1 | place: USA:California | collected 2015-04-18 | reverse complement strand
CCACGGAAGCAAAATCTGGTGGATGATCGTTAGACGGTTGCTCGCTTACCATCGTCTGCTGCTCCTGGCTAGATTCTCTTAATAACCCTCTTCCTTTATCCTACCGCGCCGTAAGACCCCTTGCTTCAGCTACAGGGATATCAGGCGCGCTGCCTGCAGGCAGAGAATCTGCTTTCCAGGCCAAAGCACTTGATATTGACCTCGTTCTATAGTACACTTGTTCTTGGTAAGTCGGGACCTTCGGGTTTCGCGCATACCGCAGGGCTTGCGGAAATTTAGGTCTGTGGAGGATGTGTAAGACACCCAGGGCTTCAGAGCATGTGTGCAACGTCCTATGAAACAGAAATGTCCACTCGTGAGAGTGGAATCCCCTGCCTTTAGGCATGGGGAGGATGTCAAGTGATGAGAGTGTACAAAAGCTCAAGCAAATTGGCAAGTATGCCACGAGGACATTGGTGGCGCAGTCACACCTTGTCCATAGTAGGGGCGATGGCTTGTCCTCGCCCTGGAGCCTGCAAAAAATGAAACCCACCCGAACATGTCCAAACTATTGCCCAACACATACGAGATGTGTTATAATCGTCACGCAACGGGGATAACTGTATGTACTCTGGACAAAGGCTACTCTGCGCCTTCAATGGAGTACGTATCGTGGGATTGAAATTGAGTTTGCAGGGCAAGAATCGCCACCCACACTGCCTCTCTCCAATTGTGCGCTCGCTCTTTTGTTAGGTGTGCGCTCAAGCAGATGGATTCGCAGCATTTGATTCACCAAAAAATTGCCTATAGCCCCGCTCTGTATAGATGAATAGAGAAAGAAGAGTCATGAAGCAGAAACTGAAAACACACAAAGCCATGGCCAAGCGCGTCAAAGTTACCGGCAGCGGTAAATTTATGCGCCGCAAAGTTGCCTTGAACCACCTGCGCCGCAACAAGTCGCCCCGCGCCGTCCGTTCGATGGATAAAGACTTTCAGCTACCCACGAGTGATACTCGTCGTATGAAACGTCTACTTCCCTATGCCTATTAATCATGTAGAAAGAATCGAACGGAGGATAAACCATGCCTAGAGTAAAACGTGGCGTAGCCGCACACAAGAAACATAAGAAACTCTTAAAGATGGCTGAGGGCCATCGTGGAACACGCAAGCGCCTTTTCCGACCAGCGCATGAATCGGTCATGCGCTCGATGGCATATATGTACCGCGACCGTCGCACTCGCAAGCGCGATATGCGTCGCCTGTGGATTACACGCATCAATGCCGCCGCCCGTATGCATGGCGTAAGCTACAGCAAGTTAATGCACGCCATTCATACCGCCAACATCGACGTAGATCGCAAGATACTCGCCGAGATGGCCGTCCACGATGAGGAAACTTTTAGCGCACTGCTCAAAGTCGCCCTGGAGACAATTCAGTAATTAATCGCTAACCTGATGGATGGTGTCGTCCTCGTGGGGTGTTTCTAACCTGAAGGATGGCGTCGCCCTCGTCCTGTTCCTGTGGCCGAAACACCCCACCTCTAGGGCGACGCTCCACCCGACCCAACACCCGCCCCTACGTGAGGCCATTGTGAGACGAGAGATGCTCATCATCAGCCCCAACAATCCACGCATTCGCAAATTGCAAGACTTGCATACAACGAGAGGTCGCAAAAAAAGCGGCCTCTTCTTGATGGAAGGACCACATCTGCTTGAAACATTGTTGGATACCGACGTTTTACCGCGCGAGGTGTATTATCAACCGGAGTTGTTGCAGCGCACCTCCAGGGGACGCTCGCTGTTCGACCGCCTGTTGCACACTACCAATCTGCTTGAGGCGCAACTGATAGAGGTGAGCGAGCGCGTGATTGAAGCCATCAGCGATGTACAAACATCGCAAGGTGTAGTCAGCGTTTTACCACTGAAGGCCTTCGAGTCTGATCGTATACATGCACGGCGTTCTCCAGCACGGCGTCCTGCGCTGCTCATCCTCGATGAACTGGCTGATCCGGGCAACATGGGCACCATTCTACGTACAGCTCTGGCGGCTAATGTGCATGAGGTATTACTCACTCCCAATTGTGTCGACTGCTACAGCCCTAAAGTGGTGCGAGCGGCTGCCGGTGCCCATTTTGCATTACCCATTGAGAGCAATCTTTCGTGGGCAACCATTGCGGAAAAAGTCAGGATACACTGCGCTGATACCCCTGTTGTGTTCCTGGCTGAGGCGGGTAGCCCGCAGGTGTACTATGAGCAGCACCTGGCAAGACCTTTTGCCCTCATTATCGGCAATGAGGCCCAGGGGCCTTCGGCACAGGCACGCGCACTGGCAACGCTTACAATCAGCATCCCACTGGCAAACGGAGTGGAGTCGTTAAATGCGGCGATGGCGGCAGGCATTATATTATATGAAGCTGTCCGCCAGAGCCAATTTTAAGAGACAAGGGAAAAGCACAACGACCTGGGCATTTGACACCGTCAAATGCCCAGGTCGTTGTGCTTTTCCCTTGTCTATGCACGATTGTCATCCTGAGCGTAGCGAAGGATCTCAGAATGTCCATGTCGTTGTGCTTTTCCCTTGTCTATGCGGGGTCTTTTACCAGCGGCTATTGATCTCGCGAGGCAGATCGTCGTATTCCACAAGGGAAGAGGTCGCCCCACAACTATCACAGGTGTAGTCGGCGGCTCCTGTGTGGATCATGCCGCATACTTCACAGGTCCAGCGTCGTGGTGCTGTATTCTCTGAAAGTAATCGCATCGCCTCTAGCACAGCGGCATTATCACCTTGGACCACATCTTTGGTGGTGATAGTTCTTTGCCTGAGCATCTCAATAGCCTCCCGGGTTGATACTCTATAGAAAAATAGCCGCTCACATAAACAGCATATGAGCACTGCATACTATTCGCCTACTACAAGTCTAACACCCCCTCTTGATGAAAGTCTATGAAATGAGATAGGCGTTATGGATGCTAACCATAACAAAAAGATTATATATACTTATCTGTTGCGGTTGCCGTTGGTAGTGTGCTCATTATATGGATCGCCGAACCACTGTTGTTCCCACGACTCCTGCATCTGCTGTCCTTCCCAGCCACCATTTTGCGGTGAATTGGGCGCCATTGGATAGTAAGACGAGGAGAAGGGGTTAGCAGCGCGTGCTGGTAGCAGGGCATTTTGCGGACTAGTTCCCCTACCTCTACTTGAATGTAGAGCTGTGGAGGTCACAGTGCGGAAGACACCGCTCATGCTCAACTGGTTCTCCTGCTCATCTGTAGGCGTGACACTAACATTCGAGTTTGGTGCATAAAAGCTCTGGTTTTCACGCAACTTGAAAGCTTCTACCGAGGAGCTTAACTGCTCTACCAGGCGTGCCAGGCGTTCCATGTTTTGGGAGGTTTCGCGAGTGCTCATTGTGCTCTGCTGTGTGGTATTTGAAATACTTCGCATGATCTGCACCACGTTACTTGAGGATTGTAACTGTTGGGTCGCCATCTGGTTGATATTTTCAATTTCTCTGGCTTGATGTTCAACGGCGGAGAAGATCGATTCCAGTGCAATACCGGCTTCCTCGGTCAGCTTGGCTCCTGCCGATGTCTCTCGCTCGGTATCTTGCATGGAGACGGCGGCGGCTCCAATATCCTCTCGGACGCTGCGGACAATGCGTCCAATCATGCTGGCCTGGTCTTTGGCTCGTTCAGCCAGGCGGCGGATGTCCGCGGCCACTGCGCCAAAGCCCCTGCCGTTCTCACCCGCCATAGCTGCCTGGATCGCGGCGTCAAGTGCTAAGCGGTTCGTCTGGTGGGCAATACCGGAAATGGCTTCAACGATGTTATTGATCTCGCGGGAACGTTCACCAAGCGTTTGCACCTTGCTCGCGGTAGTCTGCACATTTTCATGGATGCGTCCCATCCCTTCGACGGTCTGCTGCACCGCTTCGCGTCCGTGCTGTGCGCTTTGACGTGCATCACGAGCCACGGAATAGAGGATCTGTGCCCGCTCGGCCACCTGCCGGCTTGAGCCTGCCATGTGCTCTACTTCTACTGCCGCGTTCCCAATCTGGTTGAGCTGGATATCACCGGTCTCCACCAGTTGCGTCAAACGATCAAAGATTGCCGCCGTCGAATTTTCAACTTCATGGGCGACCATCTTGACACGCACCACCAGGCTGCCTAACTCTTCGACCATGTAGTTAAATGAGTCGGCCAGTACACCTAATGCATCGGCAGTGACCTCGGCCTGCACGCGCAGGTCTCCTTCACCAACGCCGCTGACCTCACTGACCAGCTTCTCAACCTGGGCTTGCAAGTTATCACGTTGGGCCTGCGTATCTTGAATGAGGCGCACAATGTTGTCCAACATTTTATTCATGGAGTCGGCCACCATATAGATTTCGTCGCGGCCAATCAGGTTTGCGCGTGCGCTCGTTTCACCCTTCGCAATACGCCGCGTCAGCGTTGCCAATTGGCGCAGAGGGCGGGTGATGGTGAGGTTGACGATATAGCCAATTGTTACGACGATCATTATAGAACTGAGAACAGCCACCACGGTAGCAATAATCACGGGATCGGTTTGCGAACCGGCAACCGTGGCTACCTGGTCACCGACGGTTTGCGCGAGCTCTACAATATGATGCCAACTGGCCTCAAGCGGCTTATACAAATTGTCGGCTTTGGTCATGTCATTGTGCGCAGTTGCATGAGACACATTCGTCTTAATGTCAAGAATCTCTTGATTCTGTGCGGCCAGGTAGCTGGACCATTCCTGCCCAGGCCCCAGCACTTTGATGAGGGTCTGTTGTTGATCCCGGGCGATCTTATTAGAGGGGTCGGTACCTGACAGGATTCCTCGAATAACAGCCATTTGGGGAGATGTAGCGATCTGGTAGTTTTGCTGGTATTGCAGGGCCTGCTGATTGAACTGGCCTTGCAAAGCGACAATCTCATTGTTCAGAGATTGCGCCATAGCAACCATGCTGGGGTCATTGCCTCCCTCGGCAGCGAATGCCGTGGATTGGAATCCAACAAGGTCTGAATTCATCTGCTGCAGATTGGCGTGTTGATCTGTTGTGATCTTCAATGCCTGGTTGCTGATTTGTTCAGCCTGGCTCCGTGCAGTGAGGGTACTGATGTAGGTATTACCCAACACAGCAATAATGATACCAGGGACGACTGCCGCCATTGCAAACGCGATGAAGAGACGGCGGAAAATAGGTGTATTGGTAAGCCATTTCAAATTGAACATGTCTGCTTCAGTCCCTTCTCAGACGGAACGCGACTCTATGCCACTTGCAACACATTGACAAACGCCAATAAATTAGGAGACAACACGCACAGGATATTCCCAATGTAGTGTACCCCACTTTGCGAAGAAATGGAACTTTTGGGTAAGTGAATAACCTGATATTCCTACTAAACATGTAACAAAACATGCTATACTGTTCCCAAAGAGGAATCAAAAAAAGAAAAAACAAGGAGCTCCGATGGATACATCTGCCCCCACTTCTTCCTGGCCATTTCAAAAAGTGCTCATTGCCAATCGAGGCGAAATCGCCATACGTGTCATCCGCGCCTGTCGGGAACTGGGACTGACCTCCGTTGCCGTCTATAGCGACGCCGACCGCCAGGCACTGCATGTACGCATGGCCGACGAAGCCTATCACATTGGCCCATCGCAGGCGAGCAAAAGTTATTTGCACATTCCCACTATCATTGAAGTAGCCAGGTACGCGGGCGCACAGGCCATTCACCCCGGCTACGGCTTTCTATCAGAAAATGCGACCTTTGCCGCTGCCTGTGCCGGAGCTGGCATCATTTTCGTTGGCCCTCCGGCAGAGGCTCAGCGCAGCATGGGCGAGAAGACCGCCGCCCGCCGTACCGCTCAGGCCGAAGGCGTTCCCATCGTGCCTGGGGCCATGACCGGGGTCGAGGATGATACGGCATACGCGGCGATTGCCGAGCAGATCGGCTATCCGCTCCTGCTCAAGGCCGCCGCCGGTGGAGGCGGAAAAGGCATTCGCTTTGTACGCGACCCGCAAGACCTGCTCTCTTCGCTGCGTACAGCGCGCAGCGAGGCCCGCAGCGCATTCGGTGATGGCCGCGTCTATATGGAGAAGGCCATTACACCTGCTCGCCATATCGAAGTGCAGTTCATCGCCGACCAGCATGGCAATGTCGTACACCTGGGCGAACGTGAGTGCAGCATCCAACGCCGCCACCAGAAACTGATTGAGGAAGCCCCTTCCCCTATGATGGATCATGATCTGCGGGAACACATGACCTCTTCAACGCTGAGGCTGATACGAGCGATTAACTATGTCAATGCCGGTACGGCTGAATTTTTACTGGGGCCAGACCGGAGTTTCTATTTCCTGGAGGTCAATGCCCGTATCCAGGTGGAGCATCCCGTGACGGAACTCTACACAGGGATTGACCTGGTGCAAGAGCAATTCCGTGTGGCGGCTGGCCTCCCCCTTTCGTTTACGCAGCAGCAGGTGGTACAGCGCGGGGCAGCTATCGAGTGCCGTATCGCGGCAGAAGACCCGGAGAACCGCTTTCTGCCAGCCACGGGGACGGTGCAGGCCTTACAGGAACCATCAGGACCGGGTGTGCGTGTCGATAGCAGCCTGTATCCAGGCTTGCAGGTACCACTTTTTTACGACTCGCTTTTGTCAAAGTTGATCGTGTGGGGCAAAGATCGCACGCAAGCCATCGCACGCATGCGGCGTGCCCTCGCTGAATATCAAGTGGTTGGCGTGCGCACAACACTCCCCTTCGCACGCTGGCTCATGCAACATCCACGCTTTATCGCGGGTGATCTCTCCACCGACTTCATAGCCGAGGAATGGAATACGCGGGATGTAGGGGCGACCCTCGCGTCCGCCCAGGAAAATGACCAGGTAGCAGCCATTGTGGGAAGCCTGCTGGTGAATGAGAACATCGAGGCGGAGAAGCGGCGCAGGCGGCCCGCGGTTGAAACCGATGGGGCGGGCAGTCGCTGGCGTGACGCGGCTCGCAAAGAGGCGTTACGCCGGTTGTAGAAAATAGTTTCAGAGAAAATCAGGGGTCAGGTGCAGGAGCACAATGCAATTGTGCTCCTGCGCCTGACCCCTGATTTTCTCTGAAACTATTATTTTTCTTCGACGGGAGGGGGCAGCTCGAAAGCTGGCGGCGTCTTGCCGCGCCGTTTCGCCGCCTCGGCTTTCAGGCGATCGACCGCTTCATAGGGAACAGGTCGGCCACCGAGAGGAGTGGGATGGATACCAGGGCCATGGAAGTCGGTACCGCCGGTGGGAATCAGGTGGAACTCATCGGCCAGGGCGCGTAATGCCTGCTCCTCTTCGGTCGTGTAGGGACCGTAATAGGTCTCCAGGCCGACCATACCTGCTTCGCACAGGCCGGGCAGCCAGCCGCGCAGTTCATCAAGTCCTGGCAGCTCGACAGGGTGGGCCATCACGGGCAGGCCGTTGGCACTGGCAATCAGGTGTACGGCATCTTCTGGCGTGAGCTTGTAGCGTGGAACATAGGCATAGCACCCTTTACCGATGTATTTATCAAAGGCCTCGCCAATCGTCTGTACATAACCAGCCTCCTGGAGGGCCTTGGCAACATGCGGTCTGCCAACAGAACCCTGGGCAATCTCGCGCACGCGCTCCCAGGAGACATTGATGTCCTGCTCGTTCAGCAATTCCACCATGCGTTGTCCGCGCCGCTCGCGAGCATCGCGCAGTATCTTGAGTACCGCCTGGAAGGCTGGTCGCTGGTATTCTGGAAAATAGCCCAGCACATGTACCTCGCCTCCGGCCACATCGGTATTGATTTCGATACCGGGAATGAAATCTATATCCAACTTTCCGGCTACCTGTGCCGCCTCATCCAGCCCACCTGTGCTGTCATGGTCGGTCAGTGCCAGCACGCGCAGCCCGGTGCCTTTGGCACAGTGCAGCAATTCAGTCGGCGAGTAAATACCATCCGAGGCCGTCGAATGGGTATGCAGATCAATATAATTGGGCATAAACAATACTTCCACTTTCTAATGTATCTACCTGGCGTAATCAACCGAACGGGTCTCACGCACCACGCAGATCTTGATTTGCCCAGGATAGTCAAGGCTCTCCTCGATTTTGTGGGCAATCTCGCTGGCGAGGCGAATAGCGGCAAACTCGTCGATTTCTTCAGGTTTCACAATGATACGAACCTCGCGGCCAGCCTGGATGGCAAACGATTTTTCCACGCCGGTAAACGAGTTCGCGATACTCTCAAGTGCCTCAAGACGCTTGATATACAGATCGATGGTTTCACGACGTGCGCCAGGGCGAGCCGCCGAGATCGCGTCAGCCGCCTGTACAATGGCGCCCTCCAGCGATTGGGGTTCGGACTCTGTCGCATGGTGTGCTACCATGGCATGAATGATTTTAGGCGACTTGCCGAAACGGCGTGCCACCTCTCCACCGATGATGGCATGTGGCCCTTCGACCTCTTGATCGATAGCCTTGCCCATATCATGCAGCAGCGCGGCAGTCTTACATACATTTACATCGGCACCTAGTTCGTGGGCAATAGTGGCCGCCAGTATGGAGACTTCAACTGAGTGGGCCAGCACATTCTGACCGTAGCTGGTACGGAAATGCAACCGGCCTATAATTTTGAGCAGCTCCGGCTGCAGACCATGGACATTGGCCTCCATCGCGGCCCGCTCGCCCGCTTCACGCACAATGGTATCGACCTCCTGCCGTGCTTTGGCCACAACCTCTTCAATACGAGCGGGGTGGATGCGCCCATCGAGAATGAGCCTGGTCAAAGCCAGTCGAGCTACTTCACGACGCACAGGATCGAAACCGGAGAGAATAACCGCCTCTGGCGTGTCATCGATGATCAGGTCGACGCCGGTGGCGGCCTCAAGTGCGCGAATATTGCGCCCCTCACGTCCGATGATACGCCCCTTCATTTCGTCGTTGGGCAGTGGCACCACCGACACAACCGCTTCGGCAACCTGGTCGGATGCGCAGCGTTGAATGGCGAGGGTGATGATTTCTCGTGCGCGGGTATCGGCCTCTTCGCGTGCCTGTTCTTCAATCAGACGGATACGCTGCGCGGCTTCGGTGCGAACTTGATCTTCAATGCGGCTCAGCAAGAGTTCCCTGGCCTGCTCCTGCGTAAGCTGGGCGATACGTTCTATCTCGCCGAGTTGCTTGCGCCTGAGATTATCTACCTCTTCCCGCGCCTGCTCCAGGTGACGTTCGGTCAGCGCAAGCTTGCGCTCGCGTTGTTCAAGCGCATCAATTTTTCGCTCAAGCGACTCTTCTTTTTGCTGGATACGCCGTTCCTGGCGTTGTATCTCAGTTCGCCGCTCAGCGTTTTCACGTTCCATAGCTGTGCGAAAGCGAGCTGTTTCATCAACGCGCTTTATTTTGCTCTCGCCCATACTGGTACCCGGCTCTGAGAGCCATACCGGCTCCCGCCAGGATTGCTACCAGGGCAAAGATGATTAAAATTGGCGACACGACGGTCTACCTCCAACTGTAAGGGGCGGCTGTCAGCTTGAAGTTGGGCTTCAATACTACGGTCGCTACCGGCGAACCTGTAATGTAGAGGCATCACAACGATGCAAACTTCCACGGCGACTTGGGTACTCGTCGGGTATACAGGCCCTACCTGTTATGTCTTGTTTATTGCAATAAAAGAATTGAATAAGATAAATGGGTACGCATGATACCGGCCAGGGCATATCCATGGCCGTAGGTATGGAAAAGCGTACTTTGTGCCAAGCTTACTATACTGATTGTTAACATTGCTGTCAAGCAGGAGGTATGGTATCATAGAACTGACACTACCTCTGCCATCCCTGGCAAGGAGGGAAGTCAATACTTGATATGATAGAGATGGGGTCCAGGAGATTTGGGCAAGCACGCTACTCTTCCGAAAGGAGAGCACCATGGCCAAACATATTGAAGACGACGTAGCCTACTACTACGATTTCCACCCCACCGAGGAGGATTTAATGGGGGAAACCTCGGTTCACGCTGCCCTCGTTCACTACCTCGTTGAGGTACTCACCTGGCTCTTTCGCGGGCAGGCCTGCGCCATCCATGAGAACCTCAACTTCTACCAAACCTCCAATCCCAATGAGTACCCGCTAGCCCCAGATATTGCGGTGATCAAACAGGTCGACTTCCGTCACCTGAGAAGTTGGAGAGTGGGCAAGACGGG
>WNFB01024770.1_pt1 | contig 10185 bp, 8 predicted proteins | sample 5400501 | NCBI WGS metagenome assembly WNFB01 (sample SAMN13153341, study PRJNA577476) | soil metagenome | isolation source: 200 cm saprolite under Douglas fir tree site 2 hole 1 | place: USA:California | collected 2015-04-18 | reverse complement strand
GACGATGCACAACACCCTCAAATTTATCCGCCCAGGCAGCATAACTGAATAACCGCGAGATGCTCACCTGAACTTCAGCGATAGCATCTTCATAGGGACGACCCGTTTGCTGCACAATCCTATGAGCAAATTCGTCTTCACGCACCGACAGGTTCTCCGCGATGTAGTAGAGGATTTGAGCACGATTATGCGTCGTGCCAAAAGCCCATCCAGACGCTTTATGCGCAGCCTCAACAGCGTTGCGGATATCCTTACGATTGCCTTCACCCACCTGCCCTATCATATGTCCCTGTAGATCATAGACATCGCGGCTGTAGCCGGAATCCGGTCGCACCTGCTTGCCGCCAATATACATTTTCGGTGTTCGATCAATAGCAGGAAGCGCCATTGCATGGCCATTCGAAGATACAAATACCTGATCCTGGAGAGCATCTTCATCCATCGAAGGTGATGAGTTTGCCCCATCAGAAGAGGCAGAATCAATGACTATATGAAATTCCTTAGAAGAGCTATCCGGTGTTTCCCATTTTGGCCGCACATACTCATATAGTCCTTCTTTCCCACCTTCACGGCCAAAGCCACTCTCGCGATAACCACCAAAGCCGCTCGACGCATCGAATAAGTTGGTACAGTTGATCCACACGCTGCCGGCTTTCAGTTTGGGGGCCACGTCAAGGGCCAGGTTGATGTTTTCGCTCCAGACGCTTGCCGCCAGGCCATAGCGCGTATTGTTCGCTAGCTCAACGGCCTCGGCAGGTGTACGGAAGGTCATCGAAACCAGCACCGGCCCGAAGATCTCGACCTGGGCAATGGTAGTAGCAGGTGAGACGTTCGTGAAAAGTGTAGGAGGGAAGAAGTAGCCCTCGGTGGGACAGGCCCACGACGGCTGCCACATCACCGCACCCTCCTCAACACCCTGGTTCACCAGGCGCTGAATCTCCTTGAGTTGTCCTGGCGAGACGATAGCGCCAATATCTACAGCTTTGTCAAGTGGATCACCGATACGCAGGTGTTCCATACGCACACGCAGCTTTTCGATCAGGCGCTCTGCGACATCCTCCTGTACGAGCAGGCGAGATCCAGCGCAGCATACCTGGCCCTGATTGAACCAGATGGCATCAACAACTCCTTCAACTACGCTGTCCAAATCGGCATCATCAAACACAATGAATGGAGACTTGCCACCAAGTTCCAGTGAGAGCTTTTTGCCTGAGCCAGCCGTGGCGCGGCGAATACTACGTCCCACGTCGGTGGAACCCGTAAAAGCAATCTTGTTTACATCTGGATGACTTACAAGCGCCTCACCAACCTGCGAGGCCTCGCCTGTCACGATGTTGACTACTCCTGGAGGCAACCCGATTTCCTGCACAATTTCAGCAAATTTGAGGGCGGTCAAAGAAGTATAACGCGCGGGTTTCAGTACGACGGTATTGCCCATTGCCAGCGCCGGCGCTATTTTCCATGCTAACATCAGCAGGGGGAAATTCCAGGGGATGATCTGCCCTACAACTCCCACGGGTTGGTAACCGGGGAGTTCTGATTCCATCAGTTGCGCCCACCCGGCATGATAGTAGAAATGCCGGGCGACGAGCGGTATGTCAATATCGCGTGTCTCGCGAATGGGTTTGCCATTATCCAGCGATTCCAGCACGGCCAGCAGGCGCGAGTGTTTCTGGATGTTTCGCGCGATGGCGTATAGATAGCGCGCGCGTACATGTCCAGGTGTTTTGCCCCACGTCTCGAAGGCAGCACGGGCCGCAGCTACAGCCGCATCGACATCGGCACTATTAGCAGCCGCGACCTTCGCCAGGAGTTTGCCGGTCGCTGGATTGATACTTTCAATATACTGACCACTGGCTGGCTTGATCCATTGGTTATTGATGAACAGGCTGAAAGGTGAATGTTCCTTGATCCACGCCAGCCCAGGTGCAGCAGCCTCTGGAGCAGGACCATATTCCATCGTTTCGAAGATTTCCATGACGTTCATTTTTCACCTCTCTGCCTAAACCATTGGATTGTAATGCGCCGCTGCATAGTGACCAGTGGCGAAGTACGAAAGCTGTCGTTCAATATCTGAGAGCAAGCTGCTGGCGCCGATGCGGAACAGTGAATTTTTGAGCCATTCATTGCCCAGTTCCTCTTTCATCAAAATGAGCCAGTCAAGCGATTGCTTGGCGCTGCGAATACCGCCCGCAGGTTTGAATCCTACTTTATGTGCAGTGCGTTCAAAATACTCGCGAATAGCACGCACCATCACCACACCAACCGGTAAGGTCGCATTCACTGGTTCTTTACCCGTTGAGGTCTTGATGAAATCAGCACCCGCCATCATACAAACCAGGCTTGCCATGTCCACATTGCGTAGAGTAGCAAGCTCGTGTGTGGCAAGGATAGTCTTCATATGGGCTTCACCACAAGCAGCCCGGAACGTCTGCACCTCGTCATAGAGGGCTTGCCAATTACCCGTTAGCACATGTGCGCGTGAGATCACGATATCGATCTCGGTGGCACCTGCCTGTACAGAAGCAGCAATTTCCTCGAGTTTCTGATCAAAGGAAATTTGACCGGCGGGAAAACCTGTCGAGACAGCGGCAACGGGAATACCGGAACCACGCAGGGCTTCTACGGCTACAGGAACAAGGTTATGATAGACGCAGACTGCCCCAACTTTTAAATCAAGACTGCCCGCTCCAATCGCTTCCAATAATTCCTGGCGTACAGGATGGCGTGCTTTGGCACACAGGCGCAAGACATTGCCGGGGGTATCATCTCCCTGCAATGTAGTGAGGTCGATACAGGTGATAGCACGTAGCAGCCACGCTGCCTGCCATTCCTTCTTAACTGTACGGCGCGTAGGTATTGTCGTGGCACGCCGCTCTACCGCGCTGCGATTGACACGTACCTGGCGCACCCAATCCATGTCGAGGGGCATACCCGGGTTACGCACGGGAGCAGGTGCAGGCACAATTATTTGAGCTCCTACGTTTGCTGTTTCTGTTCGTCGTTTGGTTGTGGTCATTGCGTCTTTTCCTTTGTTTATACCTGGAAATGGCCCTATGTTCTGCATATATGCTGATGGTCACAACAGTTATGTATCTATCATCATGTACAAAGGCGGGGATTGTCAAGCGGACTATTAGTTGAGGTTCTAACAAGAATCGAGGGTTAGAGATAAGTACCCTGCCGCGTAGGGGCGGGGCGGTGTGGAGTGAGGTGGGGATGCTTGCATCGCCCTGGGTGGGATCTAGATACATGAAATCACTCGAAACCTGGATTCCCTACAAATGGAAACCTTTAACACACTTCAATCGTGATGTTCAGTGTAAAAGAAAATGTATACTCAAGTCGTGTCAGAGAAAGGGGATCATGTGATGGCACAATGTGAAGTGTGCGGCAACCAATACGATAAAGCCTTTGAGGTGCTCATGACTGGTAGGACGCACGTGTTCGACAGTTTTGAATGCGCCATCGCCGCTCTTGCTCCTACCTGTAAGCACTGCGGCTGCAAGATCATTGGGCATGGTGTAGAGGCAAATGGAGCCTTCTACTGCTGCGCCCATTGTGCAAAAGCGGTAGGAGTGCAAGGCGTCCGAGATCGCAGTTGAATTCACTAGAGAGAAGCAGAGGGGGGTGAGCTGCTGGCGCGCACGAGGAAACTCCGCCAGTAACCAGGAGTGGGATCTGAAAAAGGCGGCTCTCATCGTCGATTTCCACCTCCTCTGTCTCTTCCTTCCTTGCTTCCTCCCATCATTATCGCGTTGCGCATCTCATGGGTCTTCGTTGATTTATTACATGGTTGGGAATGCTAGCATTTCTGCCCCAACTATGCAATAAATCAGCTACTGATTGTAGCAAGAGCAAATCCAGGCTCATTTTCTCGTCTTCCGACGCTTCACAAGCCATAAAATAGTCATTTATCTTAGACCTATTTCATGCACGGCTAGCGCCATTGTCTAGCCCTGCAATCGTTTTTCGTACGGTTGGCTTTGCTCGTGAGCGTGATTTCTTAGTTTCTGAAGCCATAACCTGCTGCAATGTCGGCTTAGCAGCTGTTGCTACAGCCTGCTGCAGATACTCGTTAGCCTGCTCTAGCTCCTGGTTTCTCTTTTGCAATTCAAGGAACTTCTGCTGCAACTCAAGGGACTTCTGCTCTAGCGCCTCCATGCTCCTACTATGGGCCTGATCTTCCATTTCCATACGCTGCTCTAACTCCTGGTTTCTCTTTTCCTCATAGGCTAAACGCACTTCCAATGAGGTGCGCATATCGACTACGGTGTCGTGCAATTCGGCGTTACTCTTTTGCAGTTGCCTCTTTTCTTTCGCCAGCTTTCGGTAGGCTGCCTGTAATCTCAGATCAATGATGGTTCCTAGAACGATCGCCAAAACCGCAATAGCCGACGATACGAATGTTAAGACTTGCCAGTCTATCATAATATCACTGTGTCCTTTTCTAGGGCCGGCTGAGCCAGTCCAACAACCTACGATAAAATATCCTTACTCTACCGCAATATTCAGAACGTACCTTACAGGAGCGTTAATGGCATTTACCGCAAATTGCGCCAACTGCGATGTTACAGGCGATACATTGCCTTTGCGTTCGGCCTGTTTTGCGTTCGGCCTGTCAGTGCAATTTCGACGGAAAAGTACCACGTGACATTACAAATTGCCTTAACCATTATCATGAAAAGCGGATGATGAGAGAAGAGAGAAAAGGTGATGATCTGGTTAAGGTTCAGTTATGATTTTATGATGTAAGTTGATACACTTCCCTGGACGAAGCCTCTTTGACCTCGGAGGCCTCCTGATGGATCTACAAGACCTGCTAGGTCACAAAGTAGATGTTGTGACGGAACGGGGACTGCGTGAGCGTATCCGAGAGAAGGTCTTGAGGGAGGCAAAGTCATTGTGAGGAATATATCTGATTTCATCCTACTCTCGGTATAATCGGCAACACTACTGCCGACGGACGTTCCTCATCATGATAAACCCGCTGCTCCGCCACCACCATCTCCGTAGTCATCCCAAGCGGCGCGCCCGTATTGAGGTTCCGGTCGTACTTCGGGAAGGCGCTAGAACTAATCTCAAGGCCGATACGATGTCCAACTTTGAAGACCTGTGAGGTGTTCCAGCAATCAATCGAGTAGTGATAGACCCTCCCAGGCTCGATCAACGATGTTCGATCCATACCCTCGCGGAAGCGTGCACGCACCATGCCGTCACAGAGACGCTGCGTAAATCCGCTAGGCCAGATATCCACCAGCTTCACCATGAAATCGGTATCCTGCGCTGAGGATGAAGCAAACAAATCTACCCTAACGGGCCCGGTGACCTCGACTTCCTCGGTGAGCGTTTCAGTCACATAGACCAGCACATCATCCCGTCGTTCGATGGCCTCGTAATCGTCAGGCCCACCAATCTGAGACGACGTCGGGTCTGTAATGAAAGGTACAGGACGCGCAGGATCATAATAGTAGTTATCAGTAGGCTCATCTCCCTGCTTCGTCATCGACAATGTCCCATCCCCAAATCGACTATTTGCTCGTCCACCGCTGTGCAGGTAAAACGGTGTCCATCGTGTACGAGCCAGCGGCCACTCGCGCTCGTCGCGCCATTCGTTAACACCCATGACGAATATGCGCACGGGATATTCTTCTGTGGTGGCAGAAATTTGTACATACCCTTTGAGCCAGCGATTGAACCAGCGTAGCTCTTCTGCTCGCAAATCAATCAACGCCTGCGGACCAAAGTCAACTTCGCCCAGCTTTGATTCTGTATTGACCACGTGTCCCCATGGGCCCATCAATAGCCGCTGATTGGCACGTACAGCAGGCGTAGCGCCACGTGTTGTCATACCGATATAATTGAGTGGCGTTCCAATCTGCTCATCATCGTACCAGCCTGAAATATGTAGAACAGGAACATCGACCTTGTCGAACTTGTCCTGGTAACAGAGCGGAGCCCAGTAATCGTCGAGTTGTGGGTGTTCTATATTAGCACGCCAGTTCGGGTTCCGCCGTCCCGCCCGTTCATCCATAGTTAGTAATGGCAGGTGTTCATATACTCTCGTCCAATCAACCGCCTCCATCAACTGGTTCACACGCCCACTGACATAATGCAGCCAGCAAAGTGCCATTGGTGAAGGTAAACCTGTTGGCGTCTCCACAAACGGATCAGACGGCGTCACACGTACCACCATAGCCCGTAAATGTGGCGGTTTTTGAAGCGCGGCCAGCCACTGGATATACCCGGGATATGAACTACCTACGGTTCCGACATTGCCATCCGACCAGGGCTGAGAAGCGCACCACTCGATGGCATCATAGCCATCTGGACCTTCGTTGAAATATGGCACAAATACACCATCGGAGTCACCTCGACCTCGCACATCCATAGCGACAAAGACGTAACCTCGCTCGGCAAAGTACTTTGCAGGTACAAGCATACGCTCACTCAATTTGAGATAGGGTGTACGTGTCAAAATAACGGGATATTTTTTCGCTTCGTTTGATGAATCAACAAGACGATAGACGTCAGCCGAAATCGTGATGCCGTCACGCACCGGTACACGCTGGTCGAACTCGATGCGTATTTCACGGGCGGTTGGGGTGGACATTCGGGTATTCCTTTTACACCTGATATTTTCTTACGAGCCCTTTGACCCAATTAGTCTGCCTTTCTGAGGGCACAAAATTGTTCTTTTGCAAACGCTTTGCCATGTCGTTAATAAATATGCGTTCATTGGTGCTTACACTTGAACTACTTATTGCAACACCATCAAAAAACGCTTTGAGCTTTTGGACCTGTTGGCGCAATGCAGCCATCTCAGCAGGAGGGAGAGTATTGCGAGCCTCCGGAGCATTGGATTCTTGCCACCTGCGATAAGCCTCCAGGTCACCATTCCAGGCTCCCAGCCCGGCCAGTTCGTCCGCTCGCTCATTCTGGTCGTGTCCTGCGTGACCGCGCACCCATTCAAAACTGGGAGGAGCTTCACGCTTTTTCAAAAGAATGCGGTACAAATCCCATAGGTCGGGATTGGCTTTCATCTGGTAAATTCCCTGGGCGACCTTGATCGTATATTCACTATCGCTATGAATTATTAAAGGTTGTTCTCGCGGGGCAATACACAATGCTGCAAGCACAGCAGTAATTTCTGCCCGATTGTTCGTAGTATTTGGGGATTTAGGAATATGCCCATAGCATTCGATGCGTGGAGCACCTTCGCGAATATTTTCACCGCTGATATTATCCATTGCCACCATAATCACACTCCAACCCGCTGGGCCGCCTGGATTTTTGATACACGCGCCATCAGTGTATGCCACTGTCCCCCGCTCACCTAATATTGAACGGGCTGTTTCAACTGGTACACCGCGCAACGCATCGAGTACCGAATGCCACTCTAACGACTCTTCACCAGGGTTCATACCACTATTCCTCTCTATTCCCTAGGAATCTATCGGAAAGTGCTTAGCGCTTGTAGCGCACCTCCGACGATACTCCACAGCGCGATCTTCCAGATCCAGGAGCCGCCATGGCGCTTGCGTGCCTCTGCACTCGTCACAACTGCAAACCACCTGGCCGTCTCAGGTCGACTCAGTCGCCAGGCAATCAACGGCGAGAAGAAGAGTAGTATGACTGCTGCCACCAGAGACCAATAATTCCCTTCTTTGCTTCCCTGCCATAACTGGATCAGCACGCCAAACCCACCCAGGAATCCAAGCGTATTTGCTGTTATTTGTACAGGCCGTGTCCAGCGCACGCCACGTCGTATGCCATCGCCAAACAGAGCAAAAAGGACTGCGATGGGCCAGAAAATCAGGAAAGAAATAATGATAGTGATTTTGGGGTCAAGACCGGCCCGCTTGGAAAAGAAAGGTGATCCCAGGAATAACGATAGTACCGGGGTTAGCAGCATCTGTACTGCAAGCCCCCAGTCGAAGGCCACAGCCATACCAATACCCTTAGGAGCAGTCTGCTTGTCTGTGGCGGTATCAATGGATGAAGGTTGAATGGGTGTTTCTTTCAAAGTAGTATCTCCGTCTCAAATGCTTTACTGAGATCATCATACAATATTTGTGAAGCATTTGAGACGGGATCTGGATAGAAGAAAGAGGCTACACGTTTCTGACGAGCGCTCTGACGGCCTGGACTATGTGATGGGCGTTTATACCAGCTTCTTCCATCAGTTCATCAGGTGTGCCAGAGCCGGGCATCGATTGGACAGCCAGCTTCACAACCTCAGGTAGTGGGCCATCGCGCTGGCTGAATGCGTCCAGAACAGCATCGCCCAGTCCACCTTCGGGCCAGTGATCTTCTACGACAACAATCTTTTTTCCCGCTTGCTCTGCCGCCAGCATGAGCGTTTCTTCGTCAATTGGCTTGACCGAGTAAGCATCAATGACTCGAGCCAGGATCCCTTGACCTTTCAACTGGTCATAGGCTTTGAGAGCTTCATGTAATGTTATACCTGCCGCCACAATTGTTACTTCATCGTTCTCTGATTGACGAAGAACTTTACTGCCACCAACCATGAACCCTTCATCCGGTGAATATATGACGGGGGCCGCTCCGCGAGTGGTGCGCATATAAACGATGCCGTCATGTTCGGCCATCTGGGCTACGAGTTGCGCAGTCTGATTAGGGTCACAGGGATAGAGTACCGTGCTGCCGAAGACGGCGCGCATCATTGACAGGTCTTCCAACCCCATCTGCGATGGACCATCCTCACCAATCGAGACGCCTGCATGCGAGCCGCACAGGCGGATGTTGGCGCGAGAAATGGCTGCCATGCGGACGAAGTCATAGGCGCGGGCGTAGAATGCTGCAAACGTCGATGCAAAGGGGATCCTGTGCCGCACACTCATACCTACTGCCGCAGCAACCATCTGCTGTTCCGCGATGTACATCTCAAAGTAGCGATCCGGGAAAGCCTTGGCAAATTCTTCGGCAAAGGTCGAGTTGCTCACCTCGCCATCCATGGCGACCACTTCGGGGTTGGCAGCTCCGAGCGCCTGTAATGCATCACCATAGGCTTTGCGCGTAGCCACAGGCGCTTTGCCATCATATTTTGGTAATTCCAGTGGCTTCTTTGGTGGCTCCGGGGCAGGCTGACGGCTCTCATCTGGCTTATGCACAGGGAAGGTCTTGCTGCGCACGTGGTCAAGCTCTTTGAGGGCTTGCTCTGCTTGTTCTTTGTTAAGTGCCTTGCCATGCCAGCCATTTTTATTTTCCAGGAAGGAGACCCCTTTGCCTTTGATCGTCCTGGCAATAATCGCCGTCGGCGAGCCATTCGGCTGCGAAGCCTGGGCAAAGGCCCGGTTGATCTCGTCATAGTTGTGACCATCGATGACAATGGCGTTCCAGCCAAAAGCTCCGACACGTGCAGCGTAGGCGGTTGTATTCCACCCCAATTCGGTTTCACCGCGCTGCCCCAGGCGGTTGATGTCGATGATAGCCACCAGGTTATCTAGTTTGTAGTGTGAGGCATGGTCAAATGCTTCCCACATCGAACCCTCGGCCATCTCACTATCACCACACAAGACCCAGACATGATAGGGTAATTTATCCAGGTACTTGCCGCAGAGTGCTATGCCAACACCGATGGGTAAACCCTGACCTAGGGAGCCAGTAGCAACATCTACCCAGGGCAATATCGGAGTGGGATGTCCTTCAAGTCGGCTGCCAAATTTACGCAGCGTCAACAGTTCCTCATCGCTGATAGCACCTGCCGCTTTGAACAGCGAATAGAGCAAAGGCGAAGCATGCCCCTTAGAGAAAATGAGATGATCGTTATTTGGGTTCTGCGGGTTATCGAAGTCGTAATGTAGGTAACCGGTCAATAACACGGCCATCAAATCCGCCGCCGACATTGAAGAGGTAGGATGTCCAGAGCCTGCGGCAGTAGAGCTGCGAATACTATCTACACGCAATTGTTGGGCAAGGTCAGTCCACTGTTGCACCTGGGGAAATGTCTCAGTTGTTGTCATATACACTCCTCATAGAAACTCCGTTCTGGAGACCCACCACCGTTTACGGGGCGGGAGGAAAGAACGCGCCGTCAGGCGTACGTTCGGCCTATCCCTTGCGGGACGCCGTTTTTGGGGGAACGGCGAAACCCTGGCCGATTACGGCCCACCCGGTCGGAGCCGGGGTAATAGGACCCTTCGCGACTGCGAGAGGGGCTTA
>WNFB01009191.1_pt1 | contig 10185 bp, 12 predicted proteins | sample 5400501 | NCBI WGS metagenome assembly WNFB01 (sample SAMN13153341, study PRJNA577476) | soil metagenome | isolation source: 200 cm saprolite under Douglas fir tree site 2 hole 1 | place: USA:California | collected 2015-04-18 | reverse complement strand
CCTCGAACGTAGGACTCGCCATCGGGATCAGCTCGACGCTGGTCGACAAAACCCCGCTGTTCGGGGTGTCGGGGTAGGGCTCCCCGACGGACATCTTGATGCCGACGAGGATGTCCGTAGTGCCGAGCTTCACCCGCGCGCTCCCTTCCGCCGTCTTGACGAACGATCGTTGAAGGGACAACTTGCGGGGCTCATCGAGCGCTCGACCGTCGACGCGTTGCCCGGTTGACGCCAGGCGGTAGACATGAGCCCTCATGAGTTCCGAGACGATTTCCTCGCTCATCAGATCCCCTCCGGACCGAACTCGTCCTCCGGCGGCGAAGGCGCCTCCTGTCCTGCGATTGGCGGCGAAGGCACCACGGGAGATTCCTTCAGGATGTCTTCCAAGGTCGTCGAATAACGACGCCGAAGAGCATCCCGCTGGAGCTCGTACAGCCGATGGATCGCGCCGATCGAGAGGTCCATCGCCTTCTGGAACTCGTCAAATGAGAGGTGCCCGTCCATCTGCAGGAGCACGACCTCACCGGTCCGCGGGACCACCGCGACCGGACAGTCGGCGTCCCCGAAGTTGTCTTCCTCCTTGTTCAGGTCGAGGCACACGACGCCGTCGATCTTCCCCGACGCGCAGGATGCCAAGAGGTCCCGCATCGGGACGCCCGCGTCCGCCAGGGCGACGCTCGCGGCGGTCAGGCCCGCGCACCGCGTCCCCGCATCCGCCTGGAGGACCTCGATGAAGATGTCCACGGAGGTCCGGGGGAACTGTTCCTTGAATACGACGGACGAGAACGCCTCGGAGATGACCTTAGAGATTTCGACGGACCGCCGATCGGGTCCCGGTCGCTTGCGATCGGAGACGCTGAACGGAGCCATGTTGTATCGGCACTGGACGAGCGCCCGCGCAGGGTCCTGGAGATGCCGCGGATGCGCCTCCCGCGGACCGTACACGGCCGCGAGGACCTTGTTGCCTCCCCATTCCATGTACGCGGAGCCATCGGCCCGGCGCAACACGCCCGCTTCGATCCGGACCGGCCGCAACTCGTCGGGCTTCCGCCCGTCCAGGCGTCGTCCATCGGCATTGATTAATTTCATCCCTTTCTCGATGTGTTCAACATCTTCCATGTCCATCTCTCCTCAAGAGGGCCGAGGCCCGCGCGGGTCCCGCCGCATCTCTTCGATCAACTCGTGCACGGCCTCCGTGAGGCCGAACGCCTGGGCGCGTTCTTCGACGAGGCGGATCGCCCGGGCGGCGATCGCGGTGTCCCGATCGCTTCCGTCCAACCAGATCCGCCCGTTTTGACCGACGTAGATCTGGCAGCCGGTGAGTTCCTTGATCAGGGAGATCATGCTCCCCTCCTTCCCGATGACCCGCGGGACATTGGTCGGCGAGATCTCCATCACCATCCCGCCGGTCAGGCGACGTGCCTCCCGCTCCTGCATCGTCAGCTGGACCCGCTTGATCTCATCGACGCTCAACACATGACACATGATCACGTCTCCGACTTGGAGATAGCGGGCCGTGTCCCCGAACTCCACTCGCCACGGCGATTCCGTGGCGTGCAGCGGGGCGGGATAGGGGGAATTGATATCGACTAGCCAGTGCGAAGGACCTAGGTCGGTGACTTCGCCGATCACCGCGTCGCCTCGTTGGGGAATGTATCGGCCCTTGAGCGGGATGACGCTGACAAGGCCCTCGTGCTCGTCCCGAATGCCCAACTGCGCCGCGAAAAGCTGTCCGCCTTCGCTGTAAGTCCCAGGTCCCGGCTTCAGCCCGGGGCCGCCGACGACCTCGCCCGGAATGACAATTGGGCGAAGCGACCCGCTACCCTGCATGTGTCTTTCTCTCTCACGCAACGCGTCGAAATGGAGGCGGCTACTTGAGGCTTTGGGTAACTGGGTTCCGTCTCACGGTCCGGTGGCCATATCAACGCCAGATGGGTGCGACGAGACGTGTGATCGCGTGGATTTCACGCCAGGAAGGATTGATCAATGGCCTTTCGTATCGACCACGCAGAACAGGTTGCCCTCGGGGTCCGCGAGGACCACGAAGTCTTCACCCGGCTCCCGCGGCCGGTAGCGGGTGGCCCCGAGGCGAAGCAGCCGTTCGACCTCTCCCTCTTGGTCGTCCGTGTAGAGATCGAGATGCAATCGGCCCCGTTCGGGCGGCATCGCGTCAATGGATACGTTGGGCCCGGTCCCCGCGGGGTCCTTCAAGATGACGAACGGGTCTCCCGGAGTGGGCGGCCTCCCCGGCACGTAGCGAAGCGCCGCCTGCCAGAAGGCCATCATTCGATCGAAGTCGTCGACGTCAATGACGATCGACCCGACGCGCAGCGCGCCCTTCTCCATAATGCTCAGGAGCCAAGCATCGGGCGATAAACTTTGCTTCCGTTACGCGACCCGACCGGCCCATGGCGGGTTCTAGATCCGCTGGTCCGGCTTGAGGACCCGCGTCTCCACGTTTCCCCGCGTCTTCGCATTCAGCCGCTCGAGGAAGTCCGTCTGCAAACCGGCCGGCATCTCGACAACGCCCAGCCACGCCCCCGTCGGGGACCACTCTTCCTTCAGGATCGTGCCGTACCCTTTGATGTCCCCGTAAGCCTTCGCGCTGTCCTCCGCGCTCAGTTTCACAGCAATCCGGACCTTCTCGAACCGGATCGGGAGAAGGGGCCGCAAGGCATCGAGGACGTCCTTCACCTGCTCCTCGACGGGCTTGAACGGATCGACATGGACCTTCGCCTCCTCCATCGCGTTCTCAATCCTTTGGGGCGGATGAGGCGCCCCCGTCTGCGGGTTGATCGCGTTCGCGGCAATGTACTGGACGACCTGCTTTCGTTTCACCTCCAGCATCTGCCGTCGTTGTTCCGTCGTCAGCTGAATCTCGCCGCGCTGGATGATCTGCTTCGCGACGGCCAGCGGCTCCGCGGTCCCGAAGAACTCCACCATCTTCTCCTCGGACGCCTTCGAGCCCTTGTGAGCGTCTTTGAAGATCTCGTCGATCGCGAGTTCCTTGAGCAGGTCCACCTCTTTGCCGTCGCGGATCTTCTGGACCGCCTCCGGTTTCACGAGGACCTCGAACTTCTCGCCCGATTTCTCGATCCGGGCGATCACGTACTCCTTGAAAATGTCGTCCCGTCGATCGCTGCGGAGCTCTTTAGGCATGAGGTCGCCTAGGACGCCGTCGGTACCCGGGTGAGATATCGGCCGACTTCCTCTTCCGAGAGGCGCCGGAACTTCTCACCCTCGACGATCAAGCCGACCTCGATCGCCCGGGCGTCGAGCTTCTCACCCTCGGACGCCTTCTGCAACGCCTCGAGACCGAGGATCATCGAATCGTCCTGCGACATTCCATCGCGGTACTTCTCTTCGAGGAGTTCCATGACCGCCTGCCGACCCTGGCCGATGCTGCCCGCCTTGTAGGAGACCAACGCGCCGCTCGGGTCCGTCTCGAAGAGATGAGTTCCCAGGTCGTCCACGCCCGCGACAAGCAACGCGGTCCCGAAGGGCCGGACCCCGCCGTACTGCGTGTAGTTCTGTTTGTAATCGCAGATGCGCTTGACGAGGAGGTCGACTCCGATCTTCTCGCTGTACGTGACCTTGTTGATCTGAGCCACGAGGCGGGCGTAGTCCACGAGCACGCGAGCGTCTGCGACGAGTCCCGAGGTCGCCGCCCCCACATGGTCGTCGATCTGGAAGATCTTCTCGATCGAGGAGGTCTCCACGAGCCGGGAGCCGAGCTTCTTGTCGGCCATCAAGACGATCCCGTTCTTGAATTTCAGGCCGACCGTGGTGTTCCCACGGGTGACGGCCACGCGCGCATACTCCACCTGAAACAGGCGGCCGTCGGGGCTGAAAACCGTGATCGCGCGATCGTAGGCCATCTGGCCCGGCTGCATCTGATAAACCTCGGGCCGCTAATCAAGCGGTCACTTATAAGGGTTCTTTTTCGGAAGATGATGCGCGCGGACGTTTCGTCCTCCCGTACTTCCGAGTTGCCGCGCGAATCGTCCCCGAGGTGCCCAACGTCGTCAGCTGAACGTTCTCTCCTGACAGGTGGTCCATCCGATTCAAGAATTGAATCGCCGCGTCCTTTTCGATGTTCGTCGTGCGCACGAGTCCCGAGGTCCCTTCGAACGCCACAAGCCAAAGCCGCGGCGATGACGACCGAAGCGCCTCCAAGACCTCGTCGCGGCGAAAGACCCGCGGCCCCTCCAGACGAAAGGCGATGTAGCGATACCGCGGGCGGTGCGTGCTCACGCTCGGCCGATGGGAGAGAGATGGAAAAAGGTTCGGGTAAAAAGAGGAGGAGGTTAGCGGACTTCGTCCACCTCGGCGGTGGTCTTCACTGGGCCGGTGTAGACCTCTTTGCCCAGGAGGGACTTCGATTTGACGCCCGTGATAACGAGGAGGACGCGGACCGTGTGGTCCAGCTCGTCGTCCACGGTGCAGCCCCAGATGATCCGGGCCTGCGGGTTGATCTTCTGCCCCACGATTTCGGCGGCCCTTTCCGCCTCGGAGACCGTGAGATCGCCGCCCCCGACGACGCGCACGAGGGCGCCGCGGGCGTGGGTCAGGTCGACCTCGCCGAGCAACGGGGACTCGAGGGCCTCATTGATCGCGTATTCAATTCGGTCCCGCTCTTCCTCGCTCTCGCCGATCCCGATCATGGCGACCCCGCCGCCCTTCATGATGGTCATGAGGTCGGCGTAGTCGAGGTTGACGAGCCCCGGCTTCGTGATGATCTCCGTCATGCCCTTGATCGACTGCATGAGGATTTCGTCCGCCACCTTGAACGCCGCATTGATCGGCAGGCGCGGGACGAGTTCGAGGAGCTTGTCGTTGTAGATCACAATCGCCGTGTCCGTGAACTTCCGGAGTTTGTCGAGGCCCGCTTCGGCGTTCTCCATCCGGATTCGGCCCTCAGACTTGAAGGGCATCGTGACGACACCCATCGTCAAGGCACCCTCTTCTTTCGCGATGCGCGCGACGTACTGGGCGGACCCAGTGCCGGTGCCGCCGCCCATGCCGGCGGTAATGAACACGACGTGGGATCCTCGCAAGAATTCGCGGATCTCCTCTTCGTTCTCGTGGGCCGCTTGCTCTCCGACCTCCGGCAGGGCGCCCGCGCCCAGGCCTTTCGTGAGGCGTTTCCCGATCAGGATCTTCTTCGGCGCGTGCACGGACAGCAGGTGTTTCGCGTCGGTATTCACGGCGCAAAGCTGGGCGCCTGTGATACCGGCTTCGCTGCAGCGGTTGACCGTGTTCGAACCGCCGCCACCGCAGCCGACGATCTTGATCGAGACGTTGATCGACTCGACGATCTTCTCGATCTCTTGGTCGTCGTTCGTCTTCGCCTTGTCTTGCACCTTCGCGGCCTTGGCGGCCTCGCGCTCTTCCTTTGCCTCGGCTTCTTGGTGTCGAGCCAGGGCCTCATTGAGAAGCGATTTCATTGTGCCATCCCATCCCGATGGAGACTGACGGCCGGACGAATCCCTCTTGGGCTATTTAAAAGTAGTCATACAATCGTCTGACAGGTCCGCAGTCGAAATCCGCCAGCGGGCTGCCGCGCCTGAAACGCGATCAGGCCTCAATCGCGGGCTTGGTGGTCGTGTTGATCACGATTCCATTCGTGTTGATCTCGAACGGGTAGACGGAGTCGTCGTGGGAGGAGCCTTTGTATTTTTCGATCGAGATGAATCGCTTGATCCCCGTCTCGTCTCGGAGTTTGTGAAGTCGGATTTCGCCCCGGGCCAGGAAGGCCTCCGGAGGAACCACGCCTTCCTCCGGAAGCTCGAGGGTAAGCAGGGAGGTCACCTTTGATTCCGCGAGGTAGCGCATGAAAGACTGCGTCGTCACAGCTGTCTCGAATTCGCGCATGCAGAAGTATTTGAGAGCGGTGATCGAATCGATCACGACCCGTTGGTAGCTCTTCTTCTGGAGGAGCGTCTTGAGGAGCTGCTGGAGCGAATGGACCGTGACTTCTTTGCTCTCGAAGTCCGGGGTCTTCCGGATTCGCTCGCCGATGGACCGCATCTTGAGGGGCTCCTCTTCCGTCGAGATCTCCAGGATCGGCGTCGGCTCGAACCGCCGGATGTCGGAGTTCGCATCGAGCACATCGAGGTCGTCGAGGTTCCAACGGAACGCCCGCATGTTGATCTTGAGCTCGTTCGGCGGCTCTTCGAGGGCGACGAAAAGGCAACGCTCTCCGCCCTCCAACCCTTCACGGAGGAACTGCACGGACAGGATCGTCTTCCCCGCGCCGGGCGGGCCCGAGAGGATGTAGGGGCGGCCGGGCACGAGCCCACCGAAGAGCATCTTGTCGAGCCCGGGGATCCCGGTCCGGATCTTCGTGGCGGGGATCACCGAATCACCTGCGGCGGCCGCGGAGGCATCCCGACGGGTGGCGGAGGCGGCGCCTGAGCGATCCGCTCCCGCATCTGGGCGTCGCACGCGAGGGCGATCTTCAGCGCCTTCTGGTAATTCCGCCGTTGGAACGCGAGCATCGCTCGAGACAACGCGACTTCCATGTCCCGGACAGGGATTTGCCGCCGGTGCGCCTCCTCGATCTGGCGCATGACCGCCTCGATCACGTTCGACACTTCGTCGATGATGCGCGTCTCGAGAAGAGACTCGCCCGGTTTCGTCTCGGGCGATGTGCCACGGATCTGGGAAGGGGCGTCGAGGAGCACGCCCATGCCATGCGAACCGATCGTCAGGGGATGCAGTTTGTCGTCGAATGCGGACCCGCGGAACTTCTCGATCGACACCGCGTGGCGAATCATGCTCCCGTCGATCCACTTGTGAAGACGGACCTCCCCGCGGGCCAAGAAAAACTCCGTCTCGAGGACCTTCCGGTCTAGATGTTCGGAGACGATTAGTGTCGTCGCCTCGAGCTCGGCGAGGAAACGAAGGAAGGACTGGATCAGGATGCGGCTATCTTGCCCTTGCATCGAGAACATCTTGAGGGCCGTCATCGAATCGATGACAATCCGCTTGTACCGCTGCTTCGTCCGGTCGAGGTGATGGGCGAACTCCTGTTTGATCATCTTCTGCACGCTGTGCACCGAGACCTCGAGCGCCCGCACTCCGGAAGACTGTCGGATGTCTGTGACGTTTTCCATGTCCCGGACGTCGAGGGAAGTCCCGACGTCGATCACGGATCCCGCGCGTTTGTGTGCCCGGACGTCCGGCGTCGCGTCGAGGATCTTCAGGCGGTCGAGGTTCCACCCAAAGGTCGCCATGTTCGACTTGACTTCAATCGGAGGCTCGTCGAGCGTGACGAGAAGGCATGCTTCCTGCTGCTGGAGACCTTCGAGCAGGAATTGGGCCCCCATGACCGTCTTCCCGCTCCCCGTGGGTCCGGAGACCACGTAAGGCCTGCCGGGCAGGAATCCCCCGTTGAGCATCGTGTCGAGGCCGACGACGCCAGTTTTCACTCGTTCCATCGAAAACCTGCTGAGCCCCCTGACGACCCGGTCCATCGAGGATAAAAGTTGCGTCGTGAGAATCAGATTTCATGTGATACTCACCCGGCGGACCAGTTCACCGGCTCTTCGAGCGTTCCTACGCCAGAGACCAGGTTTCCGGGCCTGACGAACGGGGAACCGCCGTGGCCGTCCGCGGTCGATAGCGGGGGATGGACGTTCCGAACCGGAGGCGGGTCCTGCCGGCCCTTTTGAACCATCGATCTCCGGGTGTCTCACCGAGGACCTGGGAGTCCCGGGGTATGAGCCCGACGGGATATCCTGGCTACCCCACCCCGCTACGTGATTCCATCGACTCGCGGGTTCGCGACGGCGGTCGGCGTCCGCATTGGACCGTGCAGGATAAAGGTATCGCGCTCGCGCTTCAGAAGAACTTCCGGAACCGCGCGAGGTCTTCGAGGCTGCCCTTGAGACGCAACTTGCCCGTTGCGTACGCTTTGAAGGGCCCGACCTCCCGACGTATCAGGGCGGCGAGCGTGTCTGCGTCCGTCGCGATCGTGATGTCTGGGTGTTCGACGCCCCCGTCGAACAACGCCGCGACCCGTTCGTCCTTGAGCGTGAAGTGGTACTTCGTCCCGTCCTTCAGCTCGATCTGGACGGTCTTGGTCAGGCCGCCCAACTCGGCGCGCAGCCCAGGGTCCGTAGCCGCTTTCGCGTTAAACTTCGTGATCAAGTCTTCCAAGAGCGCCCTCACGATTTTCCTCCCCCGAAATCGTCGAGTTTGTGATTCTTCGAGGCCGCGAGCAGTCGCCGGGCCGTGTCCCAGGACGCCCGCGTGTGAGGAGGCAGGGACCCATGCTCTCGGATCCATGCCTCCAGGAAAGCGATCGTATCGGAATCTGAGGCGTAGCCGGATCCGATCGTCTTGCCGATCGCCACTTCGATCCGGCGCATCTCGCGGTCCCGGCGCACCTTGGCGAGGATCGAGGCCGCACTCACGACGGGGAACAGTTCGTCCGCGTTGTGCTGGGACACGATCTCCACCTCGAACGGAAGTTCCCGCCGGACGGACCGCTTGAATTCAATTTCGTCGACATCGACGGCATCGACGTAGGCGGTCTCCGGGTGGAGCTTCTCGATCACCTCCGCGAAAAGCTTCGCCTCGAAATCGTTCAGGGACATTTCCGCGCGCATCAGGTCGATCCTCTCTGCCGGGATCACGACAAGCTCGAACTTCGAGATTTTCTCAATCTCCGGAGCGAGGGCTTCCCGTCGCTCGGGGGAGAGTTTCTTCGAAACGGGACCCCGTCCCGCTTCGTCGACGCCCACAATCACGACTCACGCCTCAAACAACTCGCGGGCCGTTTCTTGGGCCCGTGCGACGACTTCAGCCTCGTCGACGGTCCGCACGACGCGATCGGCCATGAGGACCTGACCGTCAACCACCGTCGCCTGCACATCGCTCCCCCGGCAGCTGTAGACGAGATGGCTGATGAGGGTCTCCGGATAAAAAGGAGTCGTATGCGCCCCGCGAAGGGACACGACCGCGAGGTCCGCGCGCTTTCCGACCTCGATCGAACCGAGTTCGGAATCGACACGCAAAGAACGGGCTGCCCCGATCGTGGCGAGGTCGAGGACCGTCTGCGCGGGCATCGCCCGCGCGTCCCACCGGGTCGCCTTGTGCAACAGGGCCGCGACCCTCATGTCCGCGAAGAGGTCCATCGTGTTGTTCGAGATCGGCGAGTCGGTCCCGAGGCCGACGTCGACTCCTTCGCGGAGCATTTCCGGGATTGGCGCGACGCCGCCGCTTGCGAGCTTCATGTTGGACACGGGACAGTGCGCCACGCTGACGCCGTGCCGGGCGAGGGTCCGCACCTCGTTGATCGTCGTCCAGACGCCATGGGCCGCCGTGAGACGGGGATCGAGGAAGCCGACCCTCTCGAGCCACTCGGTCGGCCGCAGACCGGTTTCCTTCCGATGGCGTTCCACCTCCCCGCGGGTCTCCGCGAGGTGCATGTGCATTCGGACCTTGTGGCGCTCCGCGAGCTCTTTGGCCTTCAAGAAAGTCTCCTGGGAAGCCGCGTAGACCCCTTGCACGCCGACCGAGGGCGTGACAAGGGCGTCGCCCTTGTGCTTCGCCACGAACCCGTCCGCATTCTTCACGGGATTGCCGTGTTGTGTCGTCCGCGATTCGTCCAGGGTCACCCAGGACAAGAAACCCCTGAGGCCGGTCTCGCGCACGGCCCGCGCGACTTCGTCCTCCCAATAGAACAGATCGTGGAAGCTCGTCGTCCCGGACCGGATCATTTCGACGCAGCCGAGCAACGATCCCACTTGGACATCCCGTCGGGTGAACTTCGCGTCGAGCGAGGCCGCTTTCGACAACATCTCCTCGAGCGGCACATCGTCCGCCGCCCCACGCAGCAGCGTGTTAGCCACGTGGTTGTGGAGATTGATCAGACCGGGCAGGACCGCGCACCCCGTGCAGTCGAGGACTTCGTCGGCGGAGCGATCCACGCTTCCGACCGCCACGATGCGGCCCTCCTCGACCCGGATGTCGCCGGATAGCCGTCGGCGCTCCGGGTCCTGGGTGACGATCGTGCCGCCGCGAAGGAGGAGAGACGCCGTGAGTCGTCGATGGACCCTTCCGTAGAAAGGTTTTGCGGGCTCCAGGAGATACGCGCCCGTGCCACGAACCTTCGAGGAAGCGCTGACCGAGTGCCTTCGGCGAATTCCTCGAGGTCGAGTCGCGACGTGCGGAGTG
>WNFB01006889.1_pt1 | contig 10185 bp, 7 predicted proteins | sample 5400501 | NCBI WGS metagenome assembly WNFB01 (sample SAMN13153341, study PRJNA577476) | soil metagenome | isolation source: 200 cm saprolite under Douglas fir tree site 2 hole 1 | place: USA:California | collected 2015-04-18 | reverse complement strand
CGTTGTGCCAACGGAATTGCCTGAAATGTAGCGGCGGTGGAAGGCTGAGACCACTGGCTGCCTGCAAAATCGGTAAAGAAGAAGAGCTTGTTTTTCAGAATTGGGCCGCCAACGGTGGCGCCAAAGTTGTCGTAGTGCATTCCCGGCCGGGGAATTTTATTGAGATTGTTCGACCAGCTATTTGCGTTCCAGCCGCCCCTACGCATGTACGTGTAGAGATCGCCGTGATATTGGTTGGTCCCTGATTTCAGGGTCACGTTGACCACGCCACCCAGATAGTTACCGAAGTCTGCGGGTGCGTTGGACGTGAGCAGGTTGAATTCCTGGACAGCCTCTGGCGCCGGCACATAGCCCACGTCGTTGTTGTCGGCCTGGTTGTTATCCATGCCGTCGAGGATGAAGTTGTTTTCCTGCTCGCGGGCGCCGTTCACATAAGGACGACCGGTGCCAAACGAGTTTTGCGCGGCCTGGAAGCCGAAGAGGTTGGGCGTGATCACACCCGGTCCTGAAATCAGGGTCAACTGGTTGGTGTTGTGGGTCGAAAGCGGCAGATCGGTGGCTGTTCTTGAATCCACAATGCTGCCAACGAGCGTGGTATCGGTCTGAAGCAGCGGGGCTTCGGTGGTGACCTCGACCGATTCCGTCACTTGGCCAACTTTCAGTTTGAAGTCGAAGCGGGCTACCTGGTTCAGTACCAGGGTCACCTTGGGCAGAACCTGGGACTGGAACCCTTTGGCCTCTACTTTGACCTGGTAGGTTGCCACCGGAACACGGGAGAAGTTGAAGGCCCCCGAGTCGTTGGTCTCCGCGGATAAGGACGTTCCACGGTCGACGTCCTTGGCGGTGACGGTAGCGTCTTTCACCGGGGCTCCGCCCGGATCGACGACCGTACCGGTAATGCCGGCCGATACTTCCTGGGCCAGCGCCGACTGTAAAGCGACAGTGAATGCAAGTACGAAGATTGCAGACATTGTTAATGCGATTCTGGTGATTCGATATTTCTGTTTCACAAGACCCCTCCTGTTACAAAGTTTGTCAGTTGTCAGTTTGGGAGATCGGCCAAGACCCCTCGAAGTTAAGTGAGGACTTGCGCCTCCCTAGGTGAATTGGATAAGCTATATAGCAGTTATGGTGTTTGTCAAGCGAAAAATCAGAGGCCAATTACTTAACCCCTAATTAATATTGGCTTTATCTGCTCTATAGCAGAATTGCTGCTGAAGTATTATCATAGCACTGCTAAAATACAAATTTGAAGAGAGGGAAAAACATTTGGCGCGAAATAATGGAAACTGGCCCCCAGCTTACCAGCGAATCCAGGGCACGATACGGGAGCGGATTGAAAAAGGACATCTCAAGCCCGGCGATGCCGTGGATTCCGAGAGAGAGCTGGCAAAGATTCATCACGTAAGTCTTATGACCGCCCGTCATGCATTGGGCGAGCTTCAACGCGAGGGCCTGGTGGAGCGCCGGCGTGGAGCGGGTACGTTCGTGGCGCCTCCCAAGATCCATTTCAACAAGCTCACCAGCTTGAGCGAAGAGATGGCGAGCCGGGGTCTATCGGCGCGTTCCCGGCTTCTCAGCACCACCATCGTGGACAACGCGAATGACATTGCAGCGCGCCTGGCGTTGCCTGCGACCAGCCGCCTGTTGATGGTAGAGCGCGTCAGGCAGGCAGCCAATGAGCCATTTGCGCTGGAAACCTGCTATCTGCCGGCAGATGAATTTGCTGACACCAGCAAGGCGCCGCTGGAGCGGGGATCGCTGTTCGCGTTCCTGGAGCGCGAGCATGGCATCGAGTTGGCCCACGCCGATGAAGAGATTGACGCCACGGCGGCAGATCCGAAAACGGCGGAACTACTGGCGATTCCACGAGGAGCGCCGGTGCTTAGAATCCGCCAGGTCATCTACTCGAGCCAGGGCAAGGCCATTCTGTATGTGCAGGGCCTTTATCGTTCAGACCGGCACACGTTGCGCATTCGGAGATTCAGGTAGCTGCGATTCTGCCGGGCGTAAAAAAAGAATCTGGGAGTATTTGGTGGAGCTAGTCGGGATCGAACCGACGACCTCATCGTTGCGAACGATGCGCTCTCCCAGCTGAGCTATAGCCCCACAGGATCAGTGAGCAACAAGAGTTTGTTGCAAGAACAAACCTATTTTATCAGCGGGTTCGGTTTGTGGCCAAACCTACAAGATTGCGAAGCCCTGAATAGCATCGCGGCGGCGGATGAAATCTCGTTCTGAAAAGGACAAAGAATATGAGTCAGAATTCCGAGGAAACCAAGAATGGCTATAACCGCTTTCTCCTGCTGGTAGCAGGGCTTGGCGGCTTGCTGTATGGAGTGGACGTCGGCATTATCTCCGGCGCGTTGCCCTACCTCGAAGCTACCTCTGGCTTCAATGCCAGCCAGCTTTCTTTTATCGTCGCGGCCGTGCTGCTGGGCAGCGTGATCTCCACTCTGTTCGCCGGCGTGCTGGCAGACTGGATGGGACGCAAGTGGCTGATGGCGCTCAGCGGCATCATGTTCGTGATCAGCATTCCCATGATTGCGCTCTCACACGCCTACGGGACACTGGTTTTCGGCCGCCTGCTACAGGGCACAAGCGCCGGCCTGATCGGCGTGGTGATTCCGTTGTACCTGGCGGAATGCTTGAGCGCATCCAACCGGGGCAAAGGCACAGGTATCTTCCAGTGGATGCTGACCTTCGGCTTTGTCGTGGCCGGCAGCATCACCATGTATTTCAGTTATCGCCTCGACCTGGTTACAAAACTCGGTGATGTCGCCCAGATATTTGCTTTCAAAGATCATGCCTGGCGAAATACCTTTTGGGTTTCGCTTCCGCCGGGCATTGTGTTTGTGATCGGCAGTTTCCTGGTTTCCGAATCTCCGCGCTGGCTCTTCCGCCGTGGCAAAAAGGAAGCGGCTTATGCTGCGCTTCTTCGTTCGCGCAGCGAAGAGCAGGCAGCTTCAGAACTTAAAGAGATGGAAGAAACCGCCGCCGCGGAGAGCGCCAAGAGCTCAAAAGGGGAGAAGATCAGGGAATCGCTGCTGCGCCGCAAGTACGTGATCCCCTTTGTCATGGCCTGCATTATTCTGGCCTGCAATCAGCTCACCGGCGTGAATTCCATCATTGGCTACAACACCACGATTCTCCTGCAAGGAGGCCTCTCGGATGTGCTGGCCCACTGGGGGAGCCTGGTCTTCAGCATCGTCAATTTCTTTATGACCGCGGTCGCGGTTGCGCTCGTGGATCGCAAAGGACGCAAGTTCCTACTTTCATTGGGCACCGCGGGCATCATTCTTTCTCTGACGTGCACTGGCATCCTCTTCCGCAGGACGGAACAAAAGCAGGTGGATGCTAAAGAGGAGGTCCAAAAGCTGGTGGCCGCAGATCAAACTTTGACTCTGCCGTTTGATCAAAAAACCGCGGATTCTTTGCTTACCTCAAAAGGCCAGGCCGGCAATGCCATCAGCGGTAAGCCATCGTCAATGGTGATCATCTACTCCTATGGGAACTTTCGTGATGCCAGTGGCGCCGCTATTTCAAACGACGTTGCGGCAAAGCCAATCAGCATCAAACGCAATCTGCCTGGCAGCAAGGTAGAGGGATTCTTCAAGTCTCCATCGGCCGATCTTGAGGCGGCAAGGACCGCTCCTCTCAAGATTGACGCTGCATTAATCACTCCTGTGCCCAGCCAAAAGAATGGCTGGCTGGTGGCCATCACGCTCTATCTCTTCATGGCGTTCTTCGCGGTTGGCCCAGGTGTTTGCGTGTGGCTGGCGCTCTCTGAACTCATGCCCACGCGCATTCGCTCCAACGGCATGAGCATCGCCCTTTTGATCAACCAGGCAGTCTCCACCACTATTGCGGCAGTCTTCCTGCCCACCGTAGGCAAACATGGATACTCCTTCATGTTCTTCATGTTTGCGGCGTGCACGGTGGTTTATTTCGTCACCGCGGCATTCTTTCTTCCTGAGACCAAGGGCAAGACGCTGGAAGAGATCGAAGAATTTTTCGAGGGCCATAAGAAGGAGTCTGAACTCGCGGCGGCCCGATAGCCTGTTTTGGCCCCCTGCCGGCTGGATTACCGGCTGCGTCTTGATGTGTACTCTGTTCGGAATCGGCAATACCGGTTTAGTTTTTCCGTGCTCAAAAATAGTATCGCTCGAACAAGAAAACGCAAGATCGTTCGCGCCAGTAATAGTTAAAAACGGCCTAGTTGATCTTCGCAAGACGGGCCGGATGTCAGCGAGCTTGCTCCTTACGCGCCGTGCTCTGCGTGCATTTATCTTCTGGTTTTTGTATCTTACCCTGCCAGGAAAATAACAATGAAACTGACTCTATTGGATTGGGCTGTCGTAGTCGCATATTTTGTCGTGAACCTCGGCATTGGTTTCTACTACTTTCGCCGTGCCAGCGGAAGCGTAAGTGAATTCTTCGTCTCCGGACGCAGCGTGCCCTGGTGGCTGGCAGGAACTTCGATGGTGGCCACGACGTTTGCCGCCGATACTCCCCTGGTGGTGACCGGCTTTGTTTACAAAAATGGCATTGCCGGGAATTGGTTGTGGTGGAACCTTGCCTTGAGCGGCATGCTTACCGTGTTCTTCTTCGCGCGGCTGTGGCGGCGGGCCGGAGTACTCACCGATATGGAGCTGGCCGAGCTGCGTTACTCGGGTAAGCCGGCGGCATTTCTGCGCGGCTTCCGCGCGCTTTACCTTGCGCTGCCGGTGAACACCATCATCATTGGCTGGGTCAATGTGGCCATGGCCAAAATCCTGCAACTTACCCTGGGCATCACCAAACTGCGCGCTGTGTTCTTTTGCCTCTTGCTCACACTTATTTATACGGCCATTTCGGGATTGTGGGCGGTGCTGTGGACCGACCTGCTGCAGTTTGTGCTGAAGATGGGGATGGTCATCGTGCTGGCAATTTTTGCGGTGATGGCGGTGGGCGGCATCCATGGACTTACGGCGCGCATAGCAGAACATGACGGGCGGCGCATATCAATACCTTGGCATTCACTCCGGATTGGAGTTCAAGTTTCTTTATCTTATTCCTCACGCAACTGAGCCTCACGTGGTGGGCGAGTTGGTATCCGGGAGCGGAGCCCGGGGGCGGAGGATATATTGCGCAGAGGATTTTCTGCGCCAAAGATGAACGGCATTCGCTGGGAGCGACGCTGTGGTTTAACGTGGCCCACTACGCGCTGCGTCCGTGGCCGTGGATTTTGACGGCACTGGTTGCGGTGGCGCTGATTCCTCACCCTAAAGATATCGAGGGAGCATACGTGCAGATCATGGTTGAGCATCTGCCCGCCAGCCTGCGCGGACTCATGCTGGCCGGATTTGCCGCAGCTTACATGTCAACCATCGGCACGCAGATTAATTTAGGCGCTTCGTACCTGCTGAATGATGTTTACCGCAGATTTTTTGTTCGCAATGCAAGTGAACGCCATTACGTAAATGCCTCCCGCCTGCTTACCGTCCTGGTTACAGTTATTGCGCTCATCGCAACTCTGTATATGAATTCGATTGCCAGCGCCTGGAAATTTCTTATTGCGCTGGGAGCAGGCGCGGGTTTGGTCTTTATGCTGCGCTGGTTCTGGTGGCGCATCAACGCGTGGTCGGAGGTGAGCGCCATGTGCGCGGCCGCTGCTTCATCACTGTTTCTGCAATCGCCGCTGGCGGGAGGCGTGACACGGGTTTTGCGAAGCTTCGATCCGCAGTTGTTCGGCACGCTTGATCCTAGCGTCCCACACCCTGGTTTGGATGGCGCCGACCCGCACGCCTTTGCCTGGCTCCTGTTGCTGACCACTGCATTTACGACGGTAGTATGGCTGCTGGTTACCTATCTCACTCCACCTGAACCGGAGAGCAAGCTGCGCGAGTTCTACGAGCGGGTGCGCCCGGCAACCCTGGGCTGGAAGCCGATCGCCGGTGCAGATGCAACCTCAAGTCAAAGTCTGTTGTGGTCTGCTGCTGACTGGATCGCCGGTTGTGCGCTGATCTATTGCGCGCTGTTCGGAATTGGTAAATTGATCTTCGGAGATTGGGTCCTGGGCATGGAACTGCTGCTTGGTGCAGTGGTTTGCGTGGTATTCATCTTTTGGGACCTGAACCGCAGAGGGTGGGAGACGCTGAGTTCATAGAGCTCTGGCGCAAAAGTTAGTCCGCAGACGACACTAAAAGGAGCGCAGGCAAATGCGAAGCGATTTTAGTATGCGCTTCAGCAAAAAGTTCTTACAAGATCATTTGGAGACGTAGCAAGCTACGTCTCTACCAATTCTGCCTGGTAGTCCCCCATTCTGGTAGTCACCATTGTCTTTTCAGAAAAATCAGATCCACTGTTTTTGGCAAAGCAGCGCCTTCTGTACAATCGGCAGTGAGAATGAAAGAGGGAATCTGGTTCTGGGTAGTGTTTAATGCCGGCGTGCTGCTGCTGCTAGCGCTGGATCTGCTGGTTGTCCACCGCAAGCCGCGTGCCATCAAATTCCGCGAGGCGGCGGCTTGGAGCGTCTTTTGGGTCCTGCTGGCCGCCGCTTTTGCCGTCATGGTGTATTTCCTGGGGGGCGGACAAAAGACCTTGGAATTCACCACCGGCTACATTATTGAAGAGTCGCTGAGTGTCGATAATCTATTTGTCTTCCTGATGATCTTTCGTTTTTTTAAAGTAGAAGATGAGCTGCAGCACAAGATCCTGTTCTGGGGCATCATCGGGGCCCTGGTGACCCGCGGCATTTTCATTGTGGTTGGTGTCTCGCTTTTACGGCGATTTGAATGGATCGTCTACCTGTTTGGCGCATTCCTGGTTTACACCGGGATCCGGCTTTTCACTCAAAACGAACAGGAAGTTCACCCGGAAAAGAACCCGGTGCTCAAGCTGGTGCGGCGCTTCGTGCGCGTGACCGACAACTATGTGAACGAAAAATTCTTTGTTCGTCAGGGTGGGGAGCTGTGGGCTACGCCATTATTTTTTGTGCTGCTGGTGGTAGAGAGCACTGACGTGCTGTTTGCCACGGATTCCATTCCCGCGGTGCTGGCGGTTACGCCCGATCCGTTTATTGTCTACACTTCGAATGTGTTTGCCATTCTGGGCCTGCGGTCTATCTACTTTGCGCTGGCGGGGATGATGGGGGTCTTTCACTATCTCAATGAAGGTCTGGCGGTTATCCTGGCATTTATCGGAGCGAAGATGCTGCTCTCGCATTTTTTTGTGATCCCCACCACGTGGGCCTTGGCAGTTGTAGGCGGGATTTTGGCAATTTCAGTGGTGGCGTCTCTGGTGTTTCCGGAGAAGAAGATAGCATGAGCTTCTGCTGGGAACGAAAAAGAAGCTTTACCGCGGAGGCGCGGAGACGCTGAGAAAATTAGAATCAATAGTTCCTTGCAGTTATAGACATGCTTCAGACAAAGCTGATGTTTGCGCCAGTGACGATGGAATGCTTTTTGAACTGGGCGTCGTTATGCTGGGGAAAATCGGTACGATAGTGGGCGCCGCGGCTTTCTTTGCGGGCCAGGGCCGAGCACGCGATGAGCATGCCATTGATGGCTATGTTGTGCGCCTCCCACTCGCGCCGCGATCTTGGCTGCGGTAACAAGTCTTCGGCTTTCTTCAGCTCGGCAATGGCATGCTGCAATTTGTTTCCATCGCGGACGATGCCGGCGTCTTGCCACACCAGCTTGCGCAGCGCCTGAATGTGATTTTCCAACTGCTGAGGCGACAGATCGGGACTGGAGTGATGCAATTGTTTCTTGTTCGTTGCCGTTGAGGATGATGGGTTCTTAGCGGCGCGCAGACTGTCACGCATGGCTCGACCGGCGCGTGCGCCGAAAACGACGCCTTCCAAAAGGGAATTGCTGGCCAGGCGGTTGGCGCCGTGAACGCCGGTGGCGGCGACCTCACCGGCGGCGAACAATCGGGGCAGGTTGGTTTTTCCCTGGAGATCGGTGCGTACGCCTCCCATAGCGTAGTGGGCAGCAGGTCTGATGGGAATCATATCTGTCGTGATATCGATGTTGTATTTCATGCAGGTGTCGTAGATACGCGGGAAGCGCGACTTAATGCGCTCGGCGTTGAGGTGCGTGAGATCAAGATAGACGACGGGATCGCGCGCCGGGATGATCTCCATCTCATGGACGATGGCGCGCGCCACCACGTCACGCGGCGCCAGCTCGGCCATCGCGTGATACTTGGGCATGAAGCGCAGCATCTCCATGTTGCGCAATTGGGCTCCCTCGCCGCGCAAGGCCTCAGAGATGAGGAAGCGAGGGGCGTTTTTTACGTACAGGGCGGTGGGATGAAACTGGACAAACTCCATGTCGCTGATTTCCGCTCCGGCGCGAAAGGCCATGGCGACGCCATCGCCGGTCGCGATCGGCGGGTTGGTGGTTTCGCTGTAGACCTGACCGATGCCGCCCGTGGCCAGCAGAACGGCGGAGGCGCTGGCGTGGTGAGTTCCACCGGCTTGATCGATTAGTTCAATGCCCGCAACGTAGCCGTCGCGCAACAACAGGTCAGTGCTGAATTCGAAATCGCTGAAGGTAATGCTCGAAAGGGTGCGGGCCTTGGAATAAAGCGCGCGTCCAATCTCCCGGCCGGTGGAGTCACCATGCGCATGCAGGACACGGGAGCGGCTGTGTGCTCCTTCGCGGGTGAAGGTCAGCTTGGTGCCGTGGCGGTCAAAAGCAGTGCCCCATTCGATCAGCTCCTGGATGCGCTCCGGCCCCTCTTCCACCAATATTCGGGCGGCCTCGGGGTTGCACAGACCGTCGCCGGCATCGAGCGTATCCTGCAGATGCAATCCAATATCATCTTCGTCGCTCAGCGCCACGGCGATGCCGCCCTGGGCATATTGGGTAGCCGACTCGCTGAGCTCCCGTTTGGCCAACACCAACACGCGTCCGGCTTCGGCCAGCTCGATGGCGGCCCGCAGACCGGCAACACCGGCTCCTACGACGATGAAATCGGTCTCTCGTGGGACGGCTTTCATGGCTGGCGTCTATCAACTACAGCAACCCTCGATGGTAGCATGCAGGGCGTCAGCGTTTAACTGCGAAACTACGTTATGATGAATGCGTGCATCGCGTATCCGTTCGAGTGAAACCGCAACCGTATGAGGCAGTGATTGGCAGTGGTCTGCTCAGCTCTGCTGCTCAGGAGGTAGTCGCCGCTCTGGGACGCGCGAGCAGCCGCGGACAGTGCTTCGTTGTGACGGTCCCGCCGGTCCGCAAGCACTGGGAGAAGGAGCTGCTCGAGTCGCTAAAAAAGGCGGAAATCAAATTTCATGTCCTGGAGATGCGGGATGGGGAGCGCCACAAGAATATTTCCACGGTAGAAGACCTTGCCGCACAGATGGTCAAGCTGGGAGCTGACCGCGGCTCGTTTGTGATTGCGCTGGGAGGCGGGGTGGTGGGAGATGTATCCGGGATGCTGGCTTCCATCTATATGCGCGGTATTCACTACGTGCAGCTCCCGACCACATTTCTCGCGCAGGTGGATGCTTCGGTGGGAGGCAAGACCGGGGTCAACCTGGCTTCGGGAAAGAATCTTTTGGGGACATTTCATCAGCCGCGGCTGGTGCTTGCCGACACAGCCACACTCGCGACGTTGCCGGAACGCGAGTATCGCTCTGGATTGTATGAAGCACTGAAATGCGGGGTGATCCGTAATGCGGCAATTTTCGATTTCATGGAGAAAGAGCGCGAGCGGGTTTTGACACGCGATCCTGAGGCGCTGGAGTGGCTGATCACCGAGTGCATCCGGGTGAAGGCGGAGGTGGTAGAGGCCGATGAGCGCGAGAACGACCTGCGCCGCATTTTGAACTTCGGCCACACCATTGGCCACGCGCTGGAAGCTGAGACCTCGTACCGCTATTTTCTGCATGGGGAGGCGGTGGCCTGGGGGATGGTAGCCGCGGCCATGATAGCGGCGGCGATGCAAAAGACATCGCCGGCAACAGCACAGCGGATTATCTCCTCGGTTCTAGCCTACGCTCCGTTGCCCAAGGTTGAAGTGCGTAGCAAGAACATCGCGCGCCGCATCCTCTCCGACAAAAAGACCACCAACGGCGTGGCGCACTTTGTTTTGCCCAGCGAGATCGGCAAAGTGCAGATTTCAAGCGACGTTCCACAAAAGGCCGTGCTGCAGGCAGTGGACGAGCTTCGCTACCTTTCGCGCGCATAATGC
>WNFB01026890.1_pt1 | contig 10188 bp, 4 predicted proteins | sample 5400501 | NCBI WGS metagenome assembly WNFB01 (sample SAMN13153341, study PRJNA577476) | soil metagenome | isolation source: 200 cm saprolite under Douglas fir tree site 2 hole 1 | place: USA:California | collected 2015-04-18 | reverse complement strand
GTGGCGGAGGCACCGGAGGCAAGTGTGCCGAGGAAACAGAACTCGTTCGTATCGCATGTGCCTACGCTCGGCGTTGCGGAAACCCGCGTCTTAAAGAGAAGAGTGGTGCTATTGGGCACCTGCGTGGGATAGAACGTCACGCCGGTGGCCGCGTTCAGGCCGTTGTTGGTGATCGTCGCTTTAAACGTAATGTTTTGTCCGATGGTTACCGGGTCGGGAGTATGACTCAGCGTGATGGCAAGATCGGTGGACACCGTAGAATTGGTGATCTTGGACACGAAGCCGTGAAAAGTTCCGGGAACAGGTGTGCCCGGCAGCGGGTTTACCGTGGGGAAGTCTGGAGAGTTGGTGGTGCCCGCAACGTAGGCGTTGCCTTGCGAGTCGATGGCGATACCGCCCCCCTGTGAAAAATTTTGGGTAGGACCGAAATAGGTAGAAAACAGGAGCGCCGAACCTGTGGGGCTTATTTCCGACACAAAAAGGCTGGAGGTGCAAGAGGAGAGAGAAGTTGGCTCACAAGGCGAGGAGCTGCGAATCGGCTTCGCGGTGGGGAAGTTCAGCGACCCGGTAATCCCCGTCACCCAGGCATTTAGGGAGGCGTCGACAGCGATAGCCTGCCCTGCGTCGAACGTGGAGCCTCCGCTGCCCCCCAGAAAAGTCGAGTAAACGAGCGCATTCCCGGCCGGGGCGAATTTCGTGACGAAGGCATCATTGCTGCCGTTGAAGGCTTGAACGGAATTGAGCGTTGGAAAGTTCGATGCTGCAGTAGATCCTGTAACATAGGCGCTGCCGGAAGAATCGACGGCAACGGCAAAACCTTCGCTGCTGCCGGCGGTGCCCCCGAGATAGGTTGAGTACACTAAGGCAGCGCCTAAGGGATTCAGCTTAGTTAGAAAGGCGTCAAACGGACCTTGCCGCGAGGCCTGAAGGGGATTCAATGTTGGAAAGTTGCGCGAGATGGTGGCGCCGGTAATGTATGCATTGCCTGGAACGTCCACTGTGATGCCACCCCCGAACTCCTCCGAAGAACCTCCCAAATACGTGGAATAGAAAATCGCTCCCGAGGTGCTGAACTTGGCGGCGTAGGCCCGAAACACGGTCGAACCTGCGTATACGTTGGAGGGAACGATCGGATCGACAGCCAGCGCGCCAACGATGAAGTTCGACAAGGCGTTGGTCGAGGTCGTCCAGTTGGCGCCGCCCGTGGTGGTCTTGAAAACGCCGGTACTGGTCGTGCCGACGTAAACAGTCCCGGAAATGGTCGGATCGGCGACGATTGCCAATGTGCCCAGGTCTGTCAAACCAGTATTGGCGGCGGCCCAGTTTATTCCTCCGTTAGCCGTCTTGAAAACTCCGGCGCTGCCATTACGCACGGTGGCATATAGATTGTTGGGGGCCTTCGCATCAATAGCCAGAGCTCCGATGTCAAGAAAGGAAGCACTGTTGGCGATGGCCAGCCCGTTGCTAGCGGCCGTCCAGCTCGCGCCGCCATTCGCGGTTTTGAAGACTCCTTGTGACGCTGTTCCGGCATAAACTGTGGCAGGCGTCACCGGATCTACGACGACGGTCGTGATGCTCGGCGTAACAGGGATGCCATTCTGAAGAGGAAATCCGGTGTTCAGCGAAGTCCAATTCGTGCCGCCGTTAATCGTCTTGAAGGCTCCGCTGAAGCCGCCGGCATAGAGCGTCGCAGGAGTGCTGGGATCGATGGCGAGCGTCTGGACATCAGCAGTTGTGGTCGTGCCGGGAAACACCAATCCATTATTTACGGCCGTCCAGGCCGCTCCACCATCAAAGCTCTTGAAAACGCCGCTCGCGGTGCCGGCGTACACGGTCGTGGGAGTAACTGGATCGATGACCAAAGCGCGGATGACCAAGCTACCCAGCCCGCTGTTACTCGCCACCCAGGTAACGCCACTATTCGTGCTCTTGAACAAGCCGGATTCGGCGGTGCCAGCGTAGATATTGGTAGAGGTCTTTGGATCCACGGCGAAGACAGTGATATTGGGGCTGGCTAGGCCGGAGTTGATGGCACTCCACGTGGCGGCGCCATCGGCGCTCCGGAAGGCTCCGCCCCCCGAACCTGGCTGAAACGCACCCGGCGTCGGGAAATTTCCGGAGGTCGTTGCGCCCGTGACGTATGCATTCCCGGAGTTGTCGACGGCGATGGGATTGCCACCGCCGAAGGAACCGGCAAACTCTGAGCCGCTTCCGCCCAAGTACGTGGAAAACACTAACCCCGAACCGGTAGCGTTCAGTTGCATCACAAAGGCATTCTGACTACCCCTCAAAGTGCCCTGGAACGGATTCAAGGTGGGGAAGTTGCTAGCGGTGGTGGTGCCGGTAACATAGGCGTTGCCCGCGAAAACCGCGATGCCGTTCCCCTGGCTGGTGCCCGTACCTCCCAAGTATGTGACGTATACAAGCCCGTTACCCGCGGGATTGAGTTTGGCAACGAAGGCTTCCTCGCACGGAGATGTAGCAGGCGGAGTGCCACAAGTATTCAGAGTCGGCTGGAAAGCGCTCCCCGTGGCAAAGTTAGTGGAAGTGGTTAAGCCCGTCACGTAAGCGGCGCCGGTCGAGTCCACGGCGATGCCAAAAGCTTCGTCGAGGCCATTGCCGCCGAGCAGCGTGGAGTAGGTGAGGACGGGATCGATGATGAGCGGGTGGCTCGCATCGTATTTGCCGATGCGGAACCTGACGGTGTTTTTCGCGGAGAGGACGAAGCTGCCGTCGATCGGCTCCCGCTTGCCGCCAAATTCCTGGTAAATCACCGGCTTCTGCAGGCGCACAGGGTCTCCGAAGGTGTCCAGCAGGAGATCTCCTTCGGGTGTGAGTTCCAGTTTTTTCAAGCCTTTCAGGCCGAGGCGGATCTGCCGCGGGTCCGCGCCAGGCGCGACGATAAAGTCGTACTCGAGCTGTTGGTGGCTGCCGTGATAGACCAGGTCGATCCCGGGATACACGCCCTGGTAACGGACTTTGGCGTAGTTGGGGACGTTGGTCCGCCATTGTGACGGGTCGTTGCCGATGAAGTAGTTGCTCTTGCCGGGCATTTGCTCGATGCCGCTAATTTTCGGATTGCCTTTTGCGCCCAGCAACGACATGCGGATGATCTCCGCCGGACCCGCTTCCCGCTCCGCAAGCATCGGGGGACCTCGGAAAGCGCCGAGATTTCTCGTGGGTTTCGCGTGGCTCTCCCTCTGCACCATGAGAACGGCTTCGTGAGGCAAAAGATAAAGCTTGTATCCAGGACCGCGAGAGAGAAAGCTCACATGAGGATCGGTTTGTCCGTGGTTGGCTTCAAAGCTCAGGGGAAGCTTGCCGTATTCTTCAGCAACCCTCTGCTTCGCCGCTGGGGAAGGCGCGTTCGCAGAGGGGGCGATGTGTTTTGCGGAGGCGCGGTTATCGATGGTCTGGCCTGCGCATTCGCTCGTGAAGCAAGCGATAGCAAGAACCACCGAACTGTACACAATCCGTCTGCGTTTCATGCCGGGCTCGAAACTTCCTGTCCGCTACTCCGAATCACGGCTCAAAAAATTGCCGAGGCGTAATCTCGAAAATTCTCCAGCCCTTCTTCGGGTTGTACACAAAATCAAACTGGACGCGCTGCCTCCGCCGCTGATCCTGCGTTGGCCGCGCCTTGTCGGAGTAGATCATCTCCGCATCCACAATCACGGTGGCGTGGTCGCCTTTTACTTCGCTAGTGGATTCCCTGAAATTTATGCGCATCTCGCTGCTGCGTTCGAGAAATTGCGTCACGGCATCCTCGAAGCGCGGCAAATCCTCGAAGCGATCGTCGAGAAATTCGGTGACGCGCCGCGGAGAATGGCCTTCGAATCCATCTTGAAAGTCACTTAGGGTACGCTTGATGGCGCGCCGCGCCCCTGCCGCGGCGTCGGGTGAATCCTCGGAGCCAGGCCCCGGCTCGTCTTTTTTCTTTTTCTTGTCCTTTTTCTTGTCTTTTTGCTGCTCGGGTTGCTGCTGTTGCTCTTGCGTGGAGCGCACGGGCTGGCTCAGGGCGAAAGCAGCTAAGCAAAGCGGCAGGCCGACCAGAGCCATGGCAAGCCCGGCAGCCAGATTCACCTTCGTGAGTACTTTCATTGCGGTCCCCAGTGCTACGGATGCAAAATCTTCCACTCCAGCAATAGCGTAAGGTCCAAACGACCTGAGTTTCCTTGCACTTCGCGGTCGGACCCGCCCAGGCGCGGCCCACGAAGAACCGCCGGCGGAGCATTGCGGACGGACTCAATCCCGCGAATCTGGACGACGCGGACGATGGCCATGCCGCGGCGCGTCCGCACCAGATAAGTGCTGCCCGCAACCAGCGCCTCGGAAGATGAGAGCGTGCCGCCCGGCGCGCTCTCGGCCTGGTCCAGCGGGATGCTACCCAGGTTTCTCACGCCGTCGGCAGCCTCGATGACGAGTACCGAACGGTCTCCCCGGGAACTGACTTCAAAATCCGCTGAGCCGCCGCAGGACTGCTCAGCTCCCGACGTCAGCCGGAAGCCGGTGCAGCCGCCCACCGCGAGGCGCAGATCCCCGCGCTGCCGGAGTCCCGCATGCGCTGCTGATTCCCCGGTTCCACGGTCGCCGCGCGACGCACCGCGGTCAAACTCTGGCTCAGAGGCTGGCGGGGCTGGGCTCCTAAGATCGGCAGCGCGAAGAGGTTCATCGGGTGTGGACTCGGCAGCATCGTGAGTTTCCAGGCGATTGTCCCGTCGCGCGACCAGCGGTGGTGCAAGAGGAGCCTTGGCAAGGCTGTGGCTGGCCGGGCTCACACCGATAACCACGGTTGCCTTGCTCGCCCCGGCGCGAATGGTGATCAGATGGCTCCCCGGCTGCACTCCGGAGTCGGCTGTGAGGCGGACGCGCAGTTCGGACGGCCCGGACTCGAGCAATTCCGCCGTGATGCCGGATCCGCTCACTTGGATCGCGGTCACACCGCTAAGGTTCGCTCCGTACAACTTCGCCTCGACTACATCGCCGGCGTTCAGCTGCGCGGGTTCCACGGCGTAAACCGTGGTCTGCGGAGCCGCTAGAGGACGAGGCACCGGTTGGATCCCGATCGTCAGTTGCACTTGCACAAAGAGGAGGATGGTCTGCACGTCCGTGCCAAAGCGCCCGCGGATCGTGATCTGAAAAACGGTGGTGCCGGCGGCGGAAGGTTCGGGAAATCAATCGCGACGGTCCCGGCAAAACCTGAAATCGGAACGACTTGCACCCCGACTTGCAACGTTCCACCCTGGAGCGTTCCCACGGGATTCGTCGCGGACGTGACCGGTGTCACACTCAGCGTGAAATCGCTGATCACGTTCAAGAAGAGCGTGGCTGTCTTGACTGCGCCCGAACTCACCGTGCCGCGCATCGTGATCAATGCGGGACCTGGCAAAGCTGCTGCGCTGATCGTTAGCGGAAAGGAACCTTGCGCTCCGGCGGCCAAGTTGCCCGGGTTCGCCGAGAATCCGGCAGGCAGGTTCGGGAAATCGATGAACACCGTTCCCGTGAATCCCGTGCCAGCAACAACCTGCACCGTAACAGGGAGTCTGCTGTTTTGCGTCACCGGTGCAGGGGAACTGGAGGTCGTCACCGGCGTCACGTTAAGATTGAAATCCGGCTGAAGGACGAGCGTGGCGTTGGCGGTCGCCGTGGTGGCGCCAGATGTATCGCGCCCCGTCAGAACCAATGTGAAAGTTGCGGGTCCGCTGACACCGGTGGGCGCGGTGGTGGGTGCAAACACGGTGAAGTTTACTGTTGCCGTCGGACCGGAAGGGTTGGGCGAAAACTGGACAGCAACGGACTGATTTCCGATCTGGCCCTGACCGCTAAAATTGATCGAGCCAGTGAAGCCGCCCATCGGCATTACGGTGAAGGAGCCGCTCACGGAACCGCCAATGGGGAGGTCCGTGCTAAACAGTTGTAAATTGACGAACTGGAACGACGGCGAGATGCCCGAACCAATCGCCAGCACACAAGAGCCGACGTTCACGCCCGTCGTGCTGCCTCCGTTCGGACAGTTCACGGTCGCGCCGTAGTCCACAATCTTCCATCCCGCGTTGCGGCGCTCGAATCGAATGGTGTCCTGTTCGGACCCTGGTTGAACACATTTCCCGAACGTGGCGTTGAGTGGCGGCGTAGTTCCCGGGGGGATCGCGTTGAGCTGCGCATCACACAGTTGCTGAGGCTGGTTCTTCAGAGTGAACTGCAGCTTGAATTCGGCCTGGCATACCCCTTGATTCTGCTGCTCAATCACCGCGCAATTGACCGGGCGCTGGAAGACGCGCATGGTTTCCAGTTTGTTGCGAAAACTGTCTTCGATCGCTGAGGCGAAGCCGGCGTAGTTGTGAAATCGTTCTTCATCAAAATTCTTCAAGAACGCGCTCGGCTGGAGAGATTCGTAAGCGCTCGCCAGATCGCGCACAATTTCGGCCGGCTGAGCGCCAGCTTCGACGACGAGTGGATATTGCTGGGTAGCCACCTGCCCGCGGTCATTCACCACCGTCAGTTGCACGCTGTAGTTCCCCGGCGGTAGGGAGCTGGTGTTCACCGAATAATTGGAGCCGCTTCCTGCCAGCGACGTGTTGGGCACGCTCCACTGGTAGGCCACGATCTGAGTTCCGGTGGGAGTACTCGTCGTGGAAGCGTCCAAAGGCACTTCCGCGCCACGCAACACCGTGAGGTCCCGCGTCGGTGGCAACTGGATGGAGCCGCCCCCTGCACCTTGCGAGAGTTGGATGGCCGGCTGAGAGGCGACAGCGAACCCGGCCACCGCAGGACCTTGTGGCCGATCGATCGTAAGCGCGTAGGCGCCCACGGGCACATCGGCGGCGACCGAGATGGTCACCGGAATTTGCGTAGGAGTGATGCTGCCGCGGGTCTTTACGGTGAGGCCTGCCTGGCTGAAAGAAACCCCACGCGTGGCACTCAAATCTTTGCCGGTGATTACGGCGTCGAAGCTGCGACCGGCCACGGAACTGCCGGGATCAATCGTGGCGCCGGACTCTCCTTCCGTGTCCTGGACGGCGCGCAGCATCTCTTGCGAGCTCGCGAGGCGCTTGGAACCCGGTGCGCGACCGGCGATGATGGAAATCGCTTCGCCCGGATTGAGCAGGGTAGTCCCGGGAAAGCGAGCGTCGGTGGAAGCGACGCGCACCTGGCCGCCACCGAGGGCAATGACTGTGGTCGCGAGATCGGTGGCCTCAAGATACTCTTCCGTCCCCACGACTCCGCAAACCGCGACCTTGGTGTGAATCTCGAAATGGCCGTCCGGCGAGGCGATTTTGGTAACGTCCGCCCTCACCTTTCCATAGACCAGTTCAAGATCCGTTTGCTGCTTTCCCGGATCATGCTTCGTCACTACCAGCGACGCCTGAGAACCGACGTTCAGGATCGATCCATCCTCCAGGCGCAAGCGAGCTCTGCCACCGCGTTCGGTCTTGACCGTATCCTGCCAGAACAGCGCCATATCCTTTTTTGCTTCGTAGGTTTTCTTCTCGCGCCACACAGAGCCCGTCGGAATCAGCGCGGTGATCTTCCCCGCAGCGGGCTGCGGAGCTGTTTGAGGCGGCGGGGAGGCAACAAGCGAGGCAGCCGCTGCCAGAAATAGCAGGACGCACATGGACGACCGCGATAAACGATCTACCTTCATGCAACAACCTCGAATCCGGACAAAGGGGTCCTACTTCCTAAAACGCAAAACAATCGCCCCCCCGATGACGGTTTCTCGAAAACTCCGTGAATCGGGCTTAGTTGGGTCAATATTCGGAAAGAAATTGTTTGTTCGCACATAAAAGGCAGTCACGGTTCTGTTCTCGTCATTGCCGATCTTGTAGGTGACCGCCGCTCGCCAACTCGGGCGCCGGAAACCTTCGTTGAAGTAGAGAAATGGCGACTGCTGGTTCACTTGGTCGCCGGAGAGCGCCAGTCCGTTAAACTCTTTGTAGCTCCCCTCGATTCGTATGTAGCGAGGCGTATCCAGCAGAAAACCTGCCTGGATGCTGCGATTGGTATCAAAGGCGGAGAAGAAATCTGCGGGGAACAACAAATTTATGTCGGTTGGCGCAAGAGCCGCATTGAGAGGTGTGTCCTTATCAAGCCTTTCGATCTCGAAGCGCGCCGTGGGGCTGAACTCCCAACGATCCCAGGTGTAATGCGCGCGATACCCTATCGCAAAGCGATCCGTGTCGGTGGAGAGTTGCGGCGTAACCGCGTTCATTTCGTGTCTATGCTCGTAATCGAATGCGATATTCGCGCGGCCCACCGGAACGGTGAGTGAAAGGAACGGGATGCGAGTGGAGCGCTGGACTTGCTCGGTGCTCTGCGGTGTCTCGCCGCTCAGACAACCACTACGTGCCGGCCTTCTGATGGTCATGGTCGTGCTGGCATTGAAACAGGTGACCTGGGGATCGCCCGCGGTTTCCAGATTGCGCTCCCGATAGCCGAACTCGAGGACCATGCGGCGGTAGAACGGCAGCTCGCGGAACACCAAGCGTCCCTCCGGCGCTCGAACCACATTCGTAAAATTCCGCAGGCCATTCAGATTGTCGTTCGAGCGCCGCCACGAGCCGATCACACTTACGCTGCGTGTCAGTTCATACTCCCCGCGAACGGTAAAGTCTTGCAAGTCACGGACCTGACGCGCATTGGCGCTGAAAAAATTGGGCTCAAACCGCGAATAGTCGGTCCTCAAAGTCAGCTTCTTGATGCGTTCGTGCGCCTCCAATCGACCAGCCCAATCCCCGACCTGTCCGACGAAGCATCGAGCATCCAGCACGTCGGCCCCGACGATAGGCGACACCGGCGCGCAAGCAAAATTAGCAGAGTTCGCTCCCACAGGCGGCATGCCTCCCGAACTCCAGCTGTAGGCAAACTCACCGCGGAACCCCAAATGCCACGGGACATATTCCATGTTGGTGTCCGCGCTGAGCACATCGTTATTGACCGCTTCCGGGAAAGGCCGGCGGAATCCGGCGATTTCTGTCTGGCCCGAAGAGCACCCGGCACTCACCGGCTTCTCGATGGTGATAACGCCGGTGGCAGTGTCCACGCAAGCGAGCGTCGCGTCAGGCAAGGATTGCTGGAGATCTTTTCCGTGACTCCAATTCATAGCGATCCAGTTGCCGCGCCCGATTTGCTGTTCCACTCTTGTTCCCGCCACAAAGCGCGAATAGGGCTTTCCCGGACTGAGCGGGTTGGGAGGACCCGCGAGGTCGCGGAAGAAAGAGTAGTCGCGGTACAGCGAGCCCCAGCGATCCACGAAATAGCCGACAGTACCAATGAACTTGAGCTGCGGCAGAATCTTTTTTGAAAAGGTCAGGCCCTTGACGTTCTGGTTGAAGGTTAAGCGGGAGAAGTTGACGAGCGCATCGCCCAAGTTGACTTCGAAGCTCGGTCCCTGAAGGCGCAGATAGGCCCTCTGAAGGCTGTTGCGCTGCGGATCTACCTGGGGATTATTCGTATACCGGCCTACAGCGAGAATCTCGAATCGGTGAAGGTCCCCGATCGGCTCATTGCTGAAGAAACTGAATTCGGCGGTATGGTTAATTCCTTGATGCAGAAACGAGCGTTCGCGGTTTCCCTGGATATCCGTGCCGTCCACGTTGTATCGCAATTCAAAGTACATCTGACCGGGCTCGATTGCGGGGGGAGGTGTGCGCGGGCTCACGCCCTGAGCGCTCGTGGGCATCGCTTCCTGGCTCGGCGCGTCCTTCTTGTCGGAACTTGGCTTGGCCTCGTCCGTACCGGCAGTGGTCGGTTGGTTCATGTCATCCGACGGCCGGGCTGCACTCGAGGGCGGGTTGGCGGGAGGGATGTCTGCCTGACGGTTGGGTCCACCATCGGCTGCTGTGGCCCACGCTGCAAAGAACAACAAAAACAGCGAACTCTGCAAAACTACACTGCACAACACGGGCGTCATTTGAGGGTTTCTAGCGCGCGAGCAGAACCTGGAGGCAAAGTTCCAGGCCAATCGCACGAACTCTCGTGGTAGGTTGGGCATGGGCTGGGCTCAAATCCTCAACCTGCGAAAAACAGGGTGAAAACGACCAGTTTTAGGGACCTAAAGTGTGGGATGGAATGTCGCACCATCGAGTACTGTTGTCAACAACAAACATGTCGAGCAACAACAGGAGCGAGGTAATCGGGACCCACGACTAATCTGCCAGTACTCACAAGACCTAAACTCTCAGAAAG
>WNFB01006888.1_pt1 | contig 10189 bp, 11 predicted proteins | sample 5400501 | NCBI WGS metagenome assembly WNFB01 (sample SAMN13153341, study PRJNA577476) | soil metagenome | isolation source: 200 cm saprolite under Douglas fir tree site 2 hole 1 | place: USA:California | collected 2015-04-18 | reverse complement strand
GCGCGGCCGCCCGCCGGATCCAGCCGCGCCTGGCTCGTCTCCGGCGATCCGCGGCCCGCGGGATTGGCGGAAACAGCTCGACCATCGGCGCGCCGGCCGTCGCGGTCAGCCGCTTGCTCGCCCTGGAGGAGGTGGGTCGCCGTATGCCCGAGCTGCTGGCCAAGCGGCGTGCGGTGCAAGCGATGCGAAAGCGATCCGATGACGACATCCTGCCCCTGTTCGGGATGCCGCTCGAACCAGGCTTCCCGGCGGCGGGTTTCGTCGAGTACCACCGTACACTCGTGCGGGCCCTCGGTCTCGACACACTGGTAAAGGAGACCCGTGCACAAAGTCCTCTTCCTCACGCATGAGCCGCTGACCGAAGCCATCGCCGGGCCCGGCATCCGCGTCTGGGAGCTGGCCCACGTGCTGGCCCGCCAGCAACCAGTCACCATCGGCACACCCAACCAGAGCCCGGTTCGCTCCGAGCACGTAGACATCCAGTGTTTTCGCCGCGGTGCCTTCCCCCGGCTGCTCGAAACCCACGACATCGTGATCGCGTTCGGCTTCCTGCTCCGGCAGCATCCCGTCATCGCCCGCCGGGCCGCCTTCCTGGTGATGGACATCTACGATCCGTTCCTGCTGGAGAACCTGCACATGCACGAAGGCCTGGGCGTCCGCGAACGGCTGGTGGTCCACCAGTACGACCTGGACGCCGTCCTGGAGCAGCTGGCCCGGGCCGACTTCTTTCTCTGCGCCAGCGAGCGGCAGCGTGACTACTGGCTGGGCGCGCTCTCCATGGCAAACCGGATCAACCCGTTCACCTACCAGCGGGACCCGGCGCTGCGCCGGCTGATCGATGTCGTCTCCTTCGGGGTCCCGACCGATCCGCCCCGGCCGACCCGGGGGGCCATCAAGGATGTCGTGCCGGGCATCGGGCGGGACGACGTGGTGGTGCTGTGGGGCGGGGGGATCTGGAACTGGTTCGATCCGCTGACCGCCATCCGGGCGGTCCACGCGCTGCGTGCTCAGCGCCCGGCCGTGAAGCTGTACTTCATGGGCCTCCATCAGGCGAATCCCCAGAACCCGGAGATGGTGATGGCCCAACGAGCGCTGGCGCTGGCCCGTGAGCTGGGCGCCCTCGACAAGCAGGTCTTCTTCCGCGACGGGTGGGTCCCGTATGCCGAGCGAGTGAACTACCTGGGCGACGCCGACATTGGGATCAGCCTCCACAACGAGCACGTCGAGACCCGGCTGGCCTACCGGACCCGCATCCTCGACTACCTCTGGGCCGGCCTGCCGGTAGTGGCCACCGGTGGCGATGTGCTGTCCGATGAGATCAGCGCCAACGGCGCTGGCCTGGCGGTCCCCGAGGGCGGCCTGGACGCGGTGGTGGAGGCGCTCCGCGGGCTGGCCGCGGACCCAGATCGGCGCGCCAAGATGCGGGCGCGGTCCCGAGCGCTGGCCGATGTGCACACCTGGGAGCGGGCCGCTGAGCCGCTGCTGGCCTACTGCCGGGGCCCGTGGGTGGCGCCCGATTCGGAGATGCCCGGCCTCGTCCATCCCCGGGTGGGCGGGCGCAACTCCCTGCGGCGGGCCGTCGATGTGACGCGCACCGGGGGGCTGGCCCTGGCGGCTAAGAAAGCCCTGAGGCGGATGGAGCGGCTCCGCGAGCGGTGACGCCCGGGCTCGTCTCCATCCTCGTCGTCAACTGGAATGGCGCCCGGCTGCTCGAGTCGTGCCTGGCCTCGGTGCACGCTCAGGACTACCAGCCCATCGAGCTGATCGTCGTCGATAACGGATCCGTGGACGGCTCAGCCGAGATTGTCGCTAAAGACAAGGCCGCGCACCTGATCCGCAACGCCAACAACCTGGGCTTTGCGGTGGCGAACAACATCGGAATCGACGCCGCCCGCGGCGAGTTCGTGCTCCTGCTCAATTACGACGTACGACTCCGGCCGGACTACGTCAGGGTCCTGGTGGCCCGCTTGCAACAGGACCCGGGCCTGGGTTCGGTGTCGGGCAAGTTGCTCCGGGCGGAGCCGCCGGACATGATCGATTCGGCTGGCCACGTGATGTATCGGAATGTCTGGCCCACCAACCGCGGCGAGGACGAGCCCGACGGGCCAGCCTTCGACCTGCCGGGCGAGGTCTTTGGCGTCTGCGCCGCCGCCGGCCTGTACCGGCGCACGATGCTGGACGACATCCGGATCAACGGCGAGATCCTGGACGGGTCCTTCTTCGCCTACCTGGAGGACGTCGACCTCGATTGGCGTGCCCGGTCGCGGGGCTGGCGCAGCTGGTACGAGCCCGCCGCCGTGGCAACCCATGCCCGCAGTGGCAGCGGCGCCTGGGGTTCGGCCAGGCTCCAGCGCCACATTCTCAAGAACCGGCTCCTCCTGATTGTCAAGAACGACGGTGGGCTGGGGATGCTGGCCCGCCTCCCCGGGATGGTCGCCTTCACCGGGGCCAAGGCGGTCCAGCTGCTCGTCACCAGGCCGGCAGCGTTGCTCGGCGCGGTGGATGCAATTCGGCTTCTACCCGCGACTCTGGCCAAGCGCCGGGTCATCCAGCGCCGGCGCACGGTGCCCCGCCGTGAGATCGAGCGCTTCTTCGAGCCCTATCCCTATCTGCGCAAGGCGCGCCAGGGTCGCGTGCTGGGACGGCGGAGGCCATGGACGTCTCCGTCGTAATCGTCAACCACAACACGCAGGCTTTTCTCAGAGGGTGCCTGGACCACGCCCTTCCCGAGCTTGCCGGTCGCGACAGCGAAGTCTTCGTGGTGGACAACGGCTCCAACGACGGCAGCGCGGCGATGGTCCGTCGCGATTTCCCCAGCGTCACCCTACTCGAGAACGGCGAGAACCTCGGGTTTGCCCGAGCCAACAACCGGGCGCTGCGCCTGGCCCGCGGCCGGCACGTGCTGCTGCTCAACCCCGACACCGAGGTGGCCCCGGGCAGCGTCGTGCGGCTGGAGCAGGCTCTCGACACGTTGCCCAATGCCGTCGGGGTCGGGCCCAAGATCGTCCGGCCCGACGGCCGGTTGGACCTGGCCAGCCGCCGGACCTTTCCCTCGCCCGGGGTCGCGCTGGCCCGACTGGTGGGCCTCAGCCGGCTGTTTCCCCGCAGCCGCATGCTGGCTCGCTACAACCGGACCTACGAGGATCCCGACCAACCGGGCGAGATCGACGCCGGAACGGCCGCCGCTATGTGCTTTCGGCAGGATGCACTGCAAGCCGTCGGATTCTTTGACGAGGACTTCTTCATGTACGGCGAGGATCTCGACCTGTGTTACCGGTTACGCCAGCGCGGCGGCCGCATTTACTATGTGCCGTCGGCGTTGGTGCTCCACTACAAGGGAGAAGCCAGCCGGCAGCAGCCCCGAGCCATGCTGCGCGAGTTCCATCGCGCCATGTGGCTCTTCTATCGGAAGCACTACGCATCTGGCTGGCGAGCGGCCCTGGCTCCGGCGGTGTGGCTGGGGATCCGGCTGCGGTACGGCCTGGTCCTTGGCCTCAATGCCGCCTGCGGCCGCCAGGTCGTTAGCCCCTAAGGCGAGGATCCTCGTCTCCTGGGGGTATCGCACTTCCCGGTGCCCGATCCGCTTGCCGAGTTGCAGGCCCGCGAGTTCTTAGTCAGGCGGGTCGAGCGGCTGAGGGGGGAGGTCGAAAAGGCCACGGGGTCAAAGCCCGGTGACGGATAAGCCAGTTCGTTCATGGCCGTAACTTCGCACGGGTCGACTGCGGCCTAGGGTGCGGTCGATCGCGTTCTAGGCCCTCTCGCTCTTGGCGCGAGTATCCCTTTCTGCGAAAAGTTCTAGATACGGCTGGTAGGCAAACATACGATTCCTGGGCTTCCCGGTGATCTCGCGCAAGAGGCCCATCTCAACGAAACGCTTTACGAGCTCGTTGGCGTTGGCGAAAGATAGGCCCGTATATTTTTCGACCATGGCAACAGGGACAATGGGATTGAAGAACAGGTTCTCCAGAAGCTTCAGGGCCCTCTGGCTCGCTTTCATTCGGTCTCCGACCAGCTTGCGGTGCTGTTCTCTCAGATTGACGATCATCCGCGCCGTCTCAGTGGCCTCATTCGAGACTTGGGCGACTCCCTGTAAGAAGAACAACAACCAGCCTTCCCAGTCGCCTTCTTCGTGGACGGCCGCGAGCCTCTGATAGTACTCGCGCTGATTCTGCTTGAAGTAATGGGACAGGTAGAGAAGGGGCCTCTTTAAGACTTCTCTTTCGCAGAGCATGAAGGTGATCAGTAGACGACCGACACGGCCGTTCCCGTCCAGGAAGGGGTGAATTGTCTCAAACTGGGAATGTACAAGTCCGACCTTTATGAGTGCCGCCATCGGAGTAGGGTCGTGGATGAATTTCTCAAGGTCAGAAAGGGCGCTCTGCATCTCAGACACGGGCGGCGGAACATAGCTGGCCGAGCTTATCGTCGAGCCTGGCGGTCCCACCCAGTTTTGGCTTCGACGAAATTCGCCCGGGTTCTTTTCACCGCCCCTGACCCCAGCCATCAGCTTGGCATGGATCTCCCGAATGAGTCTCGACGAAACGGGCAATCTCTTGAGGCGGCGTAGCCCGTAATTCATGGCATTCACATAATTCAAAACTTCGTCGGCGTCTCCAGTTCGGTCGGCGTGTCCCCCTTTGACCTCAAACTCGAGGACGTCTAACAGGGTGGCTTGAGTCCCCTCAATCTGGCTGGACAACACGGCTTCTTTCCGAACATACATCAGGACGAACAGGTCTGGATTGGGCAGTGTCTCGGTTGAGCCATCAAGTCGGCCAAGAGCTCTATCGGCCCGCGAAAGGGCGGCCAGAAGATCGTTGCTGATCTCGACTGGAGGAGTGGGTGGAAGGGGTTTGGGAACGAAGGCGCGAAAACCGGCGGGTTGCCGGACGTAGCCACCAGAACGGCCTGCGGCGATTGCAGTCATGTCCAAGCCCTTGGCGATAATAAGTCTCGGGTTATTATCGGATAACTGGGCATAGCGATAATAACCGAAATCTGCGTCTCTTTACCAATAACTATTTGGAAGGCAGCGTTGAATGGTGGCGGTCTCGCCAGAGCGATCAACATTTCGACCATGCGGGAGGGAGAGGGTGGCAGAGAACTTTCTGGGAGCCGGCGCGTTTTATCAACGTGCGCTTTCGGATAGGCCTGGTCGTGGCTGCGCTGCTTGCGACCGGCTGCGGACCCTTCGGCGGTCGGGTCCACATTGACTACGTCGACTTCATTCGGGCGGGCGGCCTGGACTACCTCGCCGTCTGGGGCCCGGGTCGGCCGCTCACCGACGCTGACCTGGGGCCCGTGCAATTCCACGTCCGGACGATGCTGTCCGGCGCCGGGCAAGGGCCCGACTACCAGCCCAAGGACGGCGACGCCGCGTACGTGCCGAGCGGCACGCCGGTCTATGCGGTCCACGGCTATGCCACGACGTTCCGGCTGGCCGCACGACACGATGGCCGCCTGGTCCTGTACGAGCTAAGCGACAACCCGCGCGCCAGGACCGGACGGGACCTGCTCGACATCGGGGGCAAGGTGAACACGATCGCCATGACCAGCACGACCGACGCACGGACCGTCCTCGGTCGGATCGTCGAGCCGACCCAGGTGGCGACGCTCGTGAATCTGGTCCTGGACGCTCCGGTCGATGGCCAGCGCCACGGGGAGCTGGCCGGCTTCGTCTCGTTCGAGCTGCAGGATGGCACCGCCACCACGCAAACGTATTACCGCGACGTGCCCATGCTTGCGCGCGGGATCCTCGTTCCGCGTGACTTCGCCGCCGCCATGGACCAACTGCTCGCCAACGCCCCCACGCCGACCCCGATCCCGGCGGCGGTGAACCTCACCCAACGCTACGGGCTCGCCAAGGCGATCCGGGTCTCAATCAAGCGGGCGGAGCCGCCGGCTGGGGTTCTTCAGGATCCTGCCGCGGTGCAACGGTTTGCCGCTGCCCTCGATGTCGACCTCCCGACGATGCCCGCGCCCGCCCTGCCATCCAACTACACGATCGTCATCTTCGAGTTCGCCGATCACTATGTGTCGCTGGCCTACGATCCGCCCGGCAATACTGTGACCGTGGTCATTCCGGCCGACAATTTTGCGGTCCGTCCAACGTCGCAGTTCACGGAGCTCGTGCGGACGGCCCACTAGTCCAATGAGGCTGGTCGCAGCGGTACTGGTCGCCGGAGCATTGAGCCTGGCCGCCTGCGGCGCCGTGCCGGCCGCCGGTTCGCCGCTCACCCCCGTTCAGGTGAAGTACCGCCTGCTGGAGCAGGTGGGGCCGATTGAGTATTGCGACCGGGATCAATACCCGCTGGCGCGGGAGGTCACCCCCGACTACGTCGACCAGCAGCTCGCCTATATCCGGGCCCACGACCCGCAGGTCTACCAGGCGATCCTCGACCATTACCAGCTGAGCGCGCCGACGACGGACCAGCAGAAGCTGCAGGTCTACCAGGATTACAAGGCGCTGGCCGCGCTCCAACTCCAGGCCGACGGCGATCGCTACGACTTTTCCTATGGGGTCTCGCAGGGTGCGGACAAGGTGTCGATCCGAGTCACCGGCACCATCGACCGGCAGGGTTCGGTCACCATTCAGTCACGCACCCCATTCCGGCTGATGTGCCCAGTCTGCCTGGCGGCCTCCACCCTGATCGATACCCCCGCCGGCCAGGTACTGGTTACCAGCCTCCGTCCGGGGATGCCGGTGTGGACGCTGAATGCAGCCGGACACCGCCAGGCCGGCGTCGTCCTCGAGGTGGGGAGCATACCCGCCCCAGCCGGCCATGAGGTGGTTCACCTGGTGCTCGCCGATGGCCGCCAGGTCTGGGTGTCGCCGGGCCACCCCACGGATGACGGTCGCCTGGTCGGCGACCTTGAGCTAGGGCAGCCGTTCGATGGCAGCCGGGTGGTCGTGGCCGACCGGGTCCCGTACTCGGGGTCGACCTATGACCTGCTGCCGTCCGGTCCGACCGGCGCCTACTGGGCGGACGGCGTCCTGCTGGTCAGCACGTTGAAGGCGTGATCGGCAGGCTAAACCGTCCGTTCCAGCGGCGGAGAGGGGTAGGTTAGGCTTTTTCGGCGGTACGCTCTGCCATCTTGCCAAGATTCACCATCACTATGACCGCGATGATGGTGATGATGATGGCGTAGATGAAGAGTGAAATGATCTGGCCGCCGCTGCCAAAGATCTGCTTGACCAGCGCGGTGATGGCGCTGTTCCAGGCAAGCGCGGCAACCACACCAAACGCGGCCGAGGCCAGGGCGATCATGGTCTGCAGGTAGACGGATCGGTTTTGCATGGGTGTCCCTCCTTTTTTGGAATACGGTCTGCTCTCATTCTGAGTCGACAGCTCCGCACAGCGCAAAAAAAATGGGCACCTGGGCCCGGGAGCAGGACGGACCGCCGCCAGGAGTCTGCTAAGCGGCCCTTGGTGGCGCCGTGGCGTCGGGTTGAGCCGGGTCTCCGGCCGGTTCCACCACCGCGCGGTAGCCGAGCAGGCGTCCGATCGGGGCCAGCGCCAGCAGTAGGATCTGGGCCAGCGTGGGGGGCCGAACCGGGTGGCTCTCGTCGAAATAGGCAGCCTGGAGGACCGCCCGCTGGAAGACGTTGCGGACGCCCATCAGGCTGGTCTTGCCTTGCTGGGCCAGCGCGAAGTAGGACCGGAAGAACTCCTCGGTCTTGAGGGCGGGCGAAAACTCGATCAGCATGTGGGCGTCCGCCGGCCCATCGTTCCAGTAGAAGTGAGGGGTGCGGGCCGGGACCGTCAGCCTGTCACCCGGCTTGAGCGTGAAGCGCCGGCCGCCGACGCAGAAGCTTGGGGTCCCGTCCAGCACCTCGAAGCGCGACTCCTGAATACGGTGGATATGCTCGGCGCCGACGATGCCCCCCGCATCCATGCGGGTTTCGAACTGGACCGTCTCGCCGTGGGTGTCGGCGGCATGCTTGAGGAACCGGATGCGCTCCCGGTTGACCGGGTTGGCGATCCAGGGACCCTCCACGGTGGCGAGAACGGGAGCATCTTCGGGATCTTGCGGCCCGTCTCAGGTCTCCCTCCCCATTGCGGGGAGGGCGGGGAGGGGGTCTCGGCTCACCAGCGGATCAGGACTCGGGCCACGGACCAGTAGGCGCGCAGGACTAGGCTGCCGAACGAGACCAGGGGACTCTTGATTTCCTCGAAGTCGATCGAGCCGACCCACCAGCGGGTGAGCGCCCGGTCGCTGAGGCGGCGCAGGCGGCGGACGGCGCGCCGCTTCCGGCGTAGGGCTGGGAGGCTGCGGAGCACATCTCCATAGCCGCGCAGCTTGCCGCCCAGCCAGCCCTGCCGCAGCGCCAGCAGGCACACGCCCAGCTCCATCGCCAGCAGTGCCGGGGCGACAAGTACCAGCGTAGGCAGCCGGTAATTCTTGAGCAGCGTCATCAGCCGATTACGCTCCAGCAGGTAGTTCTTCTGCCCGGCCCTCCCGAACTGGTACTTGTGAAAGACCAGCGAGGAGGCGGCCAGCTGCAGGCTGCCGCCCATCAGGCGCAGCCGCCAGCTCAGATCGACATCCTCGTGATACATGAAGTAATCGTCGTCAAAGCCGCCGGCGTCCAGGTAGAGCTGGCGGCGAATGGCGAAGGCCGCCCCGCTCAGGACCGGGATCTCGCCGGACCGGGCTTCGGCCCGCGGGCGCCGGTAGTCGTTGCACCACCCGACGCCCAGGAAGTTGAGCGCGGTGGCCGAGGTGTTGATCAGCTCCGGCTCGGCATAGAGGAGGATCAACGACTGGACGGCGCTCACCGCCGGGTCGGCCTCCAGCGGCGCCACCAGGTTCTGCAGCCACTGGCGGTCGAACCGGGCATCGTTGTTGACGAACGCGACGACCTCCGAGGTCGCAGCCTGGGCGCCGAGGTTGCAGGCTGGCGCGAAGCCAAGGTTGCGCGGCTGGACCAGCAGCCGCACCCCTGGGAACCGCTCGCGAATCAACTCCGCGGAGCCGTCGGAGGACGCATTGTCGATGACGAGAATTTCATCCGCCGGCCGGCTCTGGGCGAGCAGCGATCCGAGGCATTCTTCGAGGTGGGCGCGCCCGTTGTAGGTGACGGTGACGACGCTGACGCGGAGTCGGTCAGCCGTCAGGATTCGGCGCGGGGTGTCTTCGACGCCTCCGGAACCTCCGCCAGCGCCAGATCTCGTACCAGGCGCTCGACCTGCCGGCGCAGCCGCTGCACCGTCACATAGTTCTGATAGGTCACGGCGCCCAGGACCAGCATGCCGACCACCACCACCAGGTCCAGCAGGCGGGCCACCCGGAAGGTGCGGGCCAGCGGTTGGAACAGCCCGGGAGCCAGGCTGACCACCACCAGCCCCGCCCAGATGATCTCCCAGAAGACAAAGCCGCCGAGCCCGAAGTGCCGCCGCCGGAAGCCGACGTAGCTGAGGTACGCCATCGCCAGGGCGAAGGCAAAGGCGAGCAGCTGGACTGCCGGCGGCATCAGGCGCCGAGCCGCCAGCTCACGAGCTTGCGAAAGATCCTTACACCATCACCGATCCCGGTGCCCTTGTAGCGGTCGAGGTAGATGGTGCGGATGGGGATGGTGTCCCACTGGATCCCGTGGCGGTTGGCCCGCACCAGCATCTCGCTGGCGAAGGCGTAGTCGGTCGATTCCCAGCAGATGGACGGCCAGGCCCAGGCCCAGAAAGCGCGGTACGCGCATTGGGTGTCCGGGTTGGCGATCCCGAACAGCGCCCGGGTGACCCGCGAGAGGAAGCGGTTGCCAAAGATGAACAGCCACGGCATCGGCCGATGGAACGCCCGGACTCCGGTGACCGCATCCGCCCCCCGCAGCAAGGTGTCGATGAGGCGGGGCAGGTCCTCGGGTGGATGCTGGCCATCGGCATCCATGTGCACCACGATGTCGGCCCCCAGCTTCAGCGCGGCTTCGGTGCCGGTCCGGAGGGCCGCGCCGGCGCCCAGGTTGACGCGGTGGCGCACCACGATCGCGCCTGCCTCGCGGGCCACCGCGGCCGTCGCGTCGGTTGACCCGTCATCCACCACGATCACGCGACGCTCCCCGACCTCGGGAAGCAACCAGGGGATCGCGGTCAGGACACCACGCAGGCGCGGGGCTTCATGGTAGGCGGGGATCACGATCGCGATCAGGTATGGCATCGGTGGGCGCCAACTCCCGGGCCATTATAGGTGAGCC
>WNFB01024241.1_pt1 | contig 10190 bp, 9 predicted proteins | sample 5400501 | NCBI WGS metagenome assembly WNFB01 (sample SAMN13153341, study PRJNA577476) | soil metagenome | isolation source: 200 cm saprolite under Douglas fir tree site 2 hole 1 | place: USA:California | collected 2015-04-18 | reverse complement strand
TGCGTGGGCGCGGGGCGACCCGCACTGCGAAGCGTAGACAGCGAGCGCGATGGCCACGTGATCGAGCGAGCGACGGTGATTGTTCCCGTGCGAACGGCGGAGAAGGCACGCCTGTCTCTGGCGGGGCTGGACCGCGTCGAGCTCGACAGCCTCGACCTCGCCGACCCCGCGTCGATCGACGCGTTCGCGGCGCGGTTCGTCGGCTCCGGCCGACCACTCCACATCCTCGTGAACAACGCCGGGATCATGGCTGTTCCGCTGATGCGGGACGCGCGCGGATTCGAGTCGCAGCTCGCCACCAACCACGTCGGTCATTTCCAGCTCGCGTCGCGGCTATGGCCCGCGCTGCGCCGGGCGAATGGCGCGCGGGTCGTGTCCCTCTCGTCGCGCGGCCATGCTCGAAGCGCCATCGACTTCGATGATCCGCACTTCGAGCGCCGGCCCTACGACAAGTGGATCGCCTACGGCCAGTCGAAGACGGCGAACGCCCTCTTCGCGATGGCGCTCGACCTCCGAGGCGAGCGCCATGGGATCCGCGCTTTCTCGGTGCATCCCGGAGCTATATTGACGGACCTGATGCGCTCGATGACGGAGGAGGAGCGGCAGGCGGCCATCGCGGCGGCGAGCCGGGTGCCGGTTGGCCTCAAGAACACGGAACAGGGTGCCGCCACGAGCATCTGGTGCGCCACGAGCCCGGAGCTCGACGGAATGGGCGGCGTCTATTGCGAGGACGCGGACATCGCCGAGGCAGTACCCGCTGACGCTCCCGGCGTCCGCGGCGTGAGGCCCTGGGCCGCGGATCCGGAGTTGGCCGAGCGGTTGTGGACGCTGAGCGAGGAATGTGCCAGCCTACAAGGTAGCACTCGCTAGAGGGCAAGCGGCTTCGTGCTGCGCTGTTGCGGCGCACCCCGCCAGAATAGACACAGCGTAGACACAGCGGCCCTCGGCCGCCTAGGTCAATCTCGCTAAGTTGTTGCCGGAGTTGGTGGAGCTGATGGGGATCGAACCCATGACCTCGTGAATGCCATTCACGAGGTCTCTTGACGCGCCAACTCGGTGGGGGCCCGAGAGCCGCGGTGGCTATGCCCGCTCGCCTGCCGGCGGATTGACTGCGTCGTCGCTCCAGGCACTCGGCGCAAACCCTCGAGTGGCTGTAGAATGGCTGTAGGAAACGCCGATACGCGTAAGTTGGTACGCCCGATAGGGCTCGAACCTATAACCTTCGGCTCCGGAGTTATAGCGCTTAGCTGTTGGTGCAGAGTGGTGCAGAGTGGTGTATTCTAGCAGCGTGCCGAGTTCAGCGAGGCCGTTGCGACAGAGTGTGACTCTTTCCGCGGGCGTGGCCCGCAGGGTTCGAACGCTTGCTCGAGCGAAGCGGGCGAGCACCAGCCGCGTCATCGCCGAGTTGGTCGAATCCGGACTTGAGGCCCAGGACGCCGAACGCAATCGATTCCTCCAGCTTGCCGACCGGCTGAGTAGCTCCAAGGACCGCGCTGAGCAAGAGCGAATCAAGGAAGAGCTGGCGCGCCTGACCTTCGGCGACTGATGCCGAGGATACGGTGGAAGGACCTTCCACCGGCTCTGCGCGAGCACCTGTTCGAACGGCTGCGCGAAAGAGAGATCAGCGCCGAGGACCTGTATCAGCTCAAGCTCTGGCGTGAGTCGGAGCCGGAAGCTCCAGAGGGCGCTTGGTACAAGGACTTTGGCTCCTTCAAGATCTGCGGAGAGGGAGAGTATCCGAAGACCTTCCTGCTCCACGGCCAGCTGGCCCGCGGCCAGAAGCTGTAGCCGTCGTCGAGGGCGAGCCGAATGAGAGTTCGATGACCCGCAAGGAGCGCCACCTGTTTCGAGAACTGTCGCCAGGGATCCGTGCCATGCGCGATCACGCCGAAGGAAAGGTCGAGCTGCGGACAACTCATGTGAGCCCGTCCTGCACAGAGCCGGAGGATGCCGTCAGCGCGCGGACGTCGTCCCGGCTGCAGCTTCCACGCAAACGGCGGTCGCGGACGTAGATCACACTCGAAGCGCGTCGACCAGCGCCTGGAGCGCGGGCGGCTGATGACGCCGGCTCGGGTAGTAGAGGAAGTAGCCGTCGAAGGGCGTACACCAGTCCTCGAGGACCCGCACGAGCTGGCCGCGTGCGAGGTAGTCGGCCACGTGCTCCTCGAACATGTAGGCCACTCCCAACCCGTCCAACGCTGCACGGAGCGTGAACTCGGGGTCGGTGAAGATTAGGGGCCCCGTAACGGAGACGGTGACCGGCTTGCCGCGTTTCTCGAACTCCCAACGGTACACGCTCCCGTGGGCACTCATGCGGTGTCCCATGCAGCGATGGGCCGTCAGGTCCCGCGGCGTCTTCGGCGTCGGATGTGAGTCGAAATACCCCGGAGCGGCGACGATGGCCGCGCGCTGTTGGCCGCTGACCTTGACGGCCACCATGTCGCGCTCGACGAACTCGCCGAGGTGGATGCCGGCGTCGAAGCGCTCCGCGACCAGGTCGGGGCGGCTGTCGCCTTCGGTGCTGATGTCGAGCACCACATCGGGGTAGTCGCGGGCGAACTTCGCGAGCTTGGGCCACACGATGGCTGCAATCGCCATCGGCGACGCGACGAGGCGGACGGTGCCGGCCGGCTTCGCACGCAGTCGGCCGACGTCGGTGATTGCAGACGCGATCCCTTCGAGCGCGGGACGAAGCTGTGCGAGCAGGCGCTCTCCCGCGTCCGTAGGCGCGACGCTGCGGGTCGTGCGCGCGAGGAGGCGCAGTCCCAGACGCTCCTCGAGCGTGCGTATCGAGTGGCTGATCGCGGATCGGCTGACGCCGAGCTTGAGAGCAGCCTTCGTGAAGCTCCGCTCGTCCGCCACAACCGCGAACGAGGCGAGCACGGTGAGTTCGTCCCTCGGTATTGGTGAATTCACCTCACTAGCTTATCCAGTTTTTACCATCTAGACGACAGCCACGGCCATGACTATCTTTGGTCCTGGGCGCTGGCGGAGCGGCCGGCAGAGGAGGAGGCCAGATGGAGATCAACCGCAGCGGTTCGCAGCCTTCGGGCACAGGCCCGCCCCCTGCTGCGCGAACCGCGGGTCGCGTGAGCCAATCGTGCCCAGGGGTTCAAGAATGACGCGATTCACGGCCACCGCACTCTCACTCCTGCTGGGCCCCGCCGGGACGGCGTCCGCGTCGGCGGAGCCCCAGGGCATGACGGTCACCCGCAGCGGGTCCCAGCCCTCCAATAAGGGATCCGACCAGTACTTCACTGGTTCAGTACGCGTGGACCCGCTGTTCCAGCCCAAGGCGCCGTCCCGGGTGTCCGGCGCCTACGTGAGCTTCGAGCCCGGTGCGCGCTCCGCATGGCACACCCACCCCCTCGGCCAGACCCTGATCGTGACCGCCGGCACGGGTTGGGTGCAGGAATGGAATGGCGAGAAGCAGGAGATCAGGCCGGGTGACGTGGTCTGGACGCCGCCGGGAGCGAAGCACTGGCACGGCGCAACGGCCACCACCGGCATGACGCACATCGCGATTCAGGAGTCCCTCGACGGCAAGAACGTGGAATGGATGGAAAAGGTGAGCGACGAGCAGTACGGCAAGACGGCCTCTGCGCCAGGACCTTCGGCTCTGCCCTCGGTCGCGCCGAGGCTTGGTGACGTTGGGGCGGTTTCCCCGGCACTCGAGGGATACACGCAACGGGTGCTCCTGGGCGATCTGTGGAAACGACCCGGCCTTTCGCCCCGGGACCGCAGCATCGTGACGTTGGCCGCCCTGGTCGCCCGCGGCCAGACGGTCGAAATGCCGTTCTACTTCAACCTGGCCCTCGACCACGGACTCCGACCTGCGGAGCTGTCGGAGATCATCACTCATCTCGCCTTCTACTCGGGCTGGGCGAACGCCATGGCCGCGGCCGCGGTCGCGAAGGAGGTGTTTGCCGGGCGCACCATCGGAAGCGACCAGCTCCCTCCGGCATCGGGGCCGCGTCTTCCGCTCGACGAAGCCGCCGAGGCGCAGCGGGCTGCGCGCGTAGCGGAGGACTTCGGTCAAGTGGCGCCGGGAGTCGTGCAGTACACCACCGACCTCCTGTTCCGCGACCTCTGGCTGCGGCCCGCCCTGGCGCCTCGCGACCGCAGCCTGGTGACCGTCAGCGCGCTGGTGGCCACGGGCCAAGTCGCGCAGATCTCGTTTCACCTGAACAGGGCGATGGACAACGGGCTGACGAAGACAGAGGCGTCGGAAACGCTCGCGCAACTGGCCTTCTATGCCGGCTGGCCGAACGTGTTCTCGGCGCTTCCGGTCGTGAAGAGCGTCTTGGAGAAGCGGCCGGGAGCACCGCCGCCCGCAAATCGAGGGTCGATCATGAGACTGAAACTGACCGTCGCCGGCAAGGTCGCCACCGCCACCTTGGTCGACAGCGCAACCGCTCGGGACTTCGTGTCCCTCATGCCCATGACGCTGACGATGGATGACCTCTTCAAGCGGGAGAAGTTCGGCCATTTGCCGAGGGCGCTGTCGGGGGACGGAGAAGGGGCGCGTACCTACGAAGTCGGGGACGTCGAGTGACGATCGAGCGGCTCGAGTAGGCGTGACGGAGAGGAATGAAGTCATGAGGTGTTCTTTCGAAAACAAAGTCGCGCTCGTGACTGGAGCGGCCTCCGGCATGGGACTGGCCACCGCCAAAGCCTTCGCCGAGGCGGGAGCCGCGGTTGCGTTGGCGGACGTGAATGGGGATGGAGCGCGCGCCGCCGCAGACGCGCTTGTTGCCGCAGGCCACAAGGCACTTGGCATCCGTTGCGACGTTGCCGACCTCGATGAGGTCGAGGCGATGGTGAAGCAGACCGTGTCCACCTTCGGGCGATTGGACATGGCGTTCAACAATGCCGGTGTGCAGAGCCCAGTTGCCGAGACCGCCGATGCCGATCCCAAGGACTATGACTTCGTGATGGGGGTCAATCTGCGCGGCGTCTGGAACTGCATGAAGCACGAACTGCTGCAGATGCGCAAACAAGGCAGCGGCGCCATCGTGAACAACTCGTCGCTCGGCGGGCTCGTCGGGATCGCAGAACGGGGCATCTATCACGCCTCCAAGCATGGCGTGGTCGGTCTGACCAAGAGCGCCGGGCTCGAATACGCGGCCAAGGGCATTCGCATCAATGCGGTCTGCCCCGGCATCATCGAAACGCCCATGGTCATGGGCATGCTGGAGACCCAGCCGGAGGCCATGGCTGCATTGATGAAGGAAGTGCCGATGGGGCGCCTCGGCCGTGCCGAGGAGATCGCCGACGCGGTGCTGTGGCTGTGCAGCCCCGCCTCCAGCTTTGTGATCGGCCACGCCCTCCCGGTGGATGGCGGTTACACCGTGCGCTAGCAGCGATGGACTCGTAGGAGGAGACAGGAGTCACGCCATGAGAGGAGCCGTTCTCTACGCCCCGGGCGACGTGCGTTTCGAGGAGCGCGACGCCCCGAAGATCATCGAGCCGACGGACGCCGTCATCAGGATGTCGGCGACCTGCGTGTGCGGGTCCGACCTGTGGCCTTACCGCGGCATCAGCCCCGTCGCCCAGCCGACCCCGATGGGGCACGAGTACTGCGGCATCGTCGAGGAGGTCGGCCGCGCGGTCACCTCGGTCAAGCCCGGCCAATTCGTGATCGGCTCGTTCTTCGCCTCGGACAACACGTGTCCAAACTGCAAGGCCGGTTATCAGTCGTCGTGTCAGCACAAGGTGTTCGTCGGGGACGCGCAGGCGGGCCGGCTGCGCGTCCCGCTCGCGGAGGGCACCCTGGTCGCCACTCCTGAGGTTCCCTCGGACGACCTGGTCCCGAGCCTGCTGACGCTCTCGGACGTCATGGGCACCGGCTGGTTCGCGGCGGTTGCGGCGAACGTGAAGCCGGGTACGACCGTCGCGGTTGTCGGTGACGGCGCGGTCGGTCTTCTCGGCGTGCTCTCCGCGAAGCAGATGGGCGCCGGGCGGATCATCGCGATGAGCCGTCACGACTCGCGGCAGAAGCTCGCCCGCGAGTTCGGCGCAACCGACATCGTGACCGAGCGCGGCGACGAGGGCGTCGCTCGCATCAAGGATCTGACCAACGGCGTCGGCGCCGACTCCGTGCTGGAGTGCGTCGGCACCCAGGAATCGATGATGCAGGCGATCCGTGCCACGCGGCCGGGCGGCTCGGTGGGCTACGTCGGCGTTCCGCATGGAGTCGACCTCAACGGCGAGGAGCTGTTCTACACGCACGTCCGCCTCCACGGCGGCCCCGCACCTGTGCGCCGCTTCCTGCCCGAGCTGATCCAGCTGGTGTGGAACAGGAAGATCGACCCCGGGAAGGTCTTCGACCTGACGCTGCCTCTTGACCAGGTGGCGGAGGGCTACCGCGCAATGGACGAGCGCCGCGCCATCAAGACGTTGCTGCGCCCGTGAGGCCCATGCGCAAGGGAGACATGAGACATGAGTGACGAGGAGCCGACCATGAAGAAGCGGGTCTCAGTCGGCGTCGTTCTCCTGCTCTTCGCCCTGACGACGCTTTCGGGCTCGGCTCTATCCGGCCAGGATCGCGCAGGCAGCGAGGGCATTCGGGAACGGTTCATCGGGGCCTGGCGGCTGGTCTGGCTCGAAGAACCAGGCGCGGACGGGAAGGTGCAGAGAGCCGACTGCACAGGATCGCTCGTGTTCACCCGTGAAGGTCGCATGTCGGTCCAAGTGATGTATCGACACCCGCAAGCAGGAGCGGCTACCGGCCCGGTGCCGTACGCGCAGGGCGGCTACGAGGCCACGTTCGGCAGATATGAGATCGACGCGCCCTCCCGCACCTTCACCTATCAGGTCGAGGGAGGGTTGGTCCGGAGCCTCGTCGGCAAGGACCTGGTCCGCTCCTTCGAGCTGTCCGGCAATCAGCTGATCGTGAAGTCGGCCCGCCCGGATGAGCGCTGGAGAGTGGCCTGGGAGCATTACTGATGAAGACGCGCACTCTTGGGAAGAGCGGCCTCGAGGTGTCGGCGCTCGGGCTCGGCTGCATGGGAATGAGCTGGTCCTACAGCCCGATTCCGGACCGGAAGGAGATGATCCTTCTGCTCCACGCGGCCGTGGATCGAGGCGTTACGTTCTTCGATACGGCCGAGGTCTATGGCCCGTTAGCCAACGAAGAGCTGGTCGGAGAAGCGCTTGCTCCGTTTCGTGGAAAGGTCGTGATCGCGACGAAGTTCGGATGGGCGCCGGCAGTCGAGGGCGAGGCGAGGTGGAGTCGCCTCGACAGCCGACCAGCGCACATCAAGAAAGCCGCCGAAGGTTCGCTCAGGCGCCTGAGGGTCGATGCGATCGACCTCCTGTACCAGCATCGTGTGGACCCCGACGTCCCGATCGAAGAGGTGGCAGGAGCGGTCAAGGAACTCATCCAGGAGGGCAAGGTCAAGCACTTCGGCCTCTCCGAGGCCGCTGCGAAGACCATTCGTCGCGCGCACGCTGTCCAGTTCGTCACCGCCGTCCAGAGCGAGTATTCGCTCTGGTACCGCGAGCCCGAGAAGGAAGTGCTGCCGACGCTCGAGGAGCTTGGAATCGGCTTCGTTCCATTCAGCCCTCTCGGAAAGGGCTTCCTCACGGGGAAGATAGACGAGACGACCACGCTCGACGGGGCCGACTTCCGCAGCAGCATCCCGCGCTTCAGCGCAGAAAACCGAAGGGCGAATCAGGTGCTGGTCGATCTGCTTCGTCGGATCGCACAGCGCAAGGGGGCGACGCCGGGCCAGATCGCCCTCGCCTGGCTGCTGGCACAGACGCCAGCGATCGTTCCGATCCCGGGCACGACCAAGCAACTTCGCCTCGAAGAGAACGTGGGAGCGATCGACGTCGAGCTTGCTCCCGACGACCTCCGCGAGATCGAGAGCGCCGCCTCGAAGATCACGATACAAGGCGCCCGGTATCCGGAGCACATCGAGCGGATGAGCAATCGCTAGGTGCCGACGATGACCGCCTGGTCGAAAGAGGAACTGCGCAGGATCGCCGAGGCCGATGACCTGCACATCTCGCCGTTCCGCGAGGACGGGGTGACGTACGGGACGCCGACGTGGATCTGGTCCGTCGCGGTCGGCGACGGTCTCTACGTGCGCGCCTACAACGGCCAGAAGTCCCGCTGGTATCAGGCGGCGACGCGGCAGAAGGCGGGGCGGATCATTGCCGCCGGCATGACGAAGGAGGTCGCCTTCGACCTGGTCGAAGGGCCGATCAACGACCTCATCGACGAGGCCTACCGGAAGAAGTACCGCGGCAGCCCGTACCTCAGCCCCATGATCGGCAGGCGTGCCCGCTCCGCCACGGTCAGGGTCGTGCCGCGAGGTAGCGATGCATAGAGAGGGCGGCGGCGGTACCAGAACGGGTACCACGCCAATCTGGCCTTCTCCGCGGTTGCCGGTGAGCTGATGACTGGCGAACCGCGATCCACTTGGAGCCCTCTCAGGCACCCTCTCTTCCGAGCCCTGTGGATCGCCTCGGCCGCGTCGCACATCGGCTCCTACATGACGGACGTGGGCCAGGGCTGGCTCATGGCGTCGCTGACTCCGTCGCCGCTCATCGTGTCCCTGCTCCTCACGGCGGAGAGCCTGCCCTTCTTCGCGCTCGGACTCCCTGCCGGCGCCCTTGCGGACATTGTCGATCGGCGCCGGCTCCTCATCGTCACGCAGCTTGCCATGGCAGTCGCAGTGGGGACGCTCGCGGTCGTGACGCTCGCCGGCACCGTGACGCCATTGATGCTGCTCACGCTGGCCTTCGCGCTCGGCATCGCGACCGCTCTCAACGACCCCGCCTGGCACGCGGTCGTCCCGGAGCTCCTTCCGAACGAAGAGCTCGCGGCAGGAGTGACGCTGAGCGGCGTCGGCGTCAACGTGGCTCGTACGCTGGGCCCCGCACTCGGAGGATTCGTCGTGGCGGCGGCCGGGCCGGGGATCGTATTCGTGCTCGACGCCCTGTCGTTTCTCGGCGTCGTCGGGGTGCTGGCTGCGTGGCGGCGGGAGCGATCCCCGACCGTCCTCCCCGCCGAGCGCATGTTCGGCGCCATCCAGGCGGGCCTGCGCTTCGCGCGGCACTCGGAAGCCCTGCGACGCGTGCTCCTCCGAACCTTCCTCTTCATGGTGTGCGGAGCGGGCGTCATGGCGCTGATGCCCGTTCTCGGGCGCGAGACCGGGCGCGGCGCCGTCGGGTTCGGACTGCTCCTCGGTTCGCTTGGTGTCGGGGCTGTGGCCGGAGCAGCGCTCCTGCCGCGTGTGCGCTCTCGAGTCGCGTCCGAGGTCCTGATCGGCGTCGGATCCCTCGCGTTCGCAGTCGTCGCGATTGGGGCGGCGACGTTCCGCGGGCTCTCCGTCCTGTGTCCCATCATGCTTGTCGGCGGCGTCGCCTGGATCTCCGTGCTCTCGACCCTCACCGTTGGGGCCCAGCAGGCAAGCCCGCCCTGGGTGAGGGCGCGGGCACTCGCGGTCTACCTGATCGTCTTCCAGGCGGGGATCGCGGGAGGGAGCGTGCTCTGGGGCGTGGTCGCGTCTCGTGGTGGGCTGAGCGCGGCTTACTTCGGCATCGCTGGAGGGTTGGTGCTGGGAGCCGCCGTCGCCGTTGGACTGAGACTGGCTTCAGACGAGGTTCTCGACCACACTCCCGCGCGCCATTGGCCTGCCCCTGTTGTCACCGGGGAGCCGTCGCTCGAGGCGGGACCGATCATGGTCCAGGTGGAGTACCGAGTCGATCCGCCGTGCGCGGCGGCTTTCAGGAGCGTGATGGCCGAGTTCGGCCGAAGCCGTCGTCGCGATGGCGCGGTTCAGTGGTGGCTGTTCCAGGACACGGCGGACCCGTCGCGCTTCGTCGAGACCTGGATCGAAGAGACATGGGCAGATCACCTTCGGAACCACGAGCGAGCCTCGGTCGCCCAGAAGGAGCTGGAGCAGAGGGTGCGCGATCTGACGCGATCCGATTCCACGAACGTGACCCGGCACTTCATCGCACCGGACGCCCGTCCGTCCACCTATGCAGCCGCGCGCGCAGTCGAGGAACGCACCGGCTGCTGAGCCTCGCGGGGCAATAAGGGGTCGTAACAAAATAACTGTTCCATTAGTGGGAGTCTTGGTGTACCCTACCGCCAGGGATGGTGGAGACCAAGACCATCGGGCGCCGGTTCGGCCTTCTTGAGGGTCTACTCGACGAGAGGCTACGCCGGTGTG
>WNFB01006887.1_pt1 | contig 10190 bp, 7 predicted proteins | sample 5400501 | NCBI WGS metagenome assembly WNFB01 (sample SAMN13153341, study PRJNA577476) | soil metagenome | isolation source: 200 cm saprolite under Douglas fir tree site 2 hole 1 | place: USA:California | collected 2015-04-18 | reverse complement strand
CTGGGTCGGCTTTTTCCCCACACAGTAGGTGCGATACATGCAGCTCTTGTAGCCGTTCCAGGTTACCGCCGCCATGTCGATGATTACTAGGTCGCCGGGTTGGATGATGCGATCCGAAAAATGACGCCAGTTGGGCCAACTGTTGGGACCGGAGGAGACGATGATGTCCTCCACGTCTTCGATCCCCGGAATGTTGTACAGGAAGTTCATGGCGAAGGCGGTAATCTGATGCTCCTGCATCCCCGCTTTCATGAAATGGGAAATGGCCGTATGGCAGGCATCGCAGATGGCGGCCACGATGCGCATCGCCTCCAGCTCGTCCTCATTTTTAATGGCGCGCGCCTCGACCATAGGACTGGCGCCGTCGGTGTAATTAATTCCTGCCTCTTTGAAGGCGTTGATCATGTTGAGATCGATGAAATCGACGCCCATTGGGGCCTTCTCCACGTGATACTTGCGCAGCTCTTCCAGAATCGCATTGGTGAATTTTTTCACTTGCTGGCGCGCCGCGCCTCCCACCGCCCCCTTGATCCAAGAGTAGGCGTAGCGGACATTGTCGCGCGGGATCCACGGGCAATGGCGGTTGATCTGTATTCCAATGTCGCCCTGCTCGAAGAGCACGGGCTCGGCGCCTTCGCAAAGCAGCGCGTAGCGAAGCCCGGGCTTCAGCCGGCACCAGCCGGGGGTGACCGTGCTGCTGATGTAGCGGACGTTTTCATCGTACATCGCAAGCAGAGCGCCCAATCCGTGTCGCTTCATCGCTTCTCGCGCGCGGTTAAGCCGATACTTCCTAAGCCGGTCCCAGTTGATCCGTTGCTGCCAGTCGGTGCCGACCAGGCCGAAACTCGAGGTGCTACGTTGTACCATCGCAATCTCCTCTCTTACTGACTTCGTCGCCCGATCTTTTCCAGGACTTCCCGGTTGACCAACGAGTAGGGCAGTTCTCCTTTCAATACACTCACCACCTGTCCCACGGCCCGGCGGCGCATGTCCACGCGGGACTGCTCGGAATACCACGCTGCGTGTGGAGTCAGAATGACATTGCTCAACTGCAGGATCGGGTCATCCGGTCTGGGCGGCTCCGTCTCCAGCACGTCCAGCGCCGCTCCGGCGATTCTTCCCTGTTGGAGCGCCTGACACAAGGCAGCCTGGTTGACGATTTTTCCCCGGGCCACGTTGATTAGAAAAGCAGTGGGCTTCATCTTCAGCAAGGCTTCGTCACCGATCAGTCTCAAGGTGTCTGCATTGAGAGGAACATGGATCGAGAGATAATCAGATTCTCTAAGAAGCGCGTCCAGATCTACTCGCTCGACTTCCATTTTACGGACGGCCTCCGCGCTCACGTAAGGATCATAGACTAGAATCCGCAGCCCGAATCCCCTGGCCCTCGCGGCCACGGCCGAGCCGATGCGGCCGACTCCCAAGAGACCCAGGGTCTGGCCCCGTATCCGCGTCAGGCGGGGCATTCGTTGGAAGTCCCAGGCTGCATCGCGGGCGATCCTGGCGCTAGGGAACAGACCCCGGGCGCAAGCGAGCAATAGCGCCATCGCCTGGTCGGCCACTTCGTCGATGCAGTAATCGGTTGTGTTGGCTACCATGATGCCGCGCTCGGTCGCAGCGTCCACCGCCACGTTGTCCACGCCGATGCCGAAGCGGACGATGACGCGGCACCTCTCCAAAGCCCGGATCACTTTCTCGGTCATGGGAGCATAAGTGTTGAGAATGGCATCGGCGTCCCGGCTCACAGCCAGCGTTTCCTCTTCATTCCGGCACTGGCTCTCCACCAGCTCCGCGTCCAATTTCCGAAAGATCTCTCGCTCTTCGTCCAGCGAAGAGAAAAGATGATCGGTTACCACCACTTTGGTGCGCGACACGAGCGAATCTCCTTTTCGAGCCTCATGGCAACGGACGTGCCACAGCTTGATTCCTTTGCCGGGCAGCCGTGCCCAAACTAGTAGAACCTGTGATCGACTGTCAACTGAAACCGTGGCGCACTTGCCATCGGTTGGCTAATAAAATAAAAAGACCATTACTGATTACCTGGAAAAGAGGGCGGAGATGTATCCTGAAAATGGTCATCCTGAAGGTGCGAAGTCCACGGACTTTACGATTGGTGACGCTCGATGAAATTACTTTGGACCATCCTTCTCGGCGCGCTCATCCAGCTTCCCTTTTGGGAAACAGCGCAGGCTCAGCCGCTCACCAAGATCCGGATCGGCTATCCTTCCATCAGCTCCAGGCAGGGCCAGCTTTGGGTGGCCAAAGACGAGGGGCTGTTTCGAAAATACGGGCTGGATGTGGAATTGATATTTCTCCGGGGCGGCCAGGTCGCCGTTCAAGCCCTGGCCTCAGGCGACCCGCCGATCGTGACAATCGGAAACGTCATCCTCGCCAATCTACAGGGCTACGACGAGGTCCTCGTCGCTTCAGTGGAAAACTCGTATGACCAGATTGTTTTTACCCGGCCTGGGACGATGACCCGGATCGAACAGCTTAAAGGCAAAAACTTTGGCATCAGTGGATTTGGCTCCGCCACCCACAATGCCGCCGTGATCCTGCTCAAAAAATTTAACCTCGAGCCTAACAGGGATGTCTCTTTCATCTCGACCGGTCCCGCGCCCGACAGATTGGTTGCCTTGAACACGGGGAAAGTTGACGCCACCTTTTTCAATCCCTCCGAAGCTCCGGTGGCGATGAAGATGGGCTTCGTGGAAATCATCCAGATGGCGGACCTCGGAGTGGAAGTTCAGGGGAGCGGCCTCGCCACTGTGCGCCCTTTCATAAAGTCTCATCGGGACCTCGTAAAATCCGCCGTAAAAGGGTACGTCGAAGGAATCTATTTCATCTATACGAACAAGCAGGCGGCTCAGAGGAGTCTCGCCAAATACATGCGGACCAACGACCAAGACGTACTCGACTATTCCTACCGGCACTACCTAAAAAGAACTCCGAAAAAGCCCTATCCGACTCTTAAAGGCATTCAGTACATGCTGGAAATGGCGGCGCCGCAATTTCCGCAAGCCAAGACCGCCAAGCCGGAACAGTTCGTGGATTTCAGCTTTCTCCAGGAACTCGAAGCGGAGGGATTTTTTAACGAGATGGCCAAGAAGTACAGATAAATCATGAGGTGCCGGCAGTGAATAGCAACAAACCCGTAGGGCTCGTTACCGGCGCGGCCACCGGAATCGGCCGCAGCGCCGCGCTGGCGTTGGCCAAGAACGGCTACGACGTGGTGATCAATTACAGCCGCAGCGAGAAAGCGGCCAAGGCCACAGCTAAAGATGCCGAAGCGGCGGGCGCGCGGACGTTGGTTTATCGCTGCGACGTCAGCGATGACACACGCGTGCGCGCCATGCTCGAAGCGACTCAAAAAGAATTCGGGCGACTGGACGTGCTCATCAACAACGCGGGCACGACGATCGATGTGGAGTCGAAGAACTTGGATGGCGTGAAGGTGGACGACTGGAACCGCGTGTTTGCAGTGAACGTCCTCGGGCTCTTTCTCGTTACCCGAGCCGCCGCGCCGATGTTGCGGCAGTCTCCCAACGGTTGCATCGTGAATACATGCAGCATCGCCGGCCTGCGTCCCAGCGCGCAGCCGCTGCCCTATGCGGCGAGCAAGGCCGCCGTCGCCAACCTGACCAAGACTCTCGCCAACGCGCTGGGGCCTGAAATCCGCGTCAATGCGGTCGCGCCCGGATGGATGGAGGGCGACTGGATGAAGCGGACGCTCGCCGAAAACTACGACGGTCTGATGGCGCGCCGCGCCCGCTCCACGCCGCTCAAGCGCTGCTGCACGGCCGACGATGTCGCTGAAACCATGCTGAGTCTCATCAATAGTAACCGCTTCGTCACCGGCGAGATCATCATCATCGACGGCGGATTTTCCAGCACCACGTGAATTCAGTACTGAGTAATGAGTCTTGAGTTTTGAGGAAGAGAAGCGAATATTGAACCCTCGAAACTCGTTACTCAGAACTCTATACTTAGTGGCTTAGATGCTTGAAGGAGTCGTCCGGTTTCCTCCTGAGTTCGCGGCGCGCTACCGCGCGAAGGGATACTGGGAAGATCGGCCTCTCAGGGATGCTTTCGAGGAGGTATTCTCCAGATACGCCGATCGCGTGGCGATCATCGACCACGATCAGTCCGTCACCTACTCCCAGCTCAACGAACGGGCGGAGCGGCTGGCGCTCAACCTTCTGGACGAAGGGCTGAAGCCTCTCGACCGCGTGGTCATGCAGCTCTCCAACGTCGTCGAGTTCGTCTATCTGTATTTCGCGCTGCAAAAAATCGGCGGTATTCCGATCATGGCGCTCCCCGCCCACCGCTTCCGTGAGATGAGCTATTTCGTGGAGCACTCAGGGGCGGTCGCCTGCGCGACGCCGGACCGGATCAAGGACTTCGACTACAGCAATCTGATCCGGAGAATTCGCGCCGTGTCGGCCACGCTCCGTCTGGGCATTGTACTTGGCGAGGCTCCGGAAGGGTTTCTGTCGTTGAACGAGCTGATCGGGCGGAAATCGAACCGCTTGCGAGAAGAGCTCAAAGCCATAACGATCGATCCCGATGACCCCGCGCTGTTCCAACTCTCGGGCGGCACGACCGGCGTGCCCAAGCTCATCCCACGAACCCACAACGATTACGTGTACAATTCCAAGGCGGCTTGCGCGGTTACGGCTGTCGGTCCGGACAAAATCCTTCTTGATCTTCTCCCGCTGGCGCACAACCTGCCGCTGGCCTGCCCCGGCTTGCAGGGCTTCCTGCTCCATGGCGGGAAGGTGGTCCTGGCCAACACCACGCGCGCGGCGGACGTTTTTTCCCTGATCGAGCGCCACCGCGTCACTCACATTCCCGTCGTTCCGGCTCTCCTGATCCGCTGGATCAATGATCCGGCTATCAAGAAATTCGACCTGTCATCTTTGCAAGTCATTCAAAGCGGCGGCCAGCGGCTTCAGCCCGAGGTCCGGCGCCGCGCCAAAGAGCTGATCCCGAGCGTCACCGTGCAGGAGAACTTCGGCATGGCCGAGGGGATGCTCATGTTCGTTCGGCTGAACGACCCTGAAGACGTGAGAATGGAGACGGTCGGAAGGCCAGTCAGCCCGGACGACGAAGTGCGGCTCGTGGACGATGACGACAATGAAGTTGCCCCCGGCGAAGTCGGCGAGTTTCTGGCACGCGGCCCCTATACGCTGAGGGGCTATTACAAAGCGCCCGAGCACAACGCCCGGGCGTTTACCACCGACGGTTTTTACCGCTCCGGCGATCTGATGCGCCAACACCCGTCCGGCAATTTTTTGGTTGAGGGGCGCAAGAAGGATCTGATCAACCGCGGCGGCGAGAAGATCAGCGCTGAGGAGATCGAGAATCTCATTCTGACTCACCCGGCCGTGCAGAACGTGGCTTGCGTGCCGCTGCCCGATCCGATTCTAGGCGAGCGCATGTGCGCCTGCGTGATTTTGCGCCGCGACCGCGCTCTGACTTTGGGGCAGCTTGCGGGCTTCCTCGCTGAACAGGAGATCGCAAAGCACAAGCTGCCCGAGCGGTTGGAGATCATGGACGAGTTTCCCGTGTCACCCTTCGGCAAGGTTTCGAAAAAAGATCTGACGGAAAGAATCGCGCTGAAGCTTAAGGAAAAAGGCAAGTTCTGATTAGGGCCGGTGGGGGTTAATTGACATCTAACTGTTTGCTAGGTTACGGTCCTCAAGTTGGGTGTAACGGATTCGCCAGGCACTCGACCGTTTGATCAGGTGCCGCAAGACTGAGGAGGGACGCCGATGCGGAATCATAGAATAGTCCGGACTTTTCTAACTCTAATAGGATCTTTCGTTCTAGTCTCGTCCCTCGCGGCTCAAGAGGGACTGAAGAAAGTCAGAATCTCTTACCCGGACAATACGATCTGTTGCCTCCCTTTATTTGGCGCCGTCAGATGGAGAGTTTTTGAGGAAAATGGCCTGCAGGCAGAAATCATTCAAGTCAGATCTCAGATAGCCTATCCCGCCTTGGTCAGTGGTGAGATCCAATATGCTGCAGGAGTTGGGCCTGCATCGGTGAGCGCGACGCTGAGGGGAATGCCGTCAAGGGCCGTTTGGTTCGCCACCGACGAGCTCATTTACTCCCTTATCGCCCGGCCCGAGTTTCAAAATTTAAAAAATCTCAGGAATAAAAAGATCGGCCTTACGGGAATCGGGGGGACTTCTCATGTGGCCCTACAGATCGCTTTGGAGTCTGCGGGTGAGAACCCAAAAAATTTCGTCTATCTTAGTTTGGGTGGTACGCAGTTGATAACTGCGCTAGAGACGGGAGCTGTAGACGCGGCGCTGTTTAGCCCTCCATTTGTATATTTTGTGAAGAAAAAAGGCTTCAGGGAAATATTGGATGTCGGCGCGCGGGTGAAGATGCCCCTTGGTGGCCTCACTACATTGCTCACGACGCTCCGAAATCGCCCGGATGAGTTGAAACGAGTGATTCGCGCTTTGCAGTCGACAAAACAAGAGATTCTCAAATCGAGAGAGAAGAGCGTTGCCTTGATTTCGAGTTTTTTACAGGTCGATAGGGCCGTTGCCGAGGATACCTACACCGTGTACATAAAAACCGTCAGCGGTAACGGAGTGCCGACGCACGAAGGGATGGACCAGATTATAAAGTCCCTCCAGGCTGCCGGCCAATTTACGGATAGAAAAGTGTCTTTTGAAGAAATAGCGGATGACCGAATTGCCAAGGAGGTTGCCAAGGAACTCGGATACAAAATCCACTAAAGAGATCTGCTGACAATGTGTGCCAGGAACTCCTGGTCCCGACCTTCCTCTCGCAGGCATCCATAATCCCGGTGAAGATAAAAGCAAGTTTGGGTTCCCGCAATAACCGAACAATGATTCATGTCCGGCGGGGGACCGTCTAAATGGGAAACGTTCGTGGAGATCGCAAGGTGAACGAACGGGCAAAGGGAGTTTTCAGTGACGTTAGGAAGGCGATCATCGAGCTGCTACGCGGCCGCTCTCGAAAGGCGCGTTTCTTGACCGAGGTATCCGCCTCACTGCAACGATCGAATGTGAACGCTCGGGAGCTCGAGCGGGCGCTCACCGAGCTGGAAGCCGAAGGCGCCGTGATGATCCGCAATCATTTTTGCGCCGATCCGCACCTCGCCGGCGTCGATCTCCGGATCGTCGCCATCGTGGAGAGCGTCGAGGGAACGGATCCCCAGCTGAGCGCGATCCGGGAGATCGACAACGCCTGGGACAAGTGGCTGGCTGACTATCTGTCGAACCACCGGTGCGGGTAGCGGTCCGTGGTGACCAATGATAGGTCCGAGGTGGAATGGTTTAAGCCGTTCAAATAATAAAAGAAGTTCAAACAGTTCAAGTCGTTCAAGCAGTTCAATTCCTTAAATACCGCCATGCAACAATAGTTTTTGTGACTTAAACGACTTGAACGTTTTAAACGATTGGAACGATTTGAACCAGGGGAACCGGGCGGATCGAAGATAAGGGGGGTATAGCGTTGCGCGCAGCAGTCGATATCGGAGGAACTTTCACGGATGTGGTCGTCTTCGACGAAGCAAAGAGCTCGCTGACGCTGGCAAAGGCGCTCTCCACACCGGCTGAGCTGGCCAAGGGTGTCCAGGAGGGCCTCGCGAAGGCAGCGATACCCCTCGATCAGGTCTCGTCGTTGATCCACGGATCCACCGTCGTGGTGAACGCCATCATCGAGCGCAAGGGCGCCAAGACTGCGCTCGTCACGACGAAGGGGTTCCGCGACATCTACGAGATCGGCCGGATCAACCGTCCCGAATCCTTCAATCCGCGCTTCCGCAAGCACCGGCCCCTCGTGCCGCGCGAGATGATCTTCGAGGTTCCCGAGCGGATGCTCGCCGACGGCTCGGTGCGGACGCCGCTCGATGAACAGGCAGCGCGCGAAGTGGCCCACATCATCCGGGAAGAGGGATTCGAGGCTGTCGCCGTGTTGTTCCTCCATTCCTACCGCGCGCCCGAGCACGAGATCCGAATGTCCCAGATCCTGCGCGAGGCCGTTCCCAATCTCTTCATCAGCGTCTCGCACGAGCTCTCGCGCGAGTACCGCGAATACGAGCGCACCTCGACCGTGGTCGCAAACGCCTACGTTGGTCCCAACGTCAGCAATTACCTCGGCGACCTCGAACGGCGCCTGCGGGGCAACGGGTTTTCCGGCAGCCTCATGATCATGCAGTCCAACGGCGGCCTCTCCGATGTCGAGATGGCGCGGCGCCAATGCATCCAGATGATGGAATCGGGTCCCGCCGGCGGAGTCGTCGGGACGATGGCGCTCTGCGAAGCTCTGGACCTTGAAGCCGCAATCGCTTTCGACATGGGCGGCACGACGGCCAAGGCCTGCGTCATCCGCCGCGGCGAGCCGAGTCTCTCGCCCGACTACTTCATCGGCGGCTACAACGAGGGGCTCGCGGTCCGGATTCCGGTTCTCGACATCATCGAGGTCGGGACCGGCGGGGGCAGCATCGCCTGGCTGGACGAAGGCGGCGGCCTGCACGTCGGCCCGCGCAGCGCGGGCGCCGAGCCGGGGCCGGCCAGTTACGGCCGAGGCGGCACGGAGCCGACGGTCACGGACGCGCACGTCATCCTCGGCCGGCTTTCACCCGAGCGGTTTCTCGGCGGCGAGATGCGCCTCGACCGGCAGGCGGCCGAGACTGCTCTCAGCGAGCGGCTCGCTCAGCCCCTCGGCGTGAATCTCGAGCGCGCAGCCTCGGGAATGCTTCAGGTGGCCAGCTCGGCGATGGCCAACGCGGTGCGTCACATAACCCTCGAGCGAGGACTCGACCCGCGCGATTTCACCCTCGTCGCCTATGGCGGCGGCGGACCCCTCCACGCAGCGTCGGTCGCCAAGGAACTCTCGATCCGCACCGTCATCATCCCGCAGGCCCCGGGCCACTTCTCGGCGCTCGGCATGCTCATGGCCGATCTGCGCCGCGACTACGTGCAGACGCTCTTTGCGCGTCTGGATGATCTTGAGATGGTCGAGCTCGAGGACCACTTCCAAAATCTCGAAGCCGAAGGCCGCCAAGCCCTCGAGCGCTCGGGGATCGCGACCGATCGGATTGTCTTCGAGCGGGCCGCGGACATGCGCTATGTTGGCCAGGAGCACGCGGTCGCCGTGCGCATGCCGGCGAACGTGGCGGACGAAACGGCGCGCCAGGAGATCAAGCGGCTCTTCGACGACGCCCACGAGCTGCGCTACAGCCATAGCGCCCCGGAGGAGTCCGCCGACATGGTGAGCCTGCGCGTGTCGGCCATCGGACGGCTCGGCAAGCCGCAATTCCCAAAAATTCCCCAGGGCGACCGCACGCCGCCGCCGGCAGCTCACCGGGGGAGCCGATCGGTGATCTTCGAGGGACTCGGCCCGGTCAAAGCTAACGTGTTCGATCGGATGAAGCTGCTCCAGGGCAGCGTGATCACCGGGCCCGCCATTATCGAGGAGGCGGCTTCGACCACCGTCGTCGAGCCCGGCGACACTGTCACGGTCAACGCCTTCGGCCATCTCGTCATGCAGCTTGGAGGGACACAATGACCGAGACTTACGTGTTGAACCTTTTGAACGTTTTGAACGAATGGAACGATTTGAACCGTTCAAATAGTTCAAGCCGTTCAATCCGTTCAAGTAGTTAAGCCATGAACACCGCACAAGCTACAACGAGTCGTGCCGTCGATGCCTTCACGGCCGAGGTCGTGCGCAGCGCGTTGGTGGCGATCACCAGCGAGATGAAGACCAACCTCATGCGCACGGCTTACCACACGATCATCTACGAGGCCGAAGACTTCACCGTCGGCCTTTTCGACGCCGACGGCCATACGATTTCCATCGGCTTGGGCCTGCCGATGTTCATCCGGGGACTCTCGGATTCGATCAAGGCCAAAATCGCCTTCTGGGGCAAGGAGAACATCGAGCCCGGCGACATCCTCCTCACGAACGACAGCTACGTGATGGGCAGTCACCTAAACCACATGATCTTCACGCTGCCGATCTTCCACGACGGCGAACTGGTCGCCTTCGCCTCGTCGATGGCCCACTGGCAGGATATCGGCGGCCAGCTCGGCGGTATCACACGTGACATTTATTCCGAAGGCTTGCAGTTGCCGTTCGTGAAGATTTTCAAAGCGGGAGTGCAAGACGCCGAGCTCACCGAGGTCATCCGCATGAACGTG
>WNFB01006886.1_pt1 | contig 10190 bp, 11 predicted proteins | sample 5400501 | NCBI WGS metagenome assembly WNFB01 (sample SAMN13153341, study PRJNA577476) | soil metagenome | isolation source: 200 cm saprolite under Douglas fir tree site 2 hole 1 | place: USA:California | collected 2015-04-18 | reverse complement strand
CGACGTCGGAGGTGATCGTGCCCTGCGCCCGCACCTCGGCGTAGTCGCGCAGCCGTTTGAGCAGGCGGTTGGCCACCCGCGGGGTCCCGCGGCTGCGCTCGGCGATGGCGACGGCCCCGCTCTCCTCGAGCGTGGCCCCGAGGATGCGCGCCGAGCGGTGCACGATCTGCGCCAGCTCCTCGGGCCCGTAGTGCTCGAGGCGCTGCTGGATGCCGAAGCGCTCGCGCAGCGGCGTGGTGAGCAGCCCCGCGCGGGTGGTGGCGCCGATCAGCGTGAAGGGCGGCAGGTCGAGCGTGACCACGCGGGCGCCCGCGCCCTGCCCGACCGTGATCGGCAGCCGGCGGTCCTCCATCGCCGGGTAGAAGGTCTCCTCGAGCGCCCGCGGCAGCCGGTGCACCTCGTCCACGAAGAACACGCTGCGCGGCTCCAGCGCGGTCAGGAACGCGGCCACGTCGCCCTTGCGCTCGAGCGCCGGCCCGGCCGTGGACACGAACGGGACGCCGAGCTCGGCGGCGACGATCTGGGCCAGTGAGGTCTTGCCGAGGCCCGGCGGGCCGGCCAGCAGCAGGTGGTCGAGCGCCTCATCGCGCGCGATCGCGGCCTCGAGGGCCACGGCGAGCTGGCGCTTGACGCTCTCCTGGCCGACGAACTCGTCGAGCGCCCGCGGGCGCAGCGAGCGGTCCAGCTCGTCCTCGGCCAGCTCGTCCGGCGTCTGGATCCGGGCGGTGACGGCGTCGCTCACGTCCGCGCCCCCTTCAGCGCGTGGGCGATCAGGTCCTCGGTCGTCTGCGCCTCGGACGGCGCGGACTCGAGCATCTCGGCCGCCTCCTGCACCGAGAACCCGAGGCCGACCAGGCCGTCGCGGGCCAGCAGCCGCGGGTCGTCCCCACGCGACACGGTGATCGCGTCCTCCGCGGGCGCCGCGCCCACCTTCTCACGGAGCTCGACGATGATCCGCTCGGCCGTCCGCTTGCCGACGCCGGGCACGGCCTGGAAGCGCGCGGCGTCGCCGGCGGCGATCGCGCCGACCAGCGCGCGCGGCGGGCCGCCGGAGAGCACGGCGAGCGCGACCTTGGGCCCGACCGCCTGCACTCCGAGCAGCAGCAGGAAGAGCTCGCGCTCCTCCTCGGTCGCAAAGCCGTACAGCGTCAGCGCGTCGTCGCGCACGACCAGGTGGGAGTGCAGCGTGACCGGCTTGCCCACCGCCGGGACCCGCTTGAGCGTCTCGGCGGAGACGGCCAGGCGATACCCGACCCCGCCGCAGTCGACCACGACGGCGTCCGCCCGCCGGACGGCGACGGTGCCGCTGACCAGCGCGATCATGCGCGCGCCAGCGCCGCGGCCAGCGGCGCGCGGTTGATGTGGCAGATGGCGACGGCCAATGCGTCGGCCGCGTGGTCCGGCGCGGGCGGGTCCGGCAGGCCGAGCAGTGCCCCGACCATCTGCTGGACCTGGGCCTTGGCGGCGCGGCCGCTGCCGCAGACCGCGCCCTTGACCTGCTGCGGCGTGTAGGACGCGCACGGGATCGCCCGGCGCCCGGCGGCGAGCATGACCACGCCCCTGGCCTGGCCGACGGCAAAGGCCGAGCGCGCGTTCTGCCCGAAGTAGACGTCCTCGACGGCGAGGTCCTGCACGAGGTGCTCGTCGAGCAGCTGGCACACGCGCTCGTAGATGGCCGCCAACCGCGCCTCGGGCGCGCCCGTGGACGGCGTCGCGATCACGCCGCCGTCGAGCGCGACCAGGCGCCCGTCGCGCCGACGCACGACGCCGTAGCCCGTGCTCGCGGTGCCCGGGTCGATGCCCATCACGACCATGTCACGCACGGATTCTGCGTGGCGGGCCGGATGCCTCCCCAGGGGCCGATGCAACCGCCTCGTCGCATCAGTCAAATGCAGGGGCTTTTCTGCCGATAAGGATTGCGGTGCGTGGTCGTCAACAACGAGAAGACCTCGAGCGCCAGCTCGCTGACGCCCAGCGGCAGATCGCCGATCTGGAGCGTCGCCTTGGCCTGCAGGCGGGCAACGACCCGGTCACCGGGCTCCTGAACCTCGGTCGCTTCCGGGCGCAGCTCGACGTCGAGGTCAAGCGCACGCGCCGTCACGGACGACCGCTGTGCGCCGCGGTGCTCGACATCGACGGCTTCCGGGCGGTCAACGCCCAGCACGGCTACGCCGTCGGCGACGAGCTGCTGACGGCCGCCGGGCGCGCGCTCGGCGGCGAGATGCGGGCACACGACCTCGCCTGTCGCACCGGAGCCGACGAGTTCGCCATCCTGCTTCCCGAGACCGACCTGGCCGGCGCCGAGACGGGCATGCAGCGCGTCCTGGCCGAGCTGGAGAACACGAGGGTGGGTCCGGTCGAGTCGATCCGAGGCTCGATCGGCATTGCCGAGTTCGACCGCGCGAACACGGCCGCCCAGCTCCTGGCCGCCGCGGCGCACGGGCTCGAGCGCGCGCGCGCCGAGGGCGGCGGACGCGTGGGCGTCGGGGCCGGCGAGGCCGGGGCGCCCGCGGACACGCACCGGCGCGATGCCGTGGCGGCGCTCGCTGTGGCCCTGCTCGAGCGCGATCGCTACACCGGCGAACACTCCGAGTACGTGGTCCAGCTGACCGGCGCGGTGGCGCGCGGCATGGGACTCGACGACGCGGCCACCGCCGAGGTCCAGGCCGCGGCCCTCCTGCACGACATCGGCAAGGTGGCCGTACCCGACGAGATCCTCAACAAGCCCGGCGCGCTGACCGAAGAGCAGTGGCGGAAGATGCGCGACCACACGGTGATCGGGGAGCGCATCCTGCGCGCCATCCCCGGGCTCGGGAACGTCGCGCGCGTCGTGCGGCACGAGCACGAGCGCTGGGACGGCGACGGATATCCCGACCGGCTGGCGGGCGAGGACATCCCGATCGGCTCGCGGATCATCCTGGCCTGCGACGCCTACCACGCGATGACGTCCGACCGGCCGTACCGGGCGGCCATGTCCCACGGCGAGGCGGTCGCCGAGCTCAGCGCCAACGCCGGCACCCAGTTCGACCCGCGCGTGGTCGAGGTGCTGATCGGGCAGCTCTACGGCCAGCGCCAGGCGGCGGCGTCCTCCGTCAGCTCTTCTTAGCGCGCGGGGCGCGCTCGCCGGCCCGCATCCGCTCCAGCCCGATCCAGGCGAAGTCCATCACCGCATCGACCAGCTCGGCGCGCGGCACCTCCTGGTGGTCGGCCCACCAGTTGGCCAGGGCCTGCACGGCGCCGACGAGCTGCTCGGCGAGCATCTCGATCGCCTGACGGCGATCGGCGCGGTCGTCGGGCGAGGCGGCCGGCTCGGCCGCGATCAGCGCCGCCACCACGCCCGCCACCTGGCTGCGAACCCGGTCGAGGAACGCCGCCACCTCGGGGTCGGCGGCCTCGCGGAACAGCATGCGCCACGCCCCCCGGCGCTCCTCCACGAAGGTCAGGAACGCGTCCACGCCCGAGCGCAGGCGGACCTCGCCGGGCTCGGCCGTGGCCGCGCCGGCCGCCAGGCGGCGGAAGATCTCCGCCGCCTGGGTGTCCAGCAGCGACGCCCACAGCGCCTGCTTGGACGCGAAGTGCTCGTAGATCAGGGCCTTGGAGACGCCGGCCTCGCGGGCGATCTCGTCGATCGAGGAGGCGTGGTAGCCGCGGTCGGCGAACACGTTCATGGCCGCGTCGAGGATCGCGGCGCGGCGCTCTCCGGCGGGCATGCGCCGGCGGCGGGAGCGGCGGGATCGTGTGTGCGGAGCCACGGCCGGGCGGACGGCTACTTGGGCAGGCTCGAGCCGGCGAGCAGGAAGAACCACGCGCCGAAGAGCAGCAGCGCGCTGGACACGCTGACCACCATCACGATGTCGACGACGCGGGTCGGGCGCCCGGAGCCGCGCTCGCCGCGCAGGCTGCGATGCCACGGCATGCGCACGCGGACGGAGGCGTCCGTGTGGGTGACGCGCCCGTAGACGCGGTCGAGGCTGGACAGCAGCTTGCCCAGCACGATCATCGAGACGACCACGCCCACGAGGATCAGCAGATATGGGCCGAAGCTCGGGTTCGACCCCGACTGGAGCTGGGAGCCGAGCCATAGCCAGAACAGCGGCGCCCCGATCCACATCAGCAGGCTGCCGACGACCATCACGGCGATCAGCACCAACGCCGCCGCCTTGTTGGTGACCCCAGGGGCCCGGGTGGGAGGCGCGGCCATGGCGCTCAGCCCGCGGTCGCCGCGCGCTCCAGCACGTCGGCGTCGGCATCGAAGTTGGCGTGGACGGCGTTGACGTCGTCGTCGGCCTCCAGCGCCTCGAGCAGGCGCAGCAGCTGCCCGACGTCGCCCTCGTCCACCGGCACGCGGGAGGTCGGCTGCTGCACCACCTCCGCGCTCTGGATCTCCACGCCGGCGCCCTCGAGCGCCGCGCGGACGGCGGCCAGGTCGCCCGGATCGCTGACGATCTCGTAGATGTCGCCGTCGGCGCTGATGTCCTCGGCACCGGCGTCGATGGCCGGCTCGAGGTCGTCCTCCGACCAGCGCGAGGCGTCGACGACCACCATGCCCCGCTTCTCGAACAGGTACGCCACCGACCCGGGCTCGCCGAGGGTCCCGGCGTGCTTGCCGAAGATGTGGCGCACGTCGGCGCCGGTCCGGTTGCGGTTGTCGGTCAGGGCCTCGACCATGATCGCCACACCGCCGGGCCCGTAGCCCTCGTACACGACCGATTCGATCGCGGCGGCGTCCGCCCCCTCGCCCGTGCCCTTGGCGATCGCCCGCTCGATGTTGTCCTTCGGCATCGAGGCGTCGCGCGCCTTCTGGACCGCGGTGGCCAGCGTCGCGTTGGCCTCGGGGTCACCGCCGCCGTCGCGCGCGGCGACCGTGATCGCGCGCGCGAGCTTGGTGAACTGCTGGCCGCGCCGCGAGTCCACGATCGCCTTCTTGTGTTTGATCGAAGCCCACTTGGAGTGTCCGGACATCGCCGTAAGTCTAGGAGGGCGGCCCGGCAGCCGCGCCCGCCGGGACCAGCGCGGCCGGGAACTCGCGGTACCAGGCGATCGTGCGCCCGACGCCCTCCTCGAGGTCCACCGCCGGCTCCCAGCCGGTCAGCTCGCGCAGCTTGGCGGCATCCACGAACTGCCGGTCGATCTCGCCCGGCGGCGTGCCGTCCCCGCGGAACTCCGGCTCCACGTCCGCGCCGGCGACGCGGCAGATCAGCTCGACCAGCTCGCGCACCGAATGCGGGCGCCCGGCGCCGGCGTTGAAGGCCTCGCCGGCCGCGCCCTCATGGTCAAGGGCCTCGGCCAGCGCGAGGTACGCCGCCACGGCGTCCTCGACGTAGAGGAAGTCGCGCTCGGGCGATCCGTCCGAGCGGATGATCGGGCGCCGCCCCTCGATCGCCGCGCTGACGACCTCCGGGACCAGCCGCGACGTGTTGAGGTCGCCGCCCCCGTAGAGGTTGGCGAAGCGCGTGACCGCGACCGGCAGCCCGTACGTCTCCCAGTAGCTGCGCGCGATCAGGTCGGCGGCGGCCTTGCTCACGTCGTAGGGGAAGCGCGGCCGCAGCGCGAAGTCCTCGCGGTAGGGAAGCTCGTCGTGGTCGCCGTAGGCCTTGTCCGACGAGGCCACGACCACCCGCGGCACGTCGTGCAGACGGCACGCGTCGAGCACGGTCCAGGTGCCCCCGACGTTGACGTGGAAGGTCGAGACGGGCGAGCGCTTGGCCGCGCCGACGATGGTCTGGGCGGCGAGGTGGAACACGGTGTCGACCTCGTACTCACCCAGTGTGCGGTCCATCGTGTCGGCGGCCGTGCAGTCGCCGTGGACGACGTTCACCCGCTCCTCGGTGCCCTCGAGCTGCAGCGCGGCGCTCGCCGTGGCGTCGCGCTTGAGCACGGTCACGCGAGCGCCGGCGTCCAGCAGCGCCTTGACCAGCCACGACCCCAGCAGCCCGTACGCGCCGGTCACGAAGACCGAGCGCTCGCTCCATGCTCCGCTCATGCCCAGACCTTCCAGGGCGGGCGCTCGCCGGCCCACAGGTCGTTGAGCTGGACGGCGTCCTTGTACGTGTCCATGCACTCCCAGAAGCCCGTGTGGCGGAAGGCCCGAAGCTGGTCGTCGTCGGCCAGGCCCTCGAGCGGCTCGCGCTCGAGCACGCTGGACTCGGAGAGGTAGTTAAAGACGCCCGGATCGAAGCAGAAGAAGCCGCCGTTGATCCAGTGGTCGGACCGGGGCTTCTCGTGGAACCCGGTGACCCGGCCTGCGCCGTCGAGCTCGGTGACGCCGAACTGCAGCTCGGGGCGTACGACCGTCATGGTGGCCAATGCGCCGTGCGTGTGGTGAAATCGAGTCAGCTCGGCGAGGTCGATGTCCGCCACGCCGTCCGCGTACGTCGCGCAGAAGGTGGCCTCCCCCAGGCGGTCGCGAACCCGCGCGATGCGCCCGCCCGTGGGCGTCTCCACGCCGGTGTCGACGCACTCGACGTCCACGGTCTCGGGCCACTCGGCCTCGGCCACGAACGATTCGATCTGCTCGCCGAGGTAGCCGGTGCACAGCACGAAACGCCGCAGTCCCTGGGCGGCGTAGATGCGCATGACGTGCCACAGGATCGGCCGCCCGCCGATCTCCACCAGCGGCTTGGGAAGGCTGCGGGTGTGCTCCTGCAGGCGGGTTCCGCGCCCACCACAGAGAATGACCACGCTCTCGACGGACATCGCGCCCACAGCCAAGTTCTATCGTGATACTGCCCGTCCATGCCCCCTCTCGCCCGCACCAGCGCCTCGCCGGCGCTCGACTGCGCCTGGTGCGGACGTCGCCTCGACGAGCCCGATCCGCGGCGGCGCGGCCGCCGCGCCTGTCCCGCCTGCGGAGCCCAGACGATCGACCCGTGGCCCACGGACGCGGAGCTCGACGAGGCCTACGCCGGCTGGTACCGGCCCGCCGGCGGGCGCTTCGCCGGGTTCGGCGACCGGGTGCTGCGCGCCGCGCGCGCGCGGCTGGCCGGGCGCGTGGACGCGCTCGCGCCGGCGGGGCCGGTCCTCGACGTGGGCGCCGGGGACGGGGCGTTGCTCGACGCGCTGCATGCGCGCGGCCGCGAGGCCACGGGTCTTGAGCGCGACGCGAGCCGACCGGACGTGCGGGCCGGGGGCGTGGAGGACGTCGAGGACGGCTGGGCGGCGATCGTGTTCTGGCATTCGCTCGAGCACCTGCCGGCTCCCGGTGCCGCGCTGGCGGCGGCGGCCGAGCGCCTGCGGCCCGCGGGCATGCTGTTCGTCGCGCTGCCCAACGCGGCGTCCCTGCAGGCCAGGGCGTTCGGCGATCGCTGGTTCGCGCTCGACCCGCCGCGCCACCTCGTCCACGTGCCCGCGCCGACGTTGTTGGCCACCGTGCGCGGGCACGGCCTCCGCGTACAGCGCGTGAGCTACACCCGCGGCGGCCAGGTGGTCTTCGGCTGGCTCCACGGGCTCGTGGGGAGCCTCCCCGGGCGACCCGACCTGTACGACGCACTGCGTCGGCCCGAGGCGCGGCGCACCCCGATGACGCCCGGGCGGCGCGCGCTCGTGCTCGGCGCCGCGACGGCGCTGTGGCCGGCTGCGGTGGCGGCCGCGGCCGTGGAGGTCGCGGCACGCCGCGGCGGCTCGGTCTACGTCGAGGCCCGGCGTGACTGACGGCGCGGCTCCGAAGGTGGTCGTGGTCATGCCCGCCCGCAACGCCGCGCGGACGCTGCACGCGACGTTCTCCGCCATCCCCACCGACGTCGTCAACGAGGTGATCCTCGTCGACGACAAGTCCACCGACAACACGGTCGAGCTCGCCCGCGACCTCCCGCTGCACGTGATCTGGCACCCCCACAACGTCGGCTACGGGGGCAACCAGAAGACCTGCTACCTGGAGGCGCTCCAGCGCAACGCGGACGTCGTGGTGATGCTCCATCCCGACGGCCAATACGAGCCGGAGCTGATCCCGGACCTGATCGCGCCCATCGTCGACGGCCGGGCGGACCTCGTGCTCGGTTCGCGCCTGGCCGAGCCGGGCATGGCCCGCGCGGGCGGCATGCCGCGCTACAAGCTCATCGCCAACCGGGCGCTCACGGCGATCGAGAACCGCGCCCTTCACACCGACCTGTCGGAGATGCACACCGGTTACCGCGCCTACTCCCGCCGGCTCCTGCTCACCGTGCCCTTCCTGCGCAACGCGCTCGATTTCTCGTTCGACTCCGAGCTGCTCCTCCAGGCCGCGCACTTCGGCTTCCGGATCGCCGAGGTACCCGCGCGAACGCGGTACTTCGACGACGCGTCCTCGATCTCGGTGGGAGCGGCCTCGGTCTACGAACTCAAGACCCTCGGGGCGGTCGCCCGTCTGATGCTCCACCGTCGGGGCATCGTCCGCTCCCGGAAGTTCGAGCCATGACCGTCACCGGCGAGCGAGTCGTGACGGCCGAGGGCGGCTTCAACCCGACCTTCCAGCGTCACGTCGCCGCCTACGCGAAGTGCGCCGAGCTGCTGCCCGGAGGCCGGGTGCTCGACCTCGGCGCCGGCGTCGGGCACTCCCACCACCTGCTCGCCCCGCGGGAGAGTGTCGCGATCGACCTCGATCCCGGCGCGCTGGCCGGTCAGGACCGCGAGACCGAGGTGGCCGACATGCGCGACCTGCCGTTCGCCGACGCGTCGTTCGCGTCCGTGCTGGCCGTTCAGTCGCTCGAGCACGTCCCCGAGGGCGATCGGGTCGTCCGCGAGGCCGCGCGCGTGCTCGAGCCCGACGGCGTGGCCGTATTCGTGACCCCCAATCGCCTCACGTTCGCGCGACCCGACGAGATCATCGATCCCTACCACTACGTCGAGTACGGTCCGCAGGAGCTCCGAGACCTGTGCCTCACCGCCTTTGCCGCGGTCGAGCTGCGCGGGCTGTTCGGCTCGGCGCGCTACCTCTCGCTGGTCGCCGCGGAGCACGCGCGGCTCGACCGTCTGCTCGCCCGCGATCCACTGCGGCTCCGGCGCCTCGTCCCGCGCCGCGTGCGCCAGCGGCTGTACGACCGCCTGCTCCGGCGGGCCCGCTCCGAGCGCGACCCGCGCGCGGCCGCGATTGCACCGGAGGACTTCGAGCTGCGCGCCGTGGGGCTCGAGGAGGCGCTCGACCTCGTGGCCGTGTGCCGCCGTCCCTCCCACCCTTCGGCGTAGGATTGCCGGGGCCCATGGCGAGCGCGACGATCGACCCCGGCATCTTCAAGGCCTACGACGTTCGCGGGACGTACCCGGACCAGATCGACGGCGACGTGGCGGAACAGGTCGGGCGCGGGTTCGTCCGCGTCCTGGCCGGGATGGCCGGCAAGCCGGCCGGCGAGCTGCGGATCGGGCTGGGGCGCGACATGCGCCAGTCGTCGCCGGAGCTCACCGCGCGGTGCCGCGAGGGCCTCGTCGCCGAGGGTGCGCACGTGCTCGACGCGGGCATGGTCGGCACCGAGATGCTCTACTGGCTCGTCGGCGCGCGCGGCCTCGACGGCGGCGTGATGTGCACCGCCTCCCACAATCCCAAGGCCTACGCCGGCCTGAAGCTGGTCAGGGAGGGCGCGCTCGCGCTCTCCGGCGACGAAGGCCTCCAGGACATCCGGCACGCGATCGAGGCCGGCCTGGACGAGGCGCCCGGCGGCGGGAGTGTCGAGGACGTCGACATCTACCCGGACTTCCACGCCGCGGCGCTGGCCTTCGTCGACGCCGAGGTGAAGCCGCTGGGCCTCGTCGTCGAGGGCAGCCACGGCATGGCCGCCCCCATGGTCGGGCCGCTGCTCGAGCAACTCGGGCTCGACCCGGTCGCGCTCCATTGGCAGGCCGACGGCGACTTCCCCGACCGCGGCCCCAACCCGATGCTCGAGGAGAACCGGACGTTCATCGTCGAGAAGGTCAGAGAGCAGGGCGCCGACCTCGGCATCGCGTGGGACGGCGACGCCGACCGCTGCTTCTTCATCGACGGGCTGGGTGAATTTGCGGCCGGCGACTTCGTCACGGCGCTGCTCGCCGATTCGATCCTGCGCAAGCAGCCGGGGGCGACGATCCTCTACGACGTGCGTGCCAGCTGGGCCGTGCGCGACATCGTGACGGCCGCCGGCGGCACGGCGCTGATCAACCGCGTCGGCCACGCGTTCTTCAAGACCCGCATGCGCGACGAGGGGGCCGCCTTCGGCGGGGAGGTCTCGGGCCACTACTACTTCCAC
>WNFB01018041.1_pt1 | contig 10191 bp, 8 predicted proteins | sample 5400501 | NCBI WGS metagenome assembly WNFB01 (sample SAMN13153341, study PRJNA577476) | soil metagenome | isolation source: 200 cm saprolite under Douglas fir tree site 2 hole 1 | place: USA:California | collected 2015-04-18 | reverse complement strand
GAAGTTGGCGGCGCGACCGCCTTCACGTTGCACCAGGTCGAGCGTGTTCATCACGAGTCCGGCGCCGTTGCCGATCACGCCGATGGAGCCGTCGAGGCGCACATAGGTGAGCTTCCGTCGTTTGGCTTCCGCTTCCAGCGGATCCTCTTCGGAGTCATCGGCCCCGTGCAGGTCTTTGTGGCGGAACATCGCGTTCTCGTCGATCTCGAGCTTCCCGTCGGCCGCCACCAGGCCTCCGTCGCGGGTGAGCGCCAGCGGGTTGATTTCGATCGTCAGCGCATCATAGGTCCGGGCCAGCGCGTAGAGCTTCACCACCAGCGGCGTCAGCTGGGCTTGCAGCGGACCGAGCCCGGCCCGAAAGATCAGGTCGCGCACCTCGAAGGGCAAGGGCCCCCGCCATGGGTCGGGATGGAGCTTGGCGATCGCTTCGGGATGGGTCTCCGCCACCTCCTCGATCTCCATGCCGCCCTGGGCGCTGAGAATCAAGACGGGCTTGCGGGCATCGCGGTCCAGCGTGAGCCCCAGGTACAGCTCACGCGTGATTTCCTGCGCGGTCTCGCAGAGGACCTCTTTGACCACGTAGCCCTTGATCGTCATGCCCAGGATCTCGCCGGCCACCTTCTTCGCGTCGGCCGGGGTCTGGGCGAGCTTGATGCCGCCCGCCTTGCCACGCCCCCCGACGGGGACCTGCGCCTTGACGGCGATCGGGCCCAGTGCGCCGGCGGCGAGCGCCGCCTCGTCGGCGGTGCGGACCACCCGACCGTCGGGCACGGGAAACCCGGCGGCACGGAACCGCTCCTTCACCTGGTACTCGAGGAATTTCATAGGGGGATGTTTCCGTGACGGCGGTGGGGCCGCTCGACCTGCTTGTCCTTGAGCAGGTGGAGTGACCGGATCAATGTCGGTCGCGTGTCCTGGGGCTCGATGACGTCGTCCAGGAAGCCGCGCTCCGCCGCGATGTAGGGGTTGGCGAACTTTTCCTTGTAGTCGTCGACCAGCTGCTCCGCCTTCTTTAATGGATCCTTGGCCGCCGCGATCTCTCGCTTGAAGATGATGTTGACCGCGGCCTGGGGTCCCATCACGGCGATCTCCGCCGCCGGCCAGGCGTAGTTGAAGTCGCCGCCGATGTGCTTCGACGACATGACGTCGTAGGCACCGCCGTAGGCCTTGCGCGTAATCACGGTCAGCTTTGGCACCGTCGCTTCGGCAAAGGCGTAGAGCAGCTTGGCTCCGTGCCGGATGATGCCGTTGTACTCCTGGGCCGTTCCGGGAAGGAAGCCGGGCACGTCGACGAAGGTGACGAGCGGGATGGTGAAGGCGTCGCAGAAGCGAACAAAACGAGCGCCCTTGACGGAGGCGTTGATGTCGAGCGCGCCGGCGAGGATGCGCGGCTGGTTACCAACGATCCCGACCACCTCCCCATCGAGCCGGGCAAAGCCGATCACGAGGTTCTGGGCAAAATGCTCCTGGACCTCCATGAAGCTGCCCTGGTCGACCACTCCCGTGATCGCCGCCTTCATGTGGTAGGGCTGGTTCGGGTTTTCCGGAATGAGTGATTGCAGCATCCGGTCGCGCCGCTGCGGGTCATCGGCCGGCGTGATCGCGGGAGGCCGCTCGCGATTGCTTCCCGGCAGGTAGGAGAGGAGCCGGCGCACGCTACTGAAGGCCTCGGACTCCGACTCGTCGAGGAAGTGGGCGACGCCACTGCGGATGTTGTGGACCTCGGCGCCGCCGAGCTCTTCGAAACCCACGGTCTCGCCAGTTGTCACCCGGACCACCTCGGGCCCGGTGATGAACATGTAGCCGAGGTGCTCGACCATGAAGACGAAATCGGTGATCGCCGGCGAGTAGACGGCACCGCCGGTGCAGGGTCCCGCGATCACCGAGATCTGCGGGACGACGCCCGAGGACTGGACGTTGCGGTAGAAGATGTCGGCGTAGCCGGCCAGGCTGACGACCCCTTCCTGGATCCGGGCGCCTCCGGAGTCGTTGATGCCCACGCAGGGCCGGCCCGCGCGGACGGCGAGGTCCATCACCTTGCAGACCTTCTCCGCGAACACCTCGCCCAGCGAGCCGCCGAAGACGCTGGCGTCGTGCGAGAAGATGAACAGCTCGCGGCCGTCGACCGCACCATAGCCGGTCACGACACCGTCGCCGGCGATCTTCTTCTCCCCCATCCCGAACGCTTCCGTGCGATGCACGGCGAAGGCATCGAGCTCGGTGAACGTCCCCGGGTCGACGAGCAGCTCGATCCGCTCGCGGGCGGTCAGCTTCCCCTTCGGGTGCTGCTTGTCATCCGGGTCGCCGCCCCGGTGCATGGCGTCGTACTTCCGCTTGCGCAGGATGTTGATCTGACGTTCCGAGGGTGAGGGTGTGGCGTCCTTGGGTGCCCGGGTGGCCATGGTTTAGCTGCGCGACCCCGGCCGGTACTCGCCGAACACGTCGCGCAACTCCCCGCACACCTCCCCTATGGTGGCATAGGCCCGCAGTGCCTCCCGCATCGGCGGCAACAGGTTTTGTGTACCCTCGGCCGCCCGATGCACCTCCTGGAGGCATGTCTTCACCCGCTTGGCATCACGCTCCGCTCGCAGCCGCGTAAGCGCCGCGATCTGCTCGCGCTCGTGGTGAGGGCTGATCTTGACGATCTCGACGACCTCGTCATCACCCTGGAAGCGGTTGACCCCAACCACGACGCGGCGTCCGGTTTCGACGGCCTGCTGAAACCGGTAGGCGCTCTCCTGGATGGCGTCCTGCGTGAACCCGGTCTCGATCGCGGCGATGGCGCCGCCGCGCCGGTCGACGTCGGCGATCAGCCCACTCGCGCCGGCGTCCAACTCACTGGTGAGGGCTTCCACCAGGTAGCTGCCGCCCATCGGGTCCGCGACGCTCGCCACGTTGGTCTCGTGGGCGATGATCTGCTGTGTTCGCACGGAGAGGGTCGCCGCCATCTCCGATGGGAGCCCGAGCGCCTCGTCGAAGGAGTTGGCGTGCAAGCTCTGCGTCCCGCCCAGCACCGCGCTCATCGCCTGCAGCGCAACCCGCACGATGTTGTTGTGCGGCTGCTGCGCCGTGAGCGTGCTGCCGCCCGTCTGGGTGTGAAAACGTAGTGTCTGCGCCCGGGGATCGGTGACCCCGTAACGCTCCTTCATCAGGCGCGCCCAGATTCGGCGGGCGGCCCTGAACTTCGCCACCTCTTCGAAGAAGTCGGAGAAGACGGCGAAGAAGAAGGAAAGGCGTGGCGCGAAGTCCCCGACCGCCAGCCCCGCCGCCCGAGCGGCGTCGACATAGGCGACCGCGTGCGCCATCGTGAACCCCAGCTCCTGGACCGCCGTCGCACCGGCCTCCCGCAGGTGATAGCCGGAGATCGAGATCGTGTTCCAGTTCGGGAGCCGTTCCTTGCAATAGGCGAAGAGGTCGGTGGTCAGGCGCATCGACGGGCGAGGGGGAAAGACGTAGGTGCCGCGGGCCGCATACTCCTTGAGGATGTCGTTCTGCACCGTGCCGTTGAGCCGGTTGCCCGAAACCCCCTGCTGCTCGGCGACGAGCTCGTAAAGCAGCAGGAGGATCGCGGCCGGCGCGTTGATCGTCATCGAGGTGCTGACCTGGTCCAGCGGGATCCCGTCGAGCAGCGTTTCCATGTCCTTGAGAGAGGAGATCGAAACGCCGACGGCCGATCTGGGTCGGTAGGTCGAAGGCGACCGAGAGCCCCGTCTGGCCCTGCTCCAGGAGATAGCGGAATCGGCGATTGGTTTCGGCCGCGCTCCCGAAGCCGGCATACTGCCGGATCGTCCAGGGGCGGCGGCGGTACATCTGCGGGTAGATGCCACGGGTGAAGGGGTACTGCCCGGGTGGTGGTGCCTCAGGCCCGGCGTCGGCCGCCTGGTAGACCGGCTTGAGCGGGAGGCCGCTGTCGGTGACCGGCTCCGGCGAGTGGTCGGCGGCGGGCTTAGGCGCCGGGCTTGCCATCGGCTTCCACGAACTCGGTCAGAACACCGCAGACGCTCTTGGGATGGACGAACCCGATCCGGGTGCCGTGGGCCCCCGGCCGCGCCACCTCGTCGAGCAGCTGGGCGCCGGCGGCGGCGGCCTGCTGGAGGGAGGCCGCGACATCGTCCGTGGCATAGGCGACATGGTGAACGGCTTCGCCGCGATTCTGAAGGAACTTTTCCACGCTAGATTCCGGATTGAGCGGCATGATCAGCTCGATCCGGCTCTCCCCGATCGGGATCATCGCGATTTCGATGCCTTCGCGTTCGAGCCGCTCGCGTCCCGTCGAGCGCAATCCCAGCCGGCGCTCATAGGTCCGAATCGCCTCATCGAGATCGCGGACGGCGATCCCGACATGGTCGATCCGGCTCAGCATGGCGTTGATTCTAAGCCGCGTGATTTCCTAGCCCGCTTGACAAGGCATGGACCCTTTGTAGTAAGGTTGGCCACGGCTAGTTACGTAACGGTCCGACTCCCTCTCATTACTCGGCGTCCTCTACGGCCAAGCGTAGACGGCGCATCTGATCCAACTGAGGGAAGGAGGTTGGACCGTGAATCGCACCGTTGGTGTGACCTTGTGTCTGACGGTCGGGGGAGGCGCGATGTTCGCATTTGGGTTCGGCGCCGTGGCGGCCGTGCCGCAACGCCCGATCACCGCGACCGCTGCCGCCGCCGTTGTGCCGCTTTCGAGTCCGATTGAACAGATGGACGAGCCACGGCCACACCAGGCCCGCGCCGCCGTCATCATCTACGTCCTGGCCACGCCGGAACCGACCGCCGCCCCGCAGTACGCCCCGCTGGCGGCGCGACCCATGTCAGCGGCGAGCCGGCCCGTCTCGGGCGCCGGCAACGGCTTCACCTACGGCTACTGCACCTGGTGGGTGGCGCAGAAGCGCCACATCCCATGGCGAGGGAACGCGGTGGAGTGGTGGTGGAACGCCCGCCCCTTCGGCTTCGCCGAGGGACCCACACCGCGGGCCGGCGCCATCATGGTGATGGGCATCAGCGGGACCTCACCGCTAGGCCACGTCGCCTATGTCGAGTCGGTTCGTCCCGACGGCTCGTTCGTGGTGTCGGAGATGAACTGGTGGGGCGTGCCGGGCGGGGGCTGGAACCGCGTCGACTACCGAACGGTGACCTCGATGCGTGGCATCCTGGGCTTTATTTACTAGCCGTTCAGGTTGCCTTCAGCGGCGCAATGGTGGCGAGGATCTTTTCGATCTCGGCATCCTGTGCCACGAGATGGTCCTGGATCTGCAGCGCGGTGTGCAGCACGGCGTCGGCATCCTCGTAGGTGGCCTCGGCTCGCTTGTCGCTGGCGGCCGCAAGAACGTTCTGGCCGACGATGATGATGCTGAGCAGCACAAGCTGAAGGAAGGTCTGGCTGATCCACGACACGATGACGACGGCGTTACCGGACAGGAGAGCGGCGGGCAGCGAGACGAAGGCCAGCGCGGCGAAGGCGTAGGCGCACCACATCGTGCCGACGCCGTTGGTCACCTTGACCGCCAACCAACTGTTGAAGCGCGTGATCGGGCCGCCGGCGCCCTTGAGCATCAGGTCGCTCACTTTGACGGGTCCTAGCTTTTTACGCAGCGCGATCCGGGGGTGGAGTGTAGGCGTGAAGATTTTTGACATGGCAGTAATTTAGCCGCTTCGCTTCAGCAGCCCTAGCCGCTTGGCGCGGATCTCGGCGCGCCGGAAACACCAGACCGACGCAGGGACCAGGATGACGCCCATCAGCAGCAGGATTCCGATGTCGGGCAGCCCGCCGGCCAGCGAGAGCCCGTGCAGCAGCGACTCCCGGACCCCGTCCAGGGTGTAGGTCAACGGCGAAAGGATGCCGCCCAGGCGCAGGGGTGCGGGCAAAACGGTGATCGGGTAGTAGACACCCGAAATCAGCAGCAGCACCCCCTGGACCGCGAACGCCATCTGCTCGCCCTTCTCGGGCGACAGGAGCGGCAGGATGGAGGTGAAGATCCCCAGGCCCAGCAGCGGCAGCGTTGCGGCCGCGCAGATCGCTAGCGCCGTCAGCCAGTTGGCATGCGACAGGTCGATCTTGAACAGAAGCACGACACCGACGCCGATGATCGCCGTGCGGGCCATCCCGTATAGCAGCGAGGCGGCGGAGACACCCAGCAGGTGGGTCAGCCGCTTGATCGGAGCCATGAAGGTGTACTCGATCGTCCCCTCCCACCGTTCCCAGGTGATGGCGAAGGAGATTTCGAAAAATACCAGCGACAGGTAGGTCCAGAGCAGCGCACCTATCAGCAGGTAAAGCTGTGTCTGGTGCAGGTTCGCCTGCCCCTGCTCGAGACCAAGCGTCGACAGCCCAGCCGCGAGGTAGCCGATGCTCAGCACGCTGACCAGGTTGTAAAGCAGCCAGACCGCCTCCCATGCCCAGTAGCGCCGGTAGAGGTTCTTCTGCCTCTCGATGAAGCCGACGAACGCGTTCAGCTCCCAGCGTAATGATGTTCCCGTCATTCGTCTTTCTCCTCTTCGTCTTCTTCCAGCCGCTTGCCCGTGAGCGCCATGAAGGCATCCTCCAGGCTGCCGTCGGGGTTGCCGGCATGCATGCGGATCAGCTCGGCGGGGGTGCCGTCCGCCAGCACGCGGCCCTGGTCGATGACCACGACGCGGTCGCAGAGCACCTCGGCCTCTTGCAGGTCGTGCGTACACAGCAGCACGGTGGCCGCGCGATCCCGCCGGATCGACCGCACCAGCTCCTGGACCTCGCGCTTCGAGCGCGGATCCAGCCCGGTGGTCGGCTCGTCCATCAGCAGGAGCGATGGTGATGTCAGGAAACTGCGGGCGATGGCAACCTTCTGCTGCTGGCCACGCGACAGCTGCTTCATCGGCTTGTCGAGCGTGTCGAGCGGCAGGCCTAGCCGCTCCAGCATCGCCTCGACCCGATCCCGCGTGCCGTCGCCGCCGCTGCCGTAGAGACGCGCGGCGTAGAGCATGTTCTCCCAGGGGCTCATCTCTTTGAAAAACGAGGCCTCGACCGAGACGCGGTTGATGTGGCGGCGCACAGCGTCGGGCTGCGACACGACGTCGTAGCCGAAGACCGATGCGGTCCCTTCATCGGGTGTGAGCAACGTGGCCAGGATCCGGATCAGCGTCGACTTCCCGCTGCCGTTGGCGCCGAGGATGCCGGTGATCCGGCCGGTGTCGACATGCAGCGATACCCGGTCGAGCGCCAGCCTTGCCTTTTTCGCCTTCCGCCAGGGCATCAGCCGATGCGGGCGGCGCTCGTCTCCGAAGCGCTTCGAGATGCCCTGCACCTCGACCGCCGCGGTATTCAATTCGCTTTTGTGGATCGCCATGATCTCAACTCCTCGATAAATTGCGCTGAACAACAAAAAACCGTGGGCCTGGGGGCCACACGGTCGAAAGCGCTCGAGTCAGGGTCTAAATTACTTGGCTTTCAATACTGTGAGGCCCGTGGGCAGGCTCCGCCCCTGAAGGTCGCGGGGGTGCCTGTGAGAAAGCGGTGCCTCATAGCCTCCGTACAGTACGCCATCCCCGCGACGAAAGTCAACGTCTCAAGGGTCAACGATGTGGAAGAACACGTCGCCGCTTGTACCGTCCCGCCAAGCGTGGACGCGCCAGCAGCCCGCCGTCGGGAAGATGAACCCGGTTCCCCACTCGTCGGTATTCGGGATGTACCAGCTGGAGCCATCATGAGGCTCCGGCCCGAAAGTCAGCTGAGCGCTCGTTCCATTCGTGGTTTTCGCTCCAATATTGAAGGCTCCGTGACCTCCCATCCGCCACACGATTTTGGTCTCGGTCCGGGCTTTGATCGGCACGGGACCAAAGACGAGCGCCCACAAGTGGGAGCCCTTCACCTCCGCGAGCGGTGTCTGCGCCGGCAGTGCACCGCAGGCTGAGGCGAGGGGCGCAGAAAACCCGATGTCTGGAGACGGAGGGGTTGGCGTAGGCGTCTGCGAGCCCGTAGCCCTTGCCGGAGCGCACGCGACCGTGAGAAGTCCAGCCGCCAGGAACGTCGAAAGTCCATATCCGAGGCGTCTAAGGCCCATCGTCCATCAGCAGTACTACCGATCGTGGCCGCCGCCGGTTCCCAGACTACGTAGCTTTGATGGCGCTCGAATCTGGAGGGCTCACCCCATCCATCGCGTCGGCCAGGTACTGGGCGAGATCTTGCACCTGGAGCTGCGCCTCGGCGTTCTTGGCGGAAATCCCGTCGCGGAACATCGTCAGGCAGAATGGACAGGCGGTCGCCACCCGCGGCGCCTGGGTCCGGAGCGTCTGCTCGACACGTTCGTGGTTGATGCGCTTTCCGATCTTCTCCTCCATCCACATCCGGCCGCCGCCAGCGCCACAGCAGAAGCCCCGCTTGTGATGACGCTCGATCTCGACCAGCTCCGCGCCCGGGATCGCTTCGACGACCGCGCGGGGCGGGTCATAGATGTCGTTCCAGCGGCCGAGGTAGCAGGAGTCGTGGTAGGTGAACTTGCCCTCGATCGCCTTGCTGGGCTGGAGCCGGCCCTCTTTGATCAGGCTGGCCAGCAACTGGGTGTGATGGACGACCTCGTAGGTGCCGCCGAACTGGGGGAACTCGTTCTTGATGGTGTTGAAGCAGTGCGGGCAGGTGCCGATGACCTTCCTCACCTTCGCCGCATTCATCGCCTCGATGTTCTGCTGGGCCTGCGTCTGGTAAAGGTACTCGTTGCCGATGCGCCGCGCCGGGTCCCCGTTGCAGGTCTCGTGCTGGCCGAGGATGGCAAAGTCGACGCCGGCCCTTTGCAGCAACCCGACGAAGGCGCGCGCCACCGCGCGGTTGGCCTCGTCGTAGGATGCGGCGCAGCCGACGAAATACAGATACTCCGCGTCGGGTTTCTCCTCGATCGTCTTGACGCCGAGGCCCTTGGCCCAGTCGGAACGCTGAGCGCGCGGCAGGCCGTAGGGGTTGCCATGCGTCTCGATGCTGCGCAGGGCGCCCTGGGCCTCCTTCGGAAATTTGCTCTCCTCCAGGACGAGGCTGCGGCGCATATCGATTATCTTGGGCACGTGCTCGATCAGCACCGGGCATTCCTGCTGACAGGCGCCGCACGCCACGCAGGACCAGATCTCGTCCTCTTTGATCGCCTCGCCGATCAGCTTCTCGGTCTGGAGAGGCTTGTCGCGGACGGTCTTGAAGAGGTTCTCCCGGGCATCGACGATGATCATCTTGGGGTTGAGCGGCTTGCCGGTCAGAAAGGCCGGGCACTGCTCCTGGCAGCGGCCGCATTCCGTGCAGGAGTAGAGGTCCAGCAGGTTTTTCCATGACCACTGCGTGACGGCGCTGACGCCGTAGTGCTCGGCGTGCTCGAGATCGACCGGCGTAAGCGCCGCGCCCGCCTTGGGCGGCAGCTTGCGGAAAAACACGTTGGGGATGGCGACGATGATGTGCAGGTGCTTCGAGCTCGGGATGTAGACGAGGAAGGCCAGCACCGCGAGGACGTGGACCCAGTAAAAGACCTCGTGCGCCGGGATCGCCGCGGCGCCCTGCCAGCCGAAGCTTTCGAAGGCGCGCGCGATCAGGGACGACACAGGCCGCCACGCCGCCGAGGGATCGCCACCCTGCGCCACGCGGGCCGCGTTCTGCCCGAGCATCCCGATCATGATGGTGGCGATCAGCCCGAGGATGATCAGCGCATCGGTCTCGTTGCTCTCGTGAAACTGGCGCGGCCGGATGATCAACCGGTTGACCAGTGCCATGAGGACGCCAACCAGAACGAGGACGGCGAAGACGTCCTGCAAGAACGCGATCCAGGTGGTGCCACCGATCACGGCCAGGCTGAAGCCTGGGAATATGCCTTCGCCGAAGGCCTGGATGATGGCCGTGAGGAGGACGACGAAACCGTAAAAGATGAAGAAGTGAAGCGTGCCCGAATAGACGTTGCGGAACATGCGGGTGTGGAGGCCGACATAGCTCAGCACACCGCGAAAACGTTCGGGGATGTGGTCGAAGCGGTTCTCGGTGGGACCCAGGCGCAAGATCCGATAGAGTTGGCGCGCCCGGATGGTGAAGTAGGCGATGGCGGCGAGCAAGACGGCCAGCACGGCAATCGACTTGATCAGCGCCATCTCTGGTAATCGTACGGTCTGACATGAAGGTGCTGGGTCTCACCGGAGGGATCGGTTCGGGCAAGTCGATGGTGGCGTCGATGTTCGCCCAGCTCGGGGCCGACGTCATCGATG
>WNFB01006885.1_pt1 | contig 10191 bp, 6 predicted proteins | sample 5400501 | NCBI WGS metagenome assembly WNFB01 (sample SAMN13153341, study PRJNA577476) | soil metagenome | isolation source: 200 cm saprolite under Douglas fir tree site 2 hole 1 | place: USA:California | collected 2015-04-18 | reverse complement strand
GGTGATTTACACCAAAGAGCCAGTTCCAGCAAACGTTGATCCATCCTTCTGTGTGGGCATTGACCTTGGGGTCACCAATTTAGCGGCGATAGCATCAAACCGTGAAGGCTTTGCGCCCCGATTGGTTAACGGTCGTCCGATAAAAGCGTGGAACCAGTGGTACAATAAGCGCATGAAGCAACTCAAGCAACTGCTACCCAAAGAAGACCGAGAGCGTGTTACCCGACAAATGGAACGCATCACCAACACACGCAATCGGCGCATTAACCACTATCTGCACACCGCCAGTAAGCGCATCATTGACTTCCTGGTTGAGAAAGAGATAGGAACGATCATTATCGGGAAGAACCCATTGTGGAAGCAAGAAAGCAGCATGGGAAAAAGGAACAACCAGAACTTTGTGAGCATTCCCCATGCCCGGTTCATTGACATGCTCACCTACAAGGCTGCGCTCGTGGGTATCGAGGTAGAAGTCCGGGAAGAGAGCTATACCAGTAAAGCCAGCTTTCTTGATCTGGACCCTCTTCCTGACTACAAACCCAACGATGAAGAGCAGCACATCTTTAGTGGAAAGCGGATCGGGCGCAGAAACCGCCTGTACCGCACCAAAGATGGGCGAAAGATATGCGCCGATGTCAACGGAGCCTACAACATTCTCCGTAAAAGTAAACCCAATGCATTTGCAAAGGGTACAGCGGGCTATGTAGTTCACCCTGTGCGGTTAGCGATAACCGTATAAATCCAACAGAAGCTAGGGCGTGCGCAATAAAACGCTATAGTTTTTGGAACTATCCGAGAGCTACGCTCCTTCGTAGTAACAGATAGTACAATCGGGATATGATTTTTAAAAATCTCATATATTTGTGTCTAGTAGCGCGACTTTCTGGAATATTGTCCGTTATATGTGGTGTAGGACAAACTAAACCACACCATACACCATAGCGTACTGAGGATTCGGCATCATGTCTATTATCGAGACAATTAAGTCAAAAGTTGACGTGGTGGATGAAATTGGTTTGGTTGTCGAGCTACAGAAATCGGGAAAGTCTCTTAAGGGACTTTGCCCATTTCATAATGAGCGAACGCCCTCGTTCTATGTGTTTGCGGAGGCCCAGACCTGGCATTGTTTTGGCTGCAATGAAGGGGGAGATGTCTTCACCTTTGTGCAGAAACAGCAGAGTTTGGAGTTTCGCGAAGCTCTGCATTACCTGGCCGAGAAGGCGGGTGTGCCGGTTGATGAATATGGCGGTCAGAATCCGGAGGAAGCGCGCGAAACAAGTGCTCTCAAAGAGCGGCTGCGCAAGCTGAATGAGGATGCGCTGTTATGGTTTCACCAGGTGTTGTTGCGCTCTAAGGAAGCGGCTGAAGCTCGCGCATATGTACAAAATCGTGGTATCTCAGCTGACTCCGTAGTGGCTTTTAGCCTCGGCTATGCGCCTGAACAGTGGGATGGTTTATCTCGCTACCTGTTAGGCCAGGGCTATACGGAGCGCGAACTGGTAAGTGGAGGCCTGGCACGAGATCGAGATGGGGGACTGGGTGGCGGGCTGGCGGGGAGCGAACGCGGGGAACGTGGGGAGCATAGTGGAAATGGTAGCGGGGTCTATGATTACTTTCGGCATCGCCTGATCTTTCCCATACGGGATATACGAGGACGGGTGATTGGCTTTGGTGGTCGCGCCTTCGGGGATGGTCAACCAAAGTATCTCAACTCACCTCAGACGCTCTTGTTTGAGAAGAACAGCGTCCTGTACGCCCTGGACAGGGCCAGGGATGCCATTAAAGTAGCAAAGCAGGTGGTGATTGTCGAGGGGTATGTTGACGCGGTCATTGCACATCAGTATGGGACAAAACAAACGGTAGCCTGTATTGGCAGTGCGATCACAGAAAAGCACATTCAACACCTGAAAAAGTTGACCAGGCAGGTAACACTGGCTCTGGACCCTGATGCAGCGGGAGCAAGCGCAACTGAACACGGTATCCAGGAAGCATTAAAAACCTTTGACCGTACAGTCGTACCTGTGCCTGTAGCTGCATCATCTACAGTAACTGGAGGGCGTAAGCATTTTGAGCCGCGTGGGATGATTCGCCTGGAAGAGCAGGTCGATGCCGAGATCAATGTATTGCAACTTCCAGCCGGTGAGGACCCGGACGAGGTGATCCGGCGCAACCTCCCGCTCTGGGAATATGCAGTGTCCCATCCGCTCCCGTTAGTGGACTATTACTTTCAGGCGAAAACGGTAGGCCTCAATTTACGGGAGCCGGGCGGTAAGACTGAGGCAGCAAAGCGTTTACTCCCCGTAATCGGGATGATCTCTGATCGCATCAAACGAGATGCTTATGTGCGAAAACTGGCCACCATGATTAGCACTGACGAACGTATACTCTATGAAGAGTTGCAGCGAGTGCTGAAAGGTCAAAAGACCACCGGCGTTGTAGCCCAGTTTTCGGCACCGATGCAACAGAAAAATGCATCCAAAGCAGATACAAAGGCACTTTTTGCAGATGCTCAAGCGGAAAACACAGGCGTTTCGTTTGCAGGTGCTTCTGAGGAGAAGCGTCAAGTTTTTACAGGGCTTGACAAAAGGAAGAGTGATAAGTTACAATGGGAGGACTACCTGATTGGGCTACTCTTGCAAAATCCTGGGTTGAGTCAGCATGTTTGTGGTATAATAAATGATGGTGACTTTGCTGGGGCTGACACGCGAGAGTTGTACCGCATTCTCAACTCTGTTTATCAACGTGGCTTTTCCTCCTCAAATCAACCCTTAGAGCAGTTAGTGCCTTTTGCCTTGCACACGACACTCGCGAGAGCACGTAATAGCATTGAGTCAGGGGCTCCATTAGATGGGGCAGAACAGATTAAAGATGCTGTTCAATGCGCCACCCGGCTCAAGCGAACACGGCTGGTACAATTGAATATAGAATTACAGTATGTTTTGCGAGAGGCAAAAGATGCTGAGGACGCTGCGGAAACGCAGCAACTTCGACGTAAACTGCTGGCAATTCATCAGCAGTTGCGGACAATCGATTCAGCAACGCATTTGCAGGGGTAATGGATGCTCCTGGATGTATGTTGGTCTGGTTATGATCTATTGCAGTGAATAGTGGAATCATCTTTACCAAATTGGATCAGGGAACGGGAATTATCAATATTATTCGTTTATCCTACTAGACAAGATAGAACCTGTTTTCTGGAGGGGGATGCCATAATGGTGATTAGGGAACAAGAAGTGATTGATCGGGTACAGAATGATCGTGTTGTAAGCACGGAACCTTTAAGAGAGATATTCAGTATTGAACCCTTTGGAGTGGAAGAGTCCTTATTGAGTAGTACGGAACAAGTTTTTGATATCGATACTGTAGGTCATCATACTCAAGCCGCCGCGGGTGGAAGTCTTGTCACTCCCGCCGATGAGCAAGAGCCGTTTGACCTGTTTACAAAACTGCAGGACGAAGAGCCTATGGATGCCCTGGATCCGACCAAAGAGCCACCAGCAGACTGGGAGCCTGGCCCGGAAGATGAGGTAGATATCATGGCAAATGCTAAGTGGGATGATCTGCACGATGGCTTTGGTATTGTAGTTGCAGACCTTGAAAGCAGTTTGGACGATCCCGTGCGGATGTACCTGCGCGAGATTGGCCGCGTACCCTTGTTGTCCGCAGAGGAAGAAGTAAAGCTGGCCCAACGCATGGAGCGCGGCAAGGTTGAACGCCTCAAGCAGATGCCAAATCGCCGTTACGTCGATGACGGCGAGGAAGCCCAGCGTCGTTTGACCGAGGCCAACCTGCGCCTGGTGGTCAGCGTTGCGAAAAAGTATATCGGTCGCGGTATGAGCCTGCTGGACCTGATCCAGGAGGGAAATATCGGACTGATTCGTGCTGTCGAAAAATTCGATTACACGAAGGGCTACAAGTTTAGTACATATGCAACCTGGTGGATTCGCCAGGCTATCACCCGTGCTATCGCCGACCAGGCACGCACAATTCGTATCCCCGTTCATATGGTGGAGACGATCAACCGCCTGATCCGTATCAGTCGCCGCCTGCTGCAAGACCTTGGGCGCGAACCCACGTCCGAAGAGATTGCGGAGCAGATGGAGATTAGCGCGGAAAAAGTACGCGAGATCATCAAAGTCAGCCAGGAGCCTGTCAGCCTGGAGACTCCCATTGGGGAGGAAGACGATAGCCACCTGGGCGACTTTATCGAGGACCACACTGCTCTGGCTCCCGCCGATGCAGCCAGTCACCAGTTGCTCAAAGAGCAGGTGGAAGATGTCCTCGACAGCTTGACCGAGCGCGAGCGTAAAGTACTACAATTGCGCTTTGGCCTGGATGATGGTCGCAGCCGCACCCTGGAAGAAGTTGGCAAAGAGTTTCACGTTACCCGTGAGCGTATTCGCCAAATCGAAGCCAAGGCTCTCCGCAAGCTGCGCCACCCCAGCCGCAGCCGCAAGCTGAAAGATTACCTGGATTAGTAGGGGCGCGATAAATCGGGCCCCTACTACACTTATTGCTCCATTGTTATACTGGATGTAAGGCACCATCTCATGGTGCCTCAATACCATCTAGCTGTGCTTTCAATGGAGATCGTATCTATGTTCTTGAAACATCGTGTTGCGCCTCTTCTCCTGCCAAGGGAGCAGGAAATGGATGTTTCTCAAGAGGATGCATGGCTCAATGATGTAGGGCCATTGCCACAACAGCCAAAACCCTCCCAGGAAAGTGAGCCGGAAGAAGCACCACCATTGCCACTGCCATCGCATCCTGACTCGCAACCGGTCATTGCGGAATCGATATCACCTGCTTCCCCATCAACTATTGGCCCTGGGCATCGACTTTGGCCTATCGTGCTGCGCCTGAGCGAGCATATCTGGCAGGAGTTGTCACAAAAAACCACTCTCTCATCGTATGCTGAAACCTCGTTGACGAAGTTTGTGCAAAAAAAAGCTATTGACCTGCTCCGTGCAGAACCGCGCATCGCCCGGCAGATACGCGATGTTGCCGAGGCAGAATTGCTGCTGCATAGCATTGATAGTGAAGTATACGGCTATGGTCCACTTGAATCACTGATGAAGGACACCAGCGTATCTGAAATTATAGTGGTAGGTCCGCGTTTTGCCTATGTTGAACGCAATGGTCGTATAGAGGACGTGCCCTGCTCCTTTGAAGATGACCACCATATGCTGCGTATCATCGAGAATATGCTGCGAAAGGCTGGTCGGCATTTGACGCCTGGTTGGCCTATCGTAGATGCACGCCTGTCCGATGGGTCTCTTGTAAATGTAGTTCTGCCGCCCAGCTCGGTCAACGGACCGACGATTACCATACGCAAAGGCTCAAAAAAGCCATTATCCCTTGACGATCTCACCCAATCAGGCACAATGTCGCATGAGATGGCGGCATTTCTTCACGCCTGCGTACAGGCTCGTTTGAATATCGTCATCTGCGGGGGTGTTAACGCTGGTCGTACAACCCTGCTGAATGCCCTCTGTACCTCCATTCCGGCTGAGGAGCGTATTGCCACGATTGAAGAAGTAGCAGAGCTGCAATTGAGCCAGAGACATGTCGTGGCGTTAGTCGCGCAACTAAGCAGCCCTGGCAATGCTGGTGGTGTCTCTATGCGCGACCTGGTACACAATGCCTTACGTATGAGGTCAGAACGCATTATCCTGGGTGAGTGTCGCGGCAGTGAGGTTGTAGAGATAATCCAGGCCATGTATAACGGCTGCCGGGGTATTTTGATGGCTCTGTACGCCAACGACCTGCGCAATTGCCTCGCTCGCCTGGAGAGAATGTACCTGGCCGGAGGTACAACTATGCCAGTAAAGATGATACGCGAACAGATATCCACTTCCCTGGATGTGATCATCCACATATCTCGCTTGCGCGACGGCTCCCGCAAAATTCTGAATATAGCCGAAGTCCAGGGCAACGATGGCGATACGCTGAAGCTACAAAGCATCTTCCACTTTAAGGATACAAGCTTTGATACAAAGCCTGATCAGGTCAAAGGCACCTTTGAACCGAGCGGCTTTACCCCAACCTTTCTGCCAAAATTTGAGGCCATGGGTATCTCATTGCCAACTGAGATGTTTCAGCTGAACAATCAGGTTAAGTAGCTATGTAACAGTTAGCGTGTAACACAAAGAATGGCGCGATGCATCGCGCCATTCTTTGTGTTACACGCTAACTGTTACATAGTTATTGTTGTAATGGAATTGCGCACAATCTCTACAAAATCGTGCTTAATGCTGGCACCACCGACCAGTGCCCCATCAATATCCGCAAGGGCCATGAATTCGCTGATATTGGCAGAAGTCACGCTGCCGCCGTAAAGGATACGCAAAGCGGTGGCCGCCTCCCCACCGTACATATCGCCGAACAATTGGCGGATCAGGGCAATCACCTTCTCCGCTCCGTCAGCGGTGGCGGCTTTGCCGGTGCCGATGGCCCAGATAGGTTCGTAGGCTACAACCACATTGTGTACCTGATGTTCAGAGAAGTTTGCCAGGCTGTGCTGTACCTGCGAGCGAATCACCTGCTCCGTCTCCCCAGCCTCGTATTGTTCCAGGCGTTCACCAATGCAGATGATGGGACGTAAGCCATGGTGAAGTGCCGCCTGTGCCTTTTTATTCACCAGTTCATCTGTTTCACCAAAATAGCTGCGCCGCTCGGAATGGCCGAGAATAACAGTGCTACACCACTCACGTACCATTGTTGGTGAAATTTCGCCGGTGAAGGCTCCCATCTCTTCAAAGTACATGTTCTGTGCGCCCAATTCCAGGCGCGATACTGGATGAGTATCCAGCACTTTGCGCACGGCGGCCAATGAGATAGCTGGTGGACACAGAATGCACATGATGCCGCCGTGCTGCGAGACTAGCTGTCCAAGCTCAGGAACAATTTCCCCGGCGAAGTTCGCTGCCTGCTCAGGACCATAATGCATCTTCCAGTTTCCCGCGATGATCGCGGTGCGAGTTCGTGTAGTCATTACTTTTTATCCTGTAGTGCCGCCACGCCTGGCAGCACACGCCCTTCCAGGAACTCTAACGAGGCTCCGCCGCCGGTAGAGACATGGGTCATCTGCTCTGCCGCACCCGCCTGCTCGACTGACGCCGCTGAGTCGCCGCCGCCAATGATAGTGGTCGCGCCAGCCCTGGTGCGTTCGGCCAATATCTCAATCATTGCATTGGTACCCTTCGCAAAAGCGGGCATCTCGGCTACGCCGAGTGTGCCATTCCATACGATAGTCTCCGCACTTCCAAGAGCGCGGCGAAATGTAGCAATGCTCTCAGGACCAATGTCCATAATACGCCATCCCTGGGATACCTGGTCTTTGGCTACAACTTTATGCGCTGCATCGGCGGCAAAGCGATCAGCGATGACCACATCGGTTGGCAGCAGTAACTCTAAGCCGCGTTGGTGAGCTTTGCTTATCAGCTCGCCGGCAACATCGACTTTGCCCTCTTCAAAAAGTGAGTCCCCAATCTCGTAGCCTTCGGCCTTGAGAAATGTATTGGCCATGCCTCCACCGATCAGCAAGCTATCGACCATGCTGATCAGTCGCTCTAACACTGCAATCTTATCAGAAACCTTGGCTCCGCCGATGATTGCCGCGAAGGGCCGGCGCGGATGCTCTAACGCTGAGCCCAGGAAGTTGATTTCCTTCTCCATCAGGAAACCGGCCACCCCTGGCAGGTGTTGGGTGACACCCTCTGTCGATGCATGTGCGCGATGTGCTGAACCGAAGGCATCATTGACGTAGAGCTCACCCAGAGAAGCAAGCTGGCGTGCAAAAGCTGGATCATTTTTCTCTTCTTCTTTGTGGAAGCGAAGATTTTCCAGTAACAGCACCTGGCCGGGTTGCAATCCCTTAGCCGTGGCCTCGACCTCTGGCCCGACACAATCTGATGCCATTTGCACAGGTTTGTTCAGCAATGCGCTCAGCCGCTGCGCTACTGGCGTCAGGCGCATGGTTTCAACGACCTGTCCCTTTGGGCGACCCAGGTGAGACATGAGAATAACCGCTGCTCCCTGATCGAGTAGGAACTTGATGGTTGGAAGTGCTGCTGTGATGCGTGTATCGTCGGTAATATGCTGCTCTGCATCTAAAGGCACATTGAAGTCAACACGTACAAGCACCCGTTTGCCCGCGACATCAATATTGCGAATTGTTTTCTTGTTCATCGCTTTTGTACTCCGAACTAGAAGCCTTTTTGTGCGATAAAGTATGCGAGATCGGCCACGCGGCAAGAATAACCCCACTCGTTGTCGTACCAGGCGATAACCTTGACCATATTACCACCGGTGACCATCGTCGAAAGGCCATCAATAATCGAAGAGTGCGTATCGCCGCGGAAATCGGTGGAGACAAGCGGCTCCTCTGTATAATCGAGAATACCCTTGAGTTGCCCGGCTGCGGCCTCTTTGAAAGCAGCATTCACGGCATCCTTGCTTGCCTCTTTGCGTACATTTGCCACAAAGTCAACGACCGAGACGGTGACAGTTGGCACGCGCAGTGACATGCCATCGAAACGCCCCTTGAGTTCGGGAATGACGAGTGCCAGTGCGCGAGCAGCACCGGTCGAGGTGGGAATAATATTGGCACCAGCGGTACGTGCGCGGCGCAGGTCCTTATGCACCTGGTCCAGGATGCGCTGATCGTTGGTATAAGAGTGGATGGTGTTCATTAACCCCCGTTCGATACCAAAAGCATCGTTGAGTACTTTGGCGGCAGGAGCCAGGCAGTTGGTGGTGCAGGAAGCGTTAGAGATGATATTGTGTTTGGCCGGATCATACATATGCTCGTTGACGCCCAGCACCATCGTCAGGTCTTCACCTTTAGCGGGAGCAGAGATAATTACTTTTTTTGCACCACCGCGCAGGTGAGCCGCAGCCTTATCAGCATCGGTGAAGAAGCCAGTCGATTCGATAACCAGCTCCACGCCGAGATCGCTCCAGGGAATTTGGGCCGGATCGCGTTGTGAAATAACTTTGATAGTATGTCCATTGACGATCAGCGAATCTTCCTTTGCCTCAACTTCGCCTGGGAAACGGCCATAGGTGGAGTCATATTTCAAAAGATGAGCATTGGTCCTGGTGTCGGTCAAATCGTTGACGGCGACGACCTCGAGATCATGTGGATGGCGTTCAAGCATCGCCTTCATAGACTGGCGTCCAATACGTCCAAAACCGTTTATGCCTATGCGAGTTGCCATAGTAAGTCTTCTCCTTGTGTATTAAGGTTGGTGCTATTACATAGCAGGTAGAGTATACCCTGAAATAGCAGACAGCAAGAGTGGAACAGGAGAACGTTTCACGTGAAACATTCTCCTGTTCCACTCTGTAACTCTCACTACAACAGCGTATCACCTGAGTGAAGGGATGGTCAAGCATGGCAGAGGCAAGCACTGCCACTACTATACGCGCACGACGGACGATAGCCGTATATAGTAGTGGCAGTGCTTGCCTCTGCCATGCCCCTTGCGTGTGCCATGGTCAAGCAATCACTGGAACAGGGATCACGCCAATTGAGAAGCGTACATAGTCGTCTGTATAACCAAAACCAGAACCAGGAACACCGGCGATACCCGTCTTCTCGAAAAGCGAAAAGGCATCTTCACCTGGAAGCAATCGGCTCCAGTTATAGACAGTGGCATCGTCATCGATATAAATTTGCGCGAACAGGTGCTGCTCTTCATTGATTTTTTGCAACTGGGCAATGAAGCGTTGGCGTCTCAGGCGATAAAATGCCCTCAGCTTTTCGCCGAGCCATGGGCGTTCCCGTATCAAGCGTACATATGCCATGAAGCGGAGTTGCCATTCAGCGGGAAGCGAGGCCATGCTATTTGACCAGCCGGGAGCAATGGCGGCCATGATTGCCGGATTACCTCCTGTGACCCATCCAAAGCGTTCGCCGGTCAGCGTATGCGTTTTTGAGAAACTACTCACAAAGATGCAGTTTCGTAATACGTCGGTAGGAGTGAAGGTCGCCATGCGTGCCCGGTCTTCTTCTGGTTTGCCTGTGCCAATGTAGGCGAGATCGGCAAGAATGAGTATATCCCGCCCTGCTTCGCGGTACTTGCGCAAGACCTCGTGGAGAGCGTTTAATTCATCTGGCGAATAGGCAAAAGTGGTAGGGTTGTTGGTAACGGTCAGGTAGATGATGCGAATATCGAGATTGTTTTC
>WNFB01018813.1_pt1 | contig 10196 bp, 8 predicted proteins | sample 5400501 | NCBI WGS metagenome assembly WNFB01 (sample SAMN13153341, study PRJNA577476) | soil metagenome | isolation source: 200 cm saprolite under Douglas fir tree site 2 hole 1 | place: USA:California | collected 2015-04-18 | reverse complement strand
TGCGCGCTTCGATCGTGCCTCCAGGAAAAACGCCGGCCGAGGATGCATTTGATAATCAGGTGATCGGTGGAACCGGTCATGCCCACGCCCACGCCGAAGTTGAACTCCCACTTCGGCCCCAGATCGAGATCAATGGTGGGAAAGATCTGCTGTTGCTGATCTTTCAGCGGGTCGAAGCCGGTGATCGATCCGTACGATGCGTAGTACTCCAGCCCAGCGCTAATTCGCCTGGTGAAATCAAAGGTCACTTTGGCGTTGGGGGAGAATTCCACGCCTTTGTGTACGCTCTCGCCGTGCCAGGAGCGGTCAAACGCGGGATTGAAACTGAGATACCAGCGGCCGATTTTCTTGTCGATGATGGGGCGGATTTCCCATGTCCAGGTGTCGGGTGAAAAGGCGCGGCGCTGATAGCCGATTTCCTGCGACAAACTCACGCCCACCGGCCAGTGCCAGGATTCCGGGACGCGGAATCGCGGGCGAATGTGATCGCCCACCCATTGCCAGCCACCATCGGGTTGAATGCTGGTGAAGACGTAGAAACCGGTTTCGAACCAGTCGTTGAAGCCTTGGGTGATTTCCAGGGTCTCGTGCATGGCGTGGTTGCTGGGTAGGACGCCATCCTGCACCGTCTTGCTGCCTTGGGCGGTGAAGTTCGAGTGCAGTTCGACCATGGTGGTGCGAGGGGGCACTGTGTCGTAGCTGTAGACCTGAATCTCGTAGTTGTCCTGGGCAAAAGCGGGGACGGGGGCGACGAAAAGCAGCAACAACGCGAGAACGATGAACGCGGGAACCAGGGGCCGTCGAGTGTTCATGCATGTCCGCCAGAGGCTTCGCGCCGCAGCCGCTGGTGATGATGATGCACGGGACGGTCAATCCCTTGCCCGGTTCTTGATCCAGATGGGCGTACCCACAAATCCAAAGGCGCGGCGGATCTGGTTTTCCAAGAAGCGCTGATAGGAGAAGTGCAGCTTCACTTTGCGGTCGGTGAAGAGCACGAACGTGGGCGGGGCGACGGCGGCCTGGGTTATGTAATAGATTTTCACCTGTTGGCGGGCGGGCACGGAGGCGCGGTCGAAATCCACGTGCTTGAGGAAGCGGTTCATCTCGCCGGTTCCAATACGCTTGCGGCGTTCGGCCGCGACTTGCTCGAGTGTAGGGAAGATTTTTTCTGTCCCCCGGCCGGTGGTGGCGGAAACAATCAGCACGGGCGCGTAGCTGAGGAACTTCAGCGCATAACGCAATCTTTGTTCGTAAGCGGCGCGCGCGACGGGCATTCGCTGGTGTGGTGCGGACGCCCTTGTCCCCACTTTCTTTTCGCGGGCGAGGCCTGTCCTGGGGGTAGTCGAAGGAGCGCCCACGTTACACCACAAGTCCCACTTGTTGACGACAATGATCACCGAGCGTCCGCTCTCGTGGGCATAGCCGGCAATGGCCGCATCGAGCTGGCTGACGCCTTCGGTGGCGTCGAGCACCAGCAGCGCGATGTCGGCGGCTTCGAGATGCTTGCGTGCCATCACGACAGAGAGCTTCTCGGCCATCAGATGGGTTTTTCCTTTGCGGCGGATGCCGGCGGTGTCAATGAAGCGGAAGCGGAGGCCGTCGCGCTCGACAACTTCGTCCACCGCGTCCCGTGTGGTGCCGGGAACGGGCGACACGATGGCGCGCTCGGCCCCGATAAGCCGGTTCAGCAGCGTGGACTTGCCCACGTTCGGATGACCGATGATGGCGACCTTGGTCTCGCGGGGCGCAGCGTCTGTTTCTTCCTGCTTCTCTTCCGCCGTGTCTCCTGTGTCCTCAGTGGTTATCTTTCTCTCTAGCGGAAGAACCTCAAGAATGGCATCCAGCAAGTCGTCCACGCCGCGGCCATCGTCGGCCAGCCCCTGCTGTTTTTCGCTGTCGATCTTGTTGACGGCGAGAAACAGCGGCTTGCCAGCGCGGATCAGCAGGCGGGCGAGTTCGAGATCAGGGGCAGCGAGCTCGGAGCGCCCATCCACCAGCATGATGACGGCGTCGGCCTCCCGGAGTGCGACTTTCGCCTGGCGGAAGACTTCTGCGGGAATGAAGTCCTTTTCGTCGGGGATGATGCCGCCGGTATCCACGATGCGCAGGCGGCGTCCGCGCCAGTGGGCCTCACCGTAGAGGCGGTCGCGTGTGATACCGGATTCATCGCCGACGATTGCCCGCCGCGAACCGATAATCCGGTTGAACAGCGTGGATTTGCCCACGTTGGGGCGGCCAACGATGGCGAGGGTGGGGAGCTGCGCGCTGGCGGCGTTGTTAGGTGAGCCCTGAGTCATGGAGTCAGCAATGGCCATGTGGGGACAGGCGCCCTCGCCCGTCCGGTTGGGTCGAAGACCCAGCAGCCAATCTTTCGTGCCGTATTCTTACTTAGCAGCCGGCTCTTTCAGCCGGCCGGACGGCCGAGGGCGGCCGTCCCCACACGAGTATTGCCGATGCATGCTGCCCGGAACTCGTTATTATAGAGACTCTGTGGCCTCCACCTCCCAGCCCGCGCCTTCCGCCGCCCCTGGCACCAAGAAACAGGACATCTCGCTTTATCAGTTCTTCGCGCCCGGCGGCGTGCTTTCGCGCAAGCATCCGGCCTACGAATTCCGCCGCGGACAACTTCAAATGGCGCAGGCGGTGGAGCAAGCACTCGAAGAAAAACATCATCTGATCGTCGAGGCGGGCACGGGTACCGGCAAGACTCTGGCGTATCTGCTCCCGGTCATTCGCTCGGGCAAGCGGGTGATCATCTCCACCGGCACCAAGAACTTGCAGGAACAGCTCTTCTACAAAGATATTCCGTTTCTCGAGCCACTTTTTCCAAGCGGTGAAGGCAAGCGCGGGGCTCCCGGCACGCCCGGCATTGGCGTGCCGGCGTCGAACTTGAACGTCTGTTACATGAAGGGACGCAACAATTATCTGTGCCGGAAGAAGCTGTACGACCTGACCAATCAACCGGTGCTCAGTGGTTTGGAGGAAATCGAACACTACCGCGCCATTGCGGCGTGGGAGAAGACGACGCAGACGGGAGACCGAGCCGAGCTGGCGGCGTTGCCCGAGGCCAGTGCCCTGTGGTTCAAGCTCGATGCGCGCGCCGACACCTGCCTGGGCCAGAAGTGTAGCCAGTGGGACCGCTGCTTCATTACCGAAATGCACCGGCGGGCAGTGGAAAGCGACATCATCATCGTCAATCATCATCTATTTTTTGCTGATCTGGCAATTAAGCAGCAAGCCGAGTATGCCCCCGATGCGGGGATCCTGCCCGATGTCGGGACCGTCATCTTCGACGAAGCCCACGAACTGGAAGACGTGGCGGGCAGCTACTTCGGGATTTCTGTCAGCAACGCACGGCTGGAAGAGCTGTGCCGCGATGTGGAGGCATCGCTGCAGCGCAACCGCATGCTTTCGGCGGCGCTTTCCGGCTCGCTGAAGAGCCTGCGGGAACGGGCGATGTTCTTCTTTGCCTTGCTACCGCAGGGCGAAGGACGCTTCGCCTTCGAAAACCGGCGCGAATTCCTGGAAGAGAACGGCGACGAGTTTTTGGCGCTGCAGCAATCGTTGCGGCGGCTGGGTTCGGAGCTGGAGAACCTGCCCTCCAAGCCGGAAGAAATCTTCAACTTCGTCCGGCGGGCGCAGGAGTTGCAGGTGCAGCTCGGCTTCCTGATGGAGTCGGAAGAACGTAACACCGTGTTCTGGATTGAGCGGCGAGGCACTCGGGGAGGGCACGGCTTCAGCCGTGCCGATAGCGGAAATCTTGAAAAAGGAGCTTCAGCTCCTGAGGGAAAATCGTTCCGCGGCCGTGGGGGTTCGAGTATATGCGGCGGAGACTCGGCTTGGAACACGCGCGCGAGCTGGTGTTACCCTCGCACTTCGATTACGAGAACCAGGCGCTCTTTTACGTGCCTCCTGATCTGCCTGATCCGCGTACGCCGCAGTTTGCCGCCAAGGCGGCGGATCGCATCCGGCGGCTGCTCGAGATCACGCGCGGACGAGCGTTCGTTTTATTCACCAGCTATGCGCAGATGAATGATGTTTATCAGCGGCTGCTGGGCGAGATGGAATTTCCCATGTTCTTGCAGGGTGACGCACCCAAAAGCGCGCTGCTGGAAGAATTCCGCCTGACGCCGAATGCCGTGCTGTTTGCGACGTCTTCATTCTGGCAAGGCGTGGACGTGCAAGGCGAGCAGCTCAGTTGCGTGATCATCGACCGGCTGCCTTTCGCCGTGCCCAGCGACCCGGTGGTGGCAGCTCGAGTGAAGTCCATCGATGCAGAGGGCGGTAATGCCTTCTTCCAGTATCAGGTGCCGGCGGCGGTGATCACCCTGAAACAGGGCTTCGGACGCCTGATCCGGTCGCTCAACGACCGTGGCCTGCTGGCCCTGCTCGACAACCGTATCCTGAAGAAGGCCTATGGGCAGGTGTTCGTGGAGAGCCTGCCGAATTATCGGAGGACGACGGACATGCGAGAAGTGGAAGAATTTTTCGGGGCGGGGTAATCGCTCTTGCTCTGCGCTCTGTCGGGTTAGAATAAGAGGATTGAGCGGTCGGGGCAGGACTGCCCTGTATTTATGCGGGGCCGCCGAGAGGGTTCATGTTCGAAGTCACCGTAGAAGACTCCTTTGCTGCAGGGCATTACCTGCGCAATTACAAGGGAAAGTGCGAGAATCCGCACGGGCACAACTACAAGGTGCGGGTGACGCTGGCCGGCAAGGAGCTGGACAAGGCCGGGCTGCTGCTCGACTTCAAAGACTTGCGCGAGGTCATGAAGCATGTGATTGACCGGTTTGACCATCAAATGATCAATGAGTTGGAGCCGTTCACGGTGATGAATCCCTCGGCCGAGAACCTGGCCAAGTATTTCTACGAAGAGACCAACGGCCGTTTGTGTTCCGCGACGAACGGCCGGGTCTGGGTGAAAACGGTCACAGTTTTTGAGACGGACACGACGACAGCGACATACTCGGAATCGTAGCACCACACCCGCGGCGGCTGTTCTGCGGGCGTCCCGCCCACAACCGGGCTGCGAGACGGTGGCGCTATTTGTCCATGCAGATCACAGAGATCTACAAGTCGATCCAGGGCGAGTCCACCCATGCCGGGTTGCCTTGCGTATTCGTGCGGCTGACGGGGTGCAATCTGCGTTGCTCCTGGTGCGACAGTGAGTACACGTTTTACGGCGGCCACAAGATGACACGCGAAGAGGTCTTGGAGGAGGTCGAGCAACTGAGCCCGGGTGGCGGACTGGTTGAGATCACCGGCGGCGAGCCCATGTTGCAGGAGCGGGAGGTGGTACCGCTGATGCAGCGCCTGCTGGATGCGGGCTACACGGTGCTGCTCGAGACCAGCGGCGAACGTCCGCTGGAGCGCGTGCCAAAGGGTGTGGTCAAGATCGTGGATGTGAAGTGTCCGAACTCGGGCGAGCCTGGCACCTTCCGCATGGAGAACCTGGAGACGCTGGGTCCACAGGATGAAGCCAAGTTCGTGCTGAGTGATCGCACGGACTACGAGTTCGCGCGTGATTTCGTGGCGGGTCACAACCTGGGCCAGCGTGTGAACGCGGTACTGTTCTCCCCGGCCTTCAGCAAAGACGCCAGCGGCGCGCGCGATGCGTCGCACTGTCTGCTCGACCCGCGCGAACTGGCGGAATGGATGCTGGCGGACAGTGTGCCGGCACGGCTGGGGCTGCAGTTGCACAAGTTCATCTGGGACCCCGCGATGAAGGGAGTGTAAGAATGGAGAAGTTAGAAGTCAGAATGCGGAAGTATGTCATTCAGGCTTTCAATTCTGCATTCTGACCTCTTTTTTCTGCATTCGTTTCCAAATCGCAGCCATGTTGACACATGCAAAATCCCGCGCCGTGATCCTGCTCAGTGGAGGGATGGATTCGTGCGTGTGCGCGGCGCTGGCGGTACGAGACTACGATGCGGCGGCGGTGCACGTCAGTTACGGGCAGCGCACGGAAGAACGTGAGCGGCGGTCGTTCTCGGCGGTCTGCGACCAGTTGGGAATCTGTGATCGGCTGGTGGTGCGGAATGAGGCGCTGCGGGCGATTGGCGGCTCAGCGCTGACGGATGCAACCATTGCGGTGCCGGAATCACACGCCATTGGACACGATATTCCAGTCACGTACGTGCCTTTCCGCAATGCGCATTTTTTGTCGGTCGCGGTGAGCTGGGCTGAAGTTTTGGGCGCCGAGAAGGTATACATCGGCGCGGTGGAGCAGGATAGCTCGGGGTATCCCGACTGCCGTCCGGCTTACTACCGCGCGTTCAACGAGGTTGTAAAAGCCGGGACGAGAGAAGGGCGGATTGAAATCATCACGCCGCTCATCGGCATGCGCAAGCCGGAGATTGTGCGCCTTGGCCTTGAACTGGACGCGCCCTTCGATTTAACGTGGTCTTGCTACAGCCGGGAGGACAGCGCCTGTGGGGTGTGCGATAGTTGCGTCCTGCGTTTACGGGCGTTCCAGGAAGCTGGAGCGGTGGACCCGATTCCGTATGCGGCAGCAGTTAATTGTTGAATTTTGATCGCTGATTGTTGATTGAAAAACCTAAGCGCAAAGTGGAATTTGAAAATCAACAATCAAAAATCAACAATCAAGAATTGGGTTGTTTGAGCCGGGAGGCCAAAATGAAGCAACGTTTTGTGGTGCTGGTGGTGCTTATGGTGGGACTGTGCGTACCTCCAGTCTTTGCCCAGGCCACGGGCACGGTGAAGGGTGTGTGCAAGGACATGGAAGGCAAGCCGATCGCGGGAGCGACGGTCGAATACTACAGCCAGGAAACCGGGCGCAAGTACCCCCTTAAGACGAATAACAGGGGCGAGTATTTTTCGCTGGGCATTGCGCCGGGAAAATACAGGGTCACGTTGAACAAAGACGGCAAGGAACTGGACAAGGTCAATAACTTTCCAGTGAATCTGGACGAGAACACACTCGACTTCGACTTGAAGAAGTCGCAGGCCCAGGCGGCCCAACAGCAGGGGATCAGCGCTGAGCAGATCAAAAAGATGCAGGAGCAGCAGGAAAAAGTTGCGAAAGAGACTAACACGGTCAAATCGCTCAATGAGAAGCTGGCGGCGGCCAACCAGGCTTCGCAAGCAGGAGATTACGAAGCGGCTATCAATGTACTGACAGAAGCCACGCAGACGGACCCTACCCGTGATCTGCTCTGGTTCAAACTGGCCGATGCCTATCGCAATTCGGCCTTGAAGCAAACCGATGCCGCGGAGAAAGCCAAGCGCCTCGACGCTGCAGTGAGCGACTACGAGAAAGCCGTGGACCTCAAGCAGAAAGCTCTCGAAGCCGGCCCCAAGACCCCGGACGCTTCCAAGCAGCTCGCCGCTTACTACAACAATTTGGGGGAGGCGCAAGCCAAAACGCGGAAGACCGACGAAGCGGTGAAGGCTTACACACAGGCAGCACAGTTGGATCCCAGCGGGGCCGGACAATACTACTTCAATCTGGGCGCGGTGTTGACTAATGCCAACACCTCCAATGACCCCAAGATGCGTAAGGCAGCCATCGAGGCTTTCGACAAGGCCATTGCTGCAGACCCGAACCGGCCGGACTCTTACTATTGGAAGGGGGTAAATCTCATTGGCGACGCAACTCTGAAGGGCGACAAGATGATCGCGCCCGAGGGTACGGCCGAGGCCTTCAAAAAGTACCTGGAGTTGCAGCCGGCTGGACCGCACGCCGAGGAAGCAAAGGCGATGCTGGCCAGCATTGGAGCGACCATTGAAACTCAGTTCGGAAAGAAAAAGGCGACCACAAAGAAGTGACGAACCTGTTAGCTGCTAGCTCGTAGCTATCAACTTTCAGCGATCAGCAAAGAAGAACTAGGGTGGCTTCGACCACCCTTTTCTATTTGTCGCGGCATGGAGGGACAGTTCTTTGGACCCCTCAGTCTGAGTGAAACCGGCAAACACTCTACCCGGGGCGACTGCCCACGCTGGATCCTCCACGGATCAAAGCGTCCCAATCCCCACACAGTCCACGGGCCAGAACCGCACATTACGAAGGTCCATGCACCTGCCGTTCTTCGTAGAACCAAGCGGTTATTTTCGCTACAGTGATGCTTTGGCATCTCTGGCATCAGAGAAGAGGAATCGGGAACAGAGCTTGCCCTGATTTTGCCGAAGCCCCGAGCGAAGTCGAGGGGGAAGCCGAAGGGCGCCCGTCCCCACGCGATCTCTCTCCTGTTCGCACCGCAGTCCTCCCCCCGAGGAAACGCATGGCCGCACCAGGCACGGCTCCTATTCAGGTAACGCTCGACGCCCCGTCCGGCTCAGGTGCGGTGGCCACGCACGCGCTGCTGGCGGCCATGCTACGCGCCACCGCCCAGGTCAGCGACCTGATTTTTTCGCCGGGACGCCCCCCCCAGGTGGAAGTGTATGGGCAATTGATCCCGGTGCAGGCTCCTGGACTTCCATCGCTTAGCGCCGACGACACCCGCCGTATCGCCTCCGACCTCATCGGCAACAACAAACAGGCGATCACCATGCTGCGGGAGCAGGGCTCATGCGATGTATCGTTTGGCCTGCCAGGAGTGGCGCGCTTCCGGGTCAACGTTTTTATTCAACGCGGCAGTTGTGCCGTGGTGATGCGGGTAATCCCGACTGCGATTCCGGAGTTCGACGCCTTGGGCCTGCCGCCACAACTGGGAGAAGTGGCAAGTCTTCGCGATGGCATCGTGCTGGTAACCGGCCCCCGGGGATCGGGGAAATCATTCACGCTGGCTGCGCTTCTGGACCGCATCAACCAGGAGCAGACCTGCCACATCATCACTATCGAGGATCCAATCGAGTTCCTGCACAACCACAAACGCGCGACCGTACACCAGCGGGAGTTGCACAGCGACACGCCCAGCTTCGCTCTGGCTTTGCGAGCGTCACTGCGGCAGGCGCCGAAGGTAATCCTGGTGGGCGAGATGCGCGACCGCGAGACCATGGAGATGGTGCTGGAAGCGGCGGAAACCGGACATCTGATACTCTCCAGCCTGAACACGGTGGATGCCGCCAAGACGGTGGAACGCATCGCGAGCCCGTTTACTGCGGCGGAGCAGGCATCGATTCGTAGCCGGCTGGCCAAGACTCTGCGTTATGTAATCTCTCAGCGGCTCATCCCGCGCAAAGATGGTGGCCGCGTCGCTGCCCTGGAGGTCTTCCGGGCGAACCCTCGTACCATGCAATACGTTGAGTGCGATGACCACTCCGGCCAGAGTCTGCTTGAAGCTATGAAGAATGGGACCTCCGAGGGCATGCAGCACTTTGATGGGGAGATCGAGAAGCTGGTGCGCTCTGGGGTTGTGGATTTGGAGACGGCGCTGGCCTATGCGACGGATATCCAGGCGCTACAGAAGGCGTTGGAGGATTTCAGATTGTAGATTTCAGATCGCAGATTTCAAACGTCACTTGGTGCCCGTATGTTTGTGGAATCTGCAATCTTCAATCTGAAACCTGTAATTCAAATTACAGGCGGTTAGATTTTCCCCTCCATCCCTCGTATCATGTGCTGCATGGCTGCCGTGCCCGAGCCGTCCCTTATTCTGAGCTTTGAAGAAGCGCGACATCGAGTCGAGGAGCATGCCGCGCGCCTGCGTCCACGGGGCAAAGAGCTGTTGGATTTGCTGGATTCTGCCGGACGCATTCTGGCCGAGTCCGTAGCTGCGGATCGAGACTTCCCGCCATTTCCGCGCGCAACACGCGACGGGTACGCAGTTCGTGCGGCCGATCTGGCGCGGCTTCCCGCCACGCTCGAAGTGATTGGAGAGATCAAGGCCGGGGCCGCGCTGGAAAAGTCTGCGATAAAGCTGGAGCGCGGTCAGGCAGCGGCGATTATGACGGGTGCGCCTGCACCGCCGGGCGCCGATGCGGTCGTAATGGTGGAGTACACTTCGCCCCAGGGCGACCAGGTCGAGATCACGAAGGCAGTCGTTGCCGGGGAGAATATTGTCGCTGCCGGCTCGGAGGCGAAGCGCGGCGACCGCCTGCTTTCTCCGGGCGTGAGGCTCGATCACGCGGCGATAGCCGTGGCTGCTTCCGTGGGAAGAAGTCACTTGCTGGTGTACGGCAAGCCGCAAGTGGCGGTGCTTGCAACCGGCGACGAGGTGGTGGATATCGACGTCCCGCCCGGGTGCAACCAGATCCGTAACTCCAATAGTTATTCTCTGGCCGCTCAGATCCAGGCA
>WNFB01010619.1_pt1 | contig 10197 bp, 9 predicted proteins | sample 5400501 | NCBI WGS metagenome assembly WNFB01 (sample SAMN13153341, study PRJNA577476) | soil metagenome | isolation source: 200 cm saprolite under Douglas fir tree site 2 hole 1 | place: USA:California | collected 2015-04-18 | reverse complement strand
CCAGCGTTTTCCGTCTGCGGGCGGCCATGATCTGTATCCATCGCGGCTTCTCCCGACCTGTGTACTTTTCCAGGTCTTTGAGTGCTCGGATGTGGTAGGGTCGGGAGCGGTTGTCCCTTGTGGGGATCACCCGTCACCCGCCCTCAGAACCGTGCGTGCGGCTTGTCACCGCACACGGCTCGCCCTTTACGTGCTTCTTGAGATACTCTTTGGGAGGCGAGCGTGCCAGCATGAAGTTGGTGATGGCAAGTCCGACAGAGGACCAGGGTTTTCCTGTGGCGGGCTGCCATCATACGCTGCCAGAGCGCCTTGCCTTTTGCTACATCTTTCAGCTTTCGGACATGATGCCCCTCAAATGGCCCTTCCGTTGTTTCACAGTACTCACACCGTTTCCTGTTGAGTCGTTTCATGACTTCGGAGGAGCTGCGGGTCCAGATATATCCGTTGGGTGGTACATCTAGCTGTGGATTGTGCGGTGCAGGTTTTCTGAGATCTTTCAGCCGAAAGACACTGATGTAGCGGGTCTCTTGCTCTCTTTTCACGGTGAGTCTGAGACCATCTTCCGTTCTGAGCTGTTTGGCAATCTTGTTCACGCCCGTTTTGTGCTTGTTCGCTAGTGTTTTCAAGAGGCTCGTTTGCCAGATCCATTCCAGCTTGTGCAGGGTCTTTTTCACACCAGTTGCCAGGGCGTAATAGTTCGCCAGTCCCCGAAGCTCTCCGTTGTAGGCAAGGATGATTTCAGCATCGGTGAGGTTCATCCATTGCGGTTTGTGCGTTGCTTTGCCGGTTGGATAGGTTCCGTATCCCTTTTGAGCACAGAACTTTTGCATTTTGTCCTGAGGGATATGGAGCTGGATTTGCTCCGAGATCGATTTCATCGTCGTGTGGCGCGTGCCACGCTTGATCTTGTACCCGACGAACGTGACGCCCTTTTTACTGTGGCGAACATGCGATTTTTCTTCTGCGATGGTCAGCTTGAGGTCTTCGATAAACTGTCGGACCTCTTGCCTGATCTGTTCTGCGTCTGCACGCGAGCCAATGATCCCAATGCAAAAGTCATCCGCATACCGACAGAAATAGAGTCGCTGGTATTCGTCGTCGAAAGGGTCTCCGCTTGGCAACTTCTTCCGCAATTGTTCAACTCGTCGGATTTCCTTCTGGATGCCCTGAAGTTCTTGTTTTCCCTCCTCCTTTCCCTTCAGGCTATCCCCTTTTCTTCTGAGGCGTGCAATGGTGACACTGTAGCGGCGGTACATGGGGTGATCCTTGCGTTTCCTCCCCTGATCGAAACGATGTTTCATGGACACCATGAAAGCATCCAATTCGTGTAAGAGGACGTTTGCCAGGATCGGGGAGACAATTGAGCCTTGAGGAACGCCACTGTAGGTGCCATGATACTGCCAGTCCTCAAGATAGCCAGCATCCAGCATGGCTTGGATGAGGTCAAGAAAGTGTTTGTCCTCAATTTTCTTCTTCAGCAATTCCATCAACAGGTCGTGTGGAATCGTGTTGAAGTAGTCTCGGAGGTCCATATCTACGAACCATTTGACCGCCGTCCATTGTCGTGCGATCTGCTCTAATGCAGTATGCGGAGATCGTCCTGCTCGGAAGCCGTGCGAATGGTCATCGAAGATCGGTTCGTAAATGCGTTCTAAGATGATTCGTACTACCTCTTGGACGAGTTTATCATCCCCAGAAGAGATGCCGAGTGGACGCTTCTTGCCGTTTTTCTTCGGAACATAGGTCCGACGGACGGGATGAAAGTGATAGGTTCCGCTTTTGAGTCGTGCAATGATTGACGCGACCCGTTCTTCGGAGAACCCATCTAGTGTCACTTCATCTACACCGGGCGTCATTGCTCCTCAAGTGCTTCTAATCTCCTAATCACTGTAGCGGTTAGCATCAGCACCTCCTCGCTTTCGGGTAATGTGAAGCTGACGTAAACTCTTCCCCTTCCTCCTGGTCGTGGGGGTTTCGTGAATATTACTATCCACTTATCCCTTTGAGGTGAGGCCGACAGCGTTTGTCCAGCTCTGGGGCATACTGCTGGACCCAACGATAGATCGTGCTATGATCGACCGAGAGTCCGCGCTCGGCCATCATCTCTTCCAAGTCGCGGTAGCTCAATGAGTAGCGCAAGTACCAACGGACGCATAGGAGAATAATCTCGGCTTCAAAGTGACGCCATTTAAACGGACTCTGCTGGTTCATGAAGGGAACTCCTCGGCTTTCCTCGAATTAAGCAGAGCTTACCATATCACTGTCATTTTTGCAACACAACCCCTCAAAGCCACCACCGACTCCTGGAAAGTCGACGAGACCTACATCAAAGTGCGAAAAAATTGGATGTACCTCTACCGGGCCGTCGACTCGCAAGGCAACACCCTGGAGTTTCTCTTGAGTGCGACGCGGGATGCCGAGGCCGCCAAACGCTTCTTCGTCAAAGCGCTGCACTCCACGGCTGGTTTAGTTTCTCAAGCTCGTCCGATCGAGGAACAGGTGGCCCACCCCACAGCTGCGGCTGACCCCAACACCACCATGTCGGCTCCTCGCGTGATCAATGTCGATAAGAATGCAGCGTATCCCAAAGCGATTGCAGAGCTTAAAGCCGCCGGAATACTTCCCGAGTGTGTCGAACTCAGGCAGGTCAAATACTTGAATAACCTGATCGAGCAAGACCACCGCTTTCTCAAACGGCTGGTCAAGCCAGGGATGGGCTTCTTTTCTGTGGAAACGGCAGGGCGGACGCTCCAAGGTTACGAAGTGATGAACATGATTCGCAAGGGGCAGGTACACGGGGTGGGGAAAGGAGACATCAAGGATCAGGTCACCTTCATCGCCAGCCTGTTTGGAGTGGCGGCCTAAGCTGAACAGGAAGGTGAGCCTTCACGTCCATGGCATCCCTCCCAGATTTTTTGCAACACAACCCAGGGGAGTGCCCTGTCGGAGAGGGTATGAGCGAGAGCGTGTTCGTGTAGATGGATGGTGCAGCAACGTAGACCACCACCAGAAACAGTACAGCCAGGAGAAAAAAAGCCAGGAGCGTCCGTTGCAAGCGACGCGAAAGTCGTTGTGCTGGCATGTCCATTGGTGTGCTCCCTTCTTTCTCTTCCTGGTGGCTCCCGCTCAGTGCAAACGCTGCTCTTCCAGGTCCAGCTCTCGCTCGACCAGCCGGAGCGTCTCATCATCGATGCGACCCCGGTCGCGTAACCTGATCACCGCTGCCCGTTCGGCCCGGAGCACCTCCTGCTGGAGCCGTTGCTGCATCGGCGCATGCACCACAGCGCGTTCATCACCTGCACCATCCACTGAGGGCGTGAGGGCCTCCAGTTTCTTCTCGTAGTGGGAACGCAGGTGGAGGAGGGCATCCTCGGGAACCCACGCCTCGGTCGTCAGTTCGTCCAGTCGCGAGAGAGCCGCCCGCGCCGCCACGAGATGGGCAAGTGTGTGTTCCCGTTCGAGGGAGCTGTCTTGCTCGAGACCGAGCAGCCGGATGATGGGCGAGAGGCTCAGCCCTTGCCCGACCAGCGTCACCAGGATGACCGCGAAGGTGAAGAAGATCACCAGATCGCGCTGCGGGAAGGGCACGCCACTGGTGAGTGTCAAGGGCAGGGCCAGTGCTGCGGCCAAGGAGAGGCCCCCGCGCATGCCAACCCAGGCGACGATCGCCACCTGGCGCCATCCTGGGTAGGGGTCGCGGGCGCGCAAGCGAGCGCTGACCAGACGCGGCACAGAGGCTGCGGGAAAGACCCAGGCGAGGCGCACGGCGACGACGGCCAGGCTGATGAGCAGTGCTTGCCAGATGAGCGTGAGCAGCGAGGGACCTGCAATGGTGGCTACGATGCCGCGCAGCTGCAAACCGATCAGCAGAAAGAGCAGGCCGTTGAGCAGGAAGACCAGCACGTTCCAGACCGCGTTGGCTTGTAGGCGCGTGTTGGAGGAGAAGAAGCGCGAGGACTGCCGGCTGAGGTAGAGCCCTGCCGAGAGCACCGCCAGGACTCCTGACACCTGCAGGGCATCGGCCAGCAGGTAGGCGGCGTAGGGCGTGAGCAGGGTGATGGTGATTTCGATGGGCGCATCGTCCAGGTGGCGGTGCAGCCAGGCCACCGGCCAGGCGATGACGAGCCCGATCACCAGGCCCCCCAGACTGACGACGACAAACTGGAGCCCGGCCTGCCACAGGGAGAAGCTTCCGGTGACCACCGCCGCCACGGCGAAGCGGTAGGCCACCAGCCCGGTAGCATCATTGACCATACTCTCGCCCTCGATCACGGTCACGATGCGGCGCGGCAGGCCCAGCTGCTTGGCGATCGCGCTGGCCGCCACAGCGTCGGTGGGCGAGACCACGGCTCCCAGGACAAAGGCGACCGGCCAGGACAAGCCCGCGATGGCGTGGGCCACCACGGCGATGACGAGCGTGGTCACCAGGACCAGGCCGAGAGACAGCTGCAAGATCGGGCGCAGGTTCGCGCGGAATTCACGCCAGGGGGTCAGCCAGGCCGAGGAGTAGATCAGCGGCGGCAAAAAGAGCACCAGGATGAGCTCTGGATTGACTTCAATCCTGGGAAGGCCCGGGACAAAGCCGAGAAGCAGGCCACCCAGGACGAGCAGGATGGCATAGGGGAGGCGCAAGCGTGTCGCCAGGGTGGCCAGGGCAACAATCGCCACCAGTAGGCCAAAGAGCAGCGATATGGTCGCTGACATAAGCGGAATCCTCCATTCCACGCGATATGGTGTCCGGCATCTGGCGTGTCGAGGAGCATTCAGCCCTTGCTAGAACACAAAAAACACCGGGCCCTGCCGACCAGGCTTCCCGGCGCTCCATGCTTGTTCATACCGTTCTCGTATCATTGCTGATATTGTACCATGTCTGTTCTTGACCGGGCAAGAGGAATGCATGCTCGGCTCATTGTGTTCTTCTCATGGCTCTTTACTCTGCTGTGTCCATCTCGTGTTGGGCGAGCCGCTCCAGTGCGGAAGCTAAGGTGCGCCGCAGTTCTGCGTCGGTGAGTGGACTCGCGGCTGCCAGTTTTCCATAGAGCCGATCGATTTCTCGCTGTTTCCCGCGCAGTTCCCGGTCTTTAGCAGCGAGTTGCTGCTTCATCTCCTCCAATCGCCGACGTAAGGCCGCGATCACCTGATCTTTCGCGTTGTCGCCTGGGGAAACTGGAGATGCTGCGGCTTGCCGAGTATTCGCAGCTTCATCAATCGCTTGCAGGAGATCAGGATGGCTGCGCAGGAAAACCAGCGAGACACCAGCACGTCGAGCAACCGCGGCTTTCGTGATGGTCCGCTGTTCGCGCACGAGCGCGTCCAGGGCAGAGCGCGCCACCTTTCGCTTCTGCTCGGATCGCCTTTTCGCATTCAACTGACACTGTTCGACGCGGGTCCGTTTAGTGGTTGTGGATACGTCCATCCCAGAAGCCCTCCCCTTTGATGGTGGTGATCACCTTCTCCGTATGCCGGAGTTCTTGTTCATGTCGAAGCCTGGCTCGCTCGTACACCGGATTGTCCCGAAGGGATTCGACCGTGATGAGCAAGTTCTTGGCCTTGCTCTCCCATACCGGCAAGTGCTGCCTGGACGCTCGCAGCTTGGGGCAGGTGGGGCAATGCGGGGGGGTCGGACAGGGATCGAGCATGGCGAGATGTTCACACCACCCAATGCCATCTGGGAGCGGGGAGCGATAGAGCGTCCCCACTCGTCCCTCCACCCACCCTCCTTCCGGCCCTTCTGCTGGAGGAGCAACCTCCATCTGCGCAGCCATCGTGAGCGGTGCGGTCGCCTGGTATTGCTTGGCTCGATAGGCGTCATACTTGGCCTTGAGGCTCTTGAGGTAGATCTGAACGTAGCGTTCGGTCATGGCAAGGCTCCTGTGGCCCAGAAACTCTTTGACGGTGTAGATATCAATCCCCTGGTCGATCATCTCGGTGGCGATCGAATGGCGGAACTGATGAGCCGTCAGGCGGTACGGCTTTCCTTCGTGGAGTAGGTGGGGAGCCAATTTCTTGTGAAGTACCGTGCGGAACTCATCACCTGCGAGGACGCCTCGCACATGGCGAAACAGGTAATGCTCGTTGAAATGGTTCGGTATCCCTTGTATCCGCTCTCGCTGGCGCCCAATAGCGGCAATCACTCCATCACTCTGCCTGGTCGGTATGCGGTGATCGCGCCCCATCTTCGTGAATTTGTGGTCGATCCGGATCCACCAATAGCCATCACTGTCTTGAACTAGGCAGCCATTGTGCGCCTTCGCGTCAGGAGCTTTCAGATGGGCCAGGTCTTCAAAACGCATCCCCGTCCGGCGCAGAATCAGCACCGCGTCCCAGTGCATCGGCGAGAGAATTTCCGGCGGTACGCCTGCTTCCATGGCAGCAACCGCCTTTTCCAGTAGCACTTCGAGTTGGTCGAGGACATCGGGAGGGAGTGGGCGTGGCTGCTGGTCCGCTGGACGAGCGGGGAGATCTTCCTGCCAGAGGAGATCGCGTGGGGGACGTGGACCAGGCCAGGCAGGAGATATGGAGGCGTGGTTCAGCAGCTCACGCAGGAGGCGCAACCCGCGGTATCTGGCATCCAGGCTGTCCTGGGCCAGGAGAAGGAGCATGTCCTCGATATGCGATCGGTTGATCGTTCCTAAGTGGACGCCTGCAGGAAACCAGCCAAGAGGATGCCTCAAGGCATTCAACGTACCCTTGAACGTCCCCGCCTTCCAGTGGGTAAGCTGGTGGCGAAAATACAGTTTCACTTGCGCGCGCAGGTCAGGATCGATAATGGAGGTAAAATCGACGATGAAATCAGTAGCCGGTCGGTGCCGCGGATAGTCCGGCAAGAGTCGGCGCATGTCCCAGCTCTCCTTGGCTAACTCCTCCTCGGGATTGGCGGCCAGGCAGACCTCCAGGTGCCCCCCATGCTTCCGATATCCACCACGAGCCTGGCCGATTGGCACCCCAAGCTGTTTCAATCGCGTGACAAAGCGCGGGTCTTTGGTCGCCCGTTCCCAGGCCCAATCACCGTATCCGGCCAGTTCGCAAATCTTCATGGGACCTATCTTCCGATGTTCCTGGTCCTCGAGCACGGCGAGCAGCTTGCGTTGCACCGTCGTCCAGCGTGGCTCACTGCGCCTTTTCCTCTTGTTGAGTACGGACATGAACAGCATCCCTCCTGGTAACAAAGCGGTGGTACGCGCGTTGGTGATCTTCGCGCTCCAAATGCACGTAGGTTTCCATGGTCGTGACAACGCTGGCATGCCCCAGCCGCTCCTGAATGAATTTCCAATCCACGGGCTGACCTTCGCGCAGATAGGAGCGAACGAGCTCAGTCGCGTGGGTATGGCGGAGCTGATGGGGATGCAGCCGGATGCCGGATCGCTTCGAGTAGTGTTGAAACATGCTCTCCACAGCAGCCATCGAGAGGGCTGTTCCACAGGTGACCTGCCCCTCACGATTCCTCGCATGCTTGTTGAGAACGATCCAGAGATGATCAGTGCGAGGGGGCGCTTCAATCCAGACCTCCGTCATGTAGAGGTCCAGGAGTCCCATGAGGGATGGCGGGAGATGAACGAAGCGGTCTCGCCCATATCCAGACTTGGCACGCGCAGCGTTCTCATTATCTGCGCGAAATCGTACATGCACCCCATGTTGGCCAAAATCGAGGTCCTCTAGTCGCATGCCCAGCAGTTCACCGAGCCGAAACCCGCCCTCTTTGAGCATCAAGCAGATGAGGCGATCGCGGAAGCCAGCAGGATCAGTGTGTGGTGAGCGAGCCTCGCCAATGGTGTTCACAAATGTTTGGAACTCCTGCTCAGAAATGGTTGGTGGCAGGCGGGTCGGTTCCTTCACCCGCACCTCCAGCCGTTGCGTCTGGAAATGGCGTCGCGTGTGGGCCAAGAGATCACGCTCTCCCGCCCATTTTCCTCTGGGAACATCAACATACAGCATGGGAGATTCGGCGATGAGACCGCGTCGCACCAGGAAACGATACAGCGCGGCAACCTCCTGAACAATGAGATTGATGCTGCTTGCAGAGAGTGGCCGCGCGTCGCGAGAAGGCTCTTCTTGTGGGTAGGGGCGTCTCGGGTGCTGCAACCAGATGACAAATGCCGTGAGATGGGCCGCCGTCACCTCTTTCACCTGTAGCTGGTGCTGAGCGAGAAAGCGGTAAAACCACCTGAGCCGGGAACAGTAGGCCTTGATGGTGGCAGGAGCACTCCTGGTCGCTGCTTTCCAGTCCAGGAACAGCTTTACCTCTGGGAGAAAGTCCAGGTGAGCATCGACCAAGTACCACATGCGCTCACGGTCAGGGGTGTCAGCTGCGACCATCTTGGGAGGATTCATTGTTCCATCTCCAACGCCCTTTTTCAAAAAGAACGCTCGCTCCTGTCGTTTTTTCACAGAGTTTTGCTCTCCAAAGAACATTGAAACGACGACAAAAAAGCCGCCCGAGCAAGGACGTTCTTTCCGTTGTTTCTTCCATGCTTTTCTCTCTAAAGAAACATTGTGCGTCCGAGGCAATTGGCCATGAAGTCGCTTCACATCTAGGATTTTGAGGTAGGCTCTACTAGGAGTAAGATAGGTCTATCATGTCGAATATTCCTACCCAACGTTTTGGGCACCAGATCCCCGGATGTCTCACTATACCCACTTCCCAGCGGCAAACTTTCCCTTTGTGCGATGCAAAAATGGCATCGGACCAGATTGGGCATAATCCCGCTCCACGCCTCAGAAATTGGGGTTGACTCTTCTAGGATCAAGGTATGATCATGTACCGTGATTGATCTACCACCTGAATTCAATCGTGGTTCTCCTGGAACATCCGCCTACACCGTTCTCCTCAATTGAGCGGCGTCTTTTGTGACAGGCTCACAGATCGAGAGCAAAGCGGGGTATGGTACAATAAGAGGATGAGAGTGACCCATCCACCAACCAGCGGAAGAGCAAGGAGCAGAGACCATGGTAGCCGACCGATCACAAGTGAGCGATGGCATCTATATGACCGAGGAGCAGTTCCTCGCCCTGGACGAGGCGACGGACGGCAACTATGAATTTTATGATGGATACGTGGTCATGCTGCGCCCGCCCTCGTCGGCCTACGACGAGCGGGCCATGCTCGACATGGCCGGAGGAAGCCTGGCCCACGCCGCCCTGGGTGTGCGCCTGGGAGGGCTGCTCGATCAAGCCCTTGCAGACGGCCCCTGTGTGGCATACAACAGTGATGCCAAGCTGAAGATTGGCACCGTCCGCCACTACTTCCATCCCGATGTGAGCGTGGCTTGTGGCGAACAAGCGGGGAACATGCTCACCGATCCAGTCGTGGTGATGGAAGTCTTATCCCCGGCTACCGAGAAGCGCGATCGGGGCGCGAAGCTCGCAGTCTACAAGACGCTGCCCTCCCTCATGGAGTACGTGTTGATTGGCAGCGAGGTCAAGGAGATCATCGTGTACCGCCGTGAGAGTAACTGGCGTCCCTACCACTACCAGAGCGGCGACCTGGTCGAACTCACAAGCCTCGGCGTGAGCTTCCCCTTTGAGGCGGTCTATCGCCGCATCCCCATGTAGGCTCTCATATAGTAGGGTAGACAGCCAGCAACGGCACCTCGCTAGCTGTCTACCCTACATTTATGAGAAGACCATTCAAAGTCGGGCGTTGACACTCTGTCCTGCTCGAAATGCAAATACACATGAGAGGATAAAGCGGCATAACCAGCACCCGAATTTGAATGGTCTCCTACTTCACAAAAATATGGTGACCCCATCTAGAGCATTCAGGCATGAAGAAATGCGAAGGCGGAGATCAAAACGATCTCCGCCCCGCGAAAAACCATGATATGCCTTAGGGGATCAAGACTGGCCAGCCAGGATCGTGGCGTAGAAGCTATCCGGCACGCCGTTGCGGCCATCGGCCCAGACAGGGAAGATGTGGTTGCCGCCACTTGCGCTGCCGATGTAGTCCCCGAAATTGGGGCGGATGTTGCTGGCTGCAGTACACCAGTTTGACGTGGCCGTACTAACCTTCAGCCGTGTTTTGAAGGTGCCACCACCATCCAGCGACTGCACCCAGAACGTATCCACCAGCGAATTCGCCGGCCCGACGCGCCGTACTCCACCTCCGACCCCTACGATGCAGGTGGGATTGGAAGTGGTCGGCTGCTCCTGGCTCTCATAGTAGACGACATCTACATTGCCACCCGGCTCGACGCTTAC
>WNFB01006878.1_pt1 | contig 10197 bp, 6 predicted proteins | sample 5400501 | NCBI WGS metagenome assembly WNFB01 (sample SAMN13153341, study PRJNA577476) | soil metagenome | isolation source: 200 cm saprolite under Douglas fir tree site 2 hole 1 | place: USA:California | collected 2015-04-18 | reverse complement strand
GCGTCGGTACCCGGCAAACAGCTCGTCGCCGCCGATGCCGGTGAGGGCGACTTTGTAGGACCGGCTCACCGCCTGAGACAACAACCAGGTCGGCAGCGCGGACTCGTCGGCGTGCGGCTCATCGAGAGCGAGCGTGATGGGCTCGAGCAGGTCACGCACGTCGGGGCGGATTTCGACCTCGGTCAACTTGACGCCGTACTTGCCGGCCAGCAGCCGGGCGAGGGGGGTCTCGTCCCTACTAGCGGCGCCTGAACCGACATACCGCGCCGTGAACGCGTGGGGGGCCTCGCCGGCGAGCGCCCAACTCGCGACAACCGCCGAGGAATCCAGGCCACCGCTCAAGAACGCCGCGACGGGCACGTCGCTCACGAGGTGGGCCCGTACCGACTCGTCGAGCCACTCCACGACCTCGTCCTCCACTGCCTCCGGCGCGACGGCGCGCTCCTGCGGGAGGTCCCAATAGCGCCGGACCGCAAGGTCGCCTCGGGCGTCCCAGACCGCCGTGTGCCCCGGCTCGAGCTTGCGAACATCCCGGAACGGCGAGGCGGGGGCGGGGATGTAGCCGAGCTGGAAGTACATGTCCAGGGCCTCCCAGTCGAGCGCTCGACCGGTGAGCCCGGCGGCGCAGAGAGACTTCAGCTCGGAGGCGAACGCAATGCCCCAGTGGCCCGTGGCGATGTAAAGCGGCTTAATGCCGAACCGGTCCCGCGCCAGCAGCAGCCGCCGCGCGGTCGAATCCCAGATGGCGAACGCGAACATGCCACGCAGCTGTTGCACGCACTCCGGGCCCACCTCCTCGTAGAGATGGAGGATGACCTCGGTATCGCCCTCGGTCGTGAAGGTGTGACCCCTGGCCGCCAACCCCCGGCGGAGCTCGCGGTAGTTGTAGATCTCGCCGTTGAACACAATCACCTTCGACCGATCCTCGTTGAAGATCGGCTGCCGCCCGCCTGCCAGGTCGATGATGCTGAGACGTCTCATACCCAGCCCGACGGGGCCGTGCACGTACACGCCCTCGTCGTCGGGACCGCGGTGGCGCAGCGCCTCGCACATCCGCCGAACGACGGCCTGCTGGACGCCGCAGCTCGAGTCTGAATGGGCTATCCCGACGATACCGCACATAGGTCAGCTGTCACTCCCAGAATCGTGGCTCGCTGCGTCGCCGTGAAGCAAGACAAAGGCCACACGGGATCGCCAACTGAGGCGCTGCCCGCCCGCGACGGCGCTCGGTCCGACCGGGAATGTGGCAGCCATGTGACAACTCCGAAGCCCGCGATGTTCGGAGGGCTGCTCATGTCTTCGGCATGAAGGTTGTTGAATCGGGGCCGATGACCTCTCTCTGCCTCTGGGCGCTGTGGGCGGCGGCCGGTTTCGTGGGCTACACCTATGTCGGATACCCGCTCCTGTTGCTGCTGCTCATGGTCGTTCGACGCCGGCGCCCTCGCGTGCCTCCGCTTACCGAGTGGCCGGCCATCAGCATCGTGCTGCCCGTGCACAACGAGGAAGCCGTCATCCAGGATACCCTGGAGAACCTGTTGCAGCTCGACTATCCCACCGACCGGCGGCAGATCGTAGTGGTCTCCGATGCCTCGACAGACCAGACGGACGCGATCGTTGGCCGGTACGTGAATCGCGGCGTTCGGCTGCTACGGATGCCGGTCCGCGAAGGGAAGACGGCCGCCGAGAACGCTGCGCGGCCGTTGCTCCGTGGCGAGATCATCGTGAATACCGACGCGTCCGTGCACGTGGACCGACCGGCGCTGAAGCGGCTGATCGCGACCTTCGCCGATCCGACGGTCGGCGTCGCCTCGAGCCACAATGTGAGCGTGGCCCGCAGCCGGGCGCACGCCAACTATGCCGAGTCGTGGTACGTCGGCTACGATATGTGGGTGCGCGCCCTGGAGTCACGCGTCTCGGGGATCGTCGGGGCCGCGGGCTGCTTGTACGCGGTCCGGGTGCCGATCCAGATGCACCTCCTGCCCGATGCTCTGAGCCGCGACTTCGCTGCTGCGCTCGTGGCGCGGGAACTGGGCTTTCGGGCAGTCTCGGTCCGGGACGCGGTGTGCTTCGTGCCGCGGATTCCCTCGCTGCGGCGGGAATACCGGCGCAAGGTCCGGACGATCACGCGCGGCATGCAGACGCTCTACTTCAAGCGGCGATTGCTTAATCCGCTCCACTACGGGCTGTTCTCGTGGATCCTCGCGAGCCACAAGGGCTGTCGCTGGCTCGTCCCTCCCATCGGCCTGTTGGCGCTCGTCGCCGCGGCCACCGTGGCCGGGAGCGCTCGGTGGGGTCGGTGGGGACTCGGGGTCGCGGCGTTCTCAGGGCTCTGCGCGGCGCTCGCGTGGTGGTGGCCGGAGCGCTGGCGGCTGACGAAGGTGCTCGCGGTGCCGGCGTACCTCGTGATTGGCAACCTGGCCGCCCTGCAAGCCGGCATCGCCGCGTTACGCGGCGCCCGGACGCCGGTCTGGGAACCCACGCGCCGCCACACCGTCCGGCCGGCGGCGGCAGGCTAAGCCGTACCGTCGGCGGCCGGCGGCCGGCTACCAGGCCCCGCGACGCCCCACGACGACCGGAAAGGTGCGAGCGATGATCCGGAGGTCTTCGAGGACGGACTGGCGTGCGATATATTCGAGGTCGAACGCCAACTTTCTTTGGACGTCGTCGATCGAGCGATCGTACTGCTGGTTGACTTGGGCCCAGCCGGTGATCCCCGGGCGCACGCGTTGGCGTTCCCGGTAGCTCTCGATCTGCTGCCGCAAGCGAGCGAAGATCGCGGGCTGCTCGGGGCGGGGGCCGACCACGTTCATGTCGCCGCGCAGCACGTTGATCAGCTGGGGCAGCTCGTCGAGCCGATACAGCCGCAGGATGCGCCCCAGGCGCGTGACGCGCGGGTCGTCCGGAGTGGCCCATACCTCGGCGCCATTGCTTGAGCCCGGCGCCGCAACCACCATCGTCCGAAACTTGTAGATGTTGAACAGCCTGCCGCCGGAATCCGCGTGGCGCTTGTTGTTCCCCGACACCTGTCCCCGGCCGCGTCGTTCGACACCGACGCGAGGCTGAGTGTAAAAGACCGGGCCGGGGGACGTCAGCTTGATCAGCAGGGCAATCCCCACCATCAACGGTGCCACAAGCACGATGCCCACGGCGGCAACGGTGATGTTCAACGCCCGGCGCAGCAGATCATCGGCTGGCTCCCTACCAACCGTCGCGTGGACCCGCAGACCCACGGGGCGCAACGTCGTTCGCGCGTACTTGACGCTCGTCATGCTCGAGGCTCGGCGTTCGGTCACGCGAAACCCCGTGCAGACGTCGTGCCCCGACGTCACGCTTGCAAACCACGCTCAAATCCACAGACGAACGCGCGGCCCGCGCGGTTTGTCGCAACTTGGCGACAGACCGGCTGTCAGCGCGGTGCTACAAATCCGGGGGGGTCAGTCCTCCGACGACGTCAGAAGCTTGCGATGCAGTCCGTGCCGCTCCATCAGGCGGTACAAGGTCGTGCGGTCGACGCCGGCCGTGCGCGCGGCTCGCGACATGTTGCCGCCGGCCTGCGTGACTACCTGCGTGAGGTAGTGGAGCTCGAATTCGGCCACCAGACGGTCTCGCGCCGCGTAGTACGGGTCCTCGGTGGACACTTCGGGCGGGACCCACGTCGCGCCGTCATCGACGGGCTGCTCGCCCAGCGCCGGGATGTGCTCGGGGTCGATCTCGGCGCCCGGCTCCAGCAGCACGACCATGTGCTCCACCACGTTCTGGAGCTCGCGCACGTTCCCCTTCCAGGGGCGCGCCCGCAGGGCCCGCACGGCGGCGTCGCTGAACTTGGGCAAGGGCGTGGTCGCGCCACGGTGGCGATTCCAGTAATGGGCGAGAAAGTACTCCGCGAGCAACCGGATGTCCGCCGGCCGGTCCCGCAGCGGGGGCACGTGGACCGGCACGACGCGCAGGCGATAATAGAGATCCTCGCGCAGGGTCCCGGCCCGGACGGCCTCCTCCGGATTGCGGTTGGTGCACGCGATGAATCGGACGTTCACCACGGCGTCCGTGGACTCGCTACCGACCCGCCGGACGACGCCGTCCTGGATCACGCGCAGCAGCTTGGCCTGGATCGGCTTGGACATCTCGACCAGCTCGTCGAGCAGCAGCGTGCCCCCGTTCGCTGCCTCGAGGAGGCCCGGCTTGTCCCGCACGGCGCCCGTAAAGGCGCCTTTGCAATGCCCGAACATCTCGGATTCGAGGAGCGGCTCGGGCAGCGCCGCGCAGTTGACGGCCACGAGCGGCCGGCTGCTGCGACGGCTGTGGTGGTGGATGAATTGGGCGATGAGCTCCTTGCCAGAGCCGCTCTCGCCCGTGATGAAGACCGATGCGTCCGTCTGCGCGACGCGACGTGCGAGATCCACCGCGCGGCGGAACGCGGGCGCCGCGCCCAGGACGGTGATCAGCTCACTGTTGCCATGCTCCCGCTCGAACTCGGCCCGGACCACCTTGGACTCCCGCGCCACGATCACGGCGTGGGCCGCACGGCCGAGCAGGATCTGGATGTGGGTCGCTGAAAACGGCTTTGGGAGATAGTCCCAGGCGCCCGCCCGGAGCACCTCGAGACTCGAATCGACGCTCGGGTTCCCGGTGATTACGACCACGATCGTCTCCGGGTGGGCCTCGAGGCATACCCGCAGGAGGCGGAGCCCTGGGACCTCCTCCATGTACAGGTCGAGCAGCACGATGTCGAACTTGTTGCGCTTGAGGGTTTCGCGGGCCTCCTCGCCCCGGCTACACATAGTGACCTGGTAGCCTTCGTACTGCAGCACGCTGCCGCAACTCTCCCGCAGCGAGCGCTCGTCGTCCACGATGAGGATCCGGATGCTCGCCTTGAGCTCCGGAGTCAGGTTGGGCATGGTCACGACCGGCCGTGCCGGGGGGACCCGGTTCTGACCGGCGCGCGGGGATCCGCTGTCTGGCGTGGCTGGGGGCATCGGGGCTGGCGAACCTCGCATTCTCCTGCGGTGCAATAGGCAATTGGAAGCTTTAACAGCCGATAGGCAGGGACCGGGCCAACCCGAGCCACGCCGAAGGCCTTTGGGACTGCTGCATTTACCTGACCAAAGGCCGCCTGTCAAGAGGTTTGTCGCAGGTGTGTTACAGGTCCAGTTGTAATGGATTCCGCATGTAGCAGATCGGCCACATGAAAGATACGCCCACCGCACGCTTGCGCTGTGACGTACGGCCGCCGGTGACTAGACCGCCGCGGGGCGGCGCGGCGCGGACGGTATCGGCCTTGCGGTAGGAGGCGCCGTGTCCGATGACCTGTCACGCGAGGTAGCTCCCCAGATCGACGGCAGCGCGCTGATCGTCTCCCAGCGACGACCGCCGGTGAGGCTCGAGCCATTGGGGGTTGGACTCGAGGAACCCCCGGATTGGCGGCGCCATTGGCTGGCGGTGCTACGGTACCGGTGGTGGATCGTCGGGTTCGCGGTGCTAGGGGCCCTGGCCGGCGCGGCGGGCTCGATGCTGACCGCGGGATACGAAGCGCAGGCGACGATCTGGATTCAGGGGAGCGAGCCGCGGGCCAGCGACCGGGGCCCGATCGGCGCGCGTCAGCTGTTCGCGTCCAATGCGTGGGCCGACCTACTGAAGTCCTACATCGTGCTCGACGACGTCGTGCGCGAGCTGCGAGCGTACGTGTGGCCTGATGTCCGGCACCGCCTGGCCTTCGCAGCTTTCGATGTCGACAAGGAGTTCCGTCCCGGCCGGTATCGCCTCCTGGTTGACCGCAGCGGAGGCGGCTTTCGGCTCGAGGCCCAGCACGGCGTCGAGCTGCAACGCGGGGTGATCGGAGACTCAGTCGGCCGGGCCCTCGGCTTCCGGTGGGCTCCCTCCGCGGAGGTGCTGCCGCCCGGCAGCGACGTGACGTTCACCGTGCAGCCGCTACGCGACGCGGCGCGGGCGTTGGGGAGTGGCCTCCGCGTGTCGCTGGACGAGAGTGCGAACTTCCTGCGGCTCTCGCTCACCGGGCAAGACGCCGCCGCTGCCGCGACCACGGTCAACACGGTGGCGCAGCGCTACGTTACCGTGGCTACCGAGCTGAAGCGGGCCAAGCACACCGAGCTGGCGAAGCTGCTCGAGGAGCAGCTCCAGGCAGCGCGCGGCAATCTCCGACGCTCGGAAAACGCCCTTGAGCAGTTCGGCGTCCGGACCATAACGCTCCCCGACCCCCGTGCTCCGGCAGCCTCGGCCCCCTCCTCCTCCGCCGCCGCGGGCGCCCCGCCCAGCGAGTTTTTCGCTCTGAAGCTCGAGCAAGACCGGCTTCGTCGGGACCAACAGGCGATCGAGCAGGCACTCTCCCAGCTGCGCGACTCCAGTGGGAGCGTCGAAGGCCTCGTCTACGTCGATGCTGTGCAGCACTCGGCTGAGTTGAGCCAGACGCTGCGGGAGCTGACCACGAAGCGTGCCGAGCTGCGGGCATTGCGGTACCGCTATACCGACGACTATCCCACAGTGCGTCGTTTGACGGGGGAGATCCAAACGCTCGAGGGGCAGACAATCCCGACTTTGGCGCAGGCGCTGCTCGCCGAGCTCAGGACCCGCCAACGCGCCCTGGTCTCCGAGGTCGCCGCCGGTGGGCGAGAGCTGCAGGGGATCCCACCGCGTGCCCTCGAAGAGGCGCGTCTCCGTCGCGACGTCACCATCGCGGAGAACCTCTATACCAGCGTGCAACAGCGCTACGACGAGGCGCGCCTTGCCGAAGCGAGCAGTACCGCGGACGTGCGCATTCTCGACGCCGCAGTCGCGCCGCAGCAGCCAGTCAAGGATCGGCGGTTGCGCCTCCTCGCGGTCGGATTGATTGCGGGGCTCGGGCTTGGCCTGGTGGGGGCGGTGGTCGCGGACCGGTTCGACCGCCGGGTGCGTTATCCCGACCAGGTCACGCGACAGATGGGACTCCCGATCCTTGGTGTGGTGCCACGCGTGACCGATCGCCACGCCGGGCCGGCCGACGAGCATATCGCCCACGTGATCGAGGCGATGCGCAGCGTGCGGCTCAGCCTCTCGTACGCGTACGGGGCCGCGGGCCCTGTGCAGGTCACCGTGACGAGCCCGGGGGTCGGCGATGGGAAATCGTTCGTGTCGGCGAACCTGGCGCTTGCTTATGCCGAGGCGGGCCAGCGCACATTGCTGATCGACGGCGACGCCCGGCGGGGTGGGCTGCACCGCGCCCTCCAAACAGAGCGCAAGCCGGGCCTCACGGACTTCCTCGCCGGCCATGCACCGCTCGAGGTCGTGACACGGTCCACGATCTATCCCTCCCTGGATTTCATCGGGGCGGGAACGCGCTTCCGTGACTCACCAGAGCTCTTGGGGTCTGCCACCATGGCGGAGCTCTTGGCCCGGCTGCGGTCCAGCTACCGCGTGATCCTGGTGGACAGTCCGCCGCTCGGATCCGGCGTCGACCCGTACACGCTCGGCACCCTCACTGGCAACATGCTGCTCGTCGTGCGCACCGGGGCCACGAACCTCGATCTGGCGCTGACCAAGATCGGGATGCTGGAGCGCTTGCCGATCCGGCTGGTGGGTGTCGTGTTGAACGACGTGCGGCCGGGGGGCGCTTATCAGTACTACAGCTACGCTCCCCGATACGGGACGGCGGACGAGGGGGTGGCGATCGCTACTCACCGGCCGCGCGGGGTGCTGTAAGTCGTGTCGCCCGCGGTGTCCCGGTCATCGAATCCTCTGCGGGGAGGGCGAGACTGCTGCTCGGCGACCACAGCACGGCAATCGGCTGACACGAACCTGCAACGCGGGCGGCGCGGACGGGAACGCGGCGGCGCGCCGCAGCGCCCTAAGCGTTGCTGCGCCACCCGGTTTGCGACGGCGAGCCAGCGCCCAGCGGCCGGCCCGAAACTTGTAGGTGGCACGGGAGCGCCGGGCACGGAGGGAGCATCGCGTATGCTGTGCGGTCGTTGTGAGGCCCGTTTCGCCGACATCGGGGGTTCACACGCGCGTCCGAAAACTCCGGCCCGCCGCCGCACCGATCAGCACCTGCTGGGCGGCCTGTTGTGCGCGGAGTGCAGCATCGTTCTACCAGGCGAGGAGATCGCCCTGCTGCTGCTGCAGAAGCAATCGCAACTCGCGCAGTTCGGCCTCGCCGCAGCCGCGCAACCGCTGCTCGAGTTGGCCCACCGAAAGGACTAGCGGGATGTGCGGCATCGTGGGCTACATCGGGCAGCGCGAAGCAGCGCCCATTGTGCTAAGGGGGCTGAGTCGGCTGGAATACCGCGGGTACGACTCCGCCGGCCTCGCCATCGGGACGGCTCGGGGGGTCGTGACGCGCAAGCTCGCCGGCCGGGTGGCGGCGCTCCGGGATTCGATGGAGCGACTGCCCGTGCATGGTGAGGCCGGAATCGGCCACACCCGCTGGGCGACGCATGGCGCCCCTACCGAGCGCAACGCCCATCCTCATGTCGACTGCCACGAGCGCATCGCCCTGGTCCACAACGGCATCATCGAGAACGCCGACGCGTTGCGAGCCGCTCTGGCGCGCCAGGGGCACCGCTTCTGCACGGAGACCGACACCGAGACCCTCGCCCACCTCATCGAGGACGCACCCGGCGACACGCTGGAGGCCCGCGTGATCGCCGGCCTGGAGCACGTCGTGGGCACCTACGGGCTGGCGGTCATCTCGGCCGACGATCGCGACAAGATCGTTGTAGCGCGGCAGGGCTCTCCAGTGGTACTGGGGGTGGGCGAGGACGAGTTTTTCGTCGCGTCCGATGCCTCCGCGATCGTCGAGCACACGCGCTCCGTCGTCTACCTCGACGACGGGGACATTGCCGTGCTCCGGCCAACTGAATACTTCGTGCTGGACCGCGAATCGCACGTCCAGCTCCGCGAAGTAGCCGATGTTCCCTGGGACTTGGAGGCGATCGAGCTGGGGGGCCACCCCCACTTCATGTTGAAGGAGATCCGCGAGCAGTCGGAGACCGTGCACAGCACTCTGCGCGGCCGGCTCGTGTTCGAAGAGGGAGCGGCCCGCCTCAACGGGCTGAACCTGTCCTCCGAGGGGAGCGCCGGGATTCGCCGCATCGAGATCGTCGCGTGCGGCACCTCGTGGCACGCGGGACTGGTTGGTCGCCATATCATCGAGGAGCTCACACAGATCCCGGTGGCGGTGGAGTACGCATCCGAGTACCGCTACCGCCACCACCTCAGATCTCCGGGCACGCTGACGATCGCGATCTCCCAGTCCGGAGAGACGGCCGACACGCTTGAGGCGATGCGTGCCGCCCGCAACGCGGGCTCCCACGTCATCGGGATCGTGAACGTCGTCGGGAGCACCATCGCCCGCGAGGCGGACGGCGGCATCTATCTGCACGCCGGTCCGGAGATCGGGGTTGCGTCGACCAAAGCGTTCACGTCCCAGATCGTGGCGCTCGCGCTCCTCGGGCTGTACCTCGGCCGTCACCGTGGATTGACGCTCGAGGCGGGGCAGGATTTCGCCTGCCGATTGGCGCAGTTGCCCAGTCTCGTGACTCGCGTGCTGGCCCTTGAGCCCGAAGTGAAGGCGCTGGCGGAGACGTTCGCGGCAGCGAGCAACATCCTCTACCTCGGCCGTGGCGTGAGCTTCCCGGTGGCGCTCGAAGGCGCGTTAAAGGTGAAGGAAATCAGCTACATCCACGCGGAGGGGTATCCCGCGGCCGAGATGAAGCACGGACCCATCGCTCTCATCGACGCGAGCATGCCCGTGGTGTTCGTCGCCCCACAGGATGACGTGTATCAGAAGGTCGTGTCCAACATGCAAGAGGTGAGAGCACGGGGTGGGCGGATCATCGCGGTCACCACAGAGGGGAACGGGGACCTCGGCGCTCTCGTCGATTATCAGCTCAGGGTTCCGTTGACCGCCCCGCTCCTCTCCCCCGTCGTGACCGCGATTCCCTTGCAGCTGCTAGCCTACCACATCGCGGTGCTACGCGGCTGCGACGTGGACCAGCCGCGCAACCTCGCCAAGAGCGTGACGGTGGAGTAGCGATGACCCGCCCGAATTCGACTCAGCGCGCGACGCCCAGCGCTGCAACCCTGCTCTGTCTGGTTTTCATAGTGGCCGCCCGCCCCGGCACCGCTCAGCAAGTGGCGGGGCGGGAGGTCTGGCCGACCCTGGCCACCCGCCAGCAGCTGGAGTCGGCGCTCGCCCTCTTCGAGCAGGGC
>WNFB01013182.1_pt1 | contig 10198 bp, 10 predicted proteins | sample 5400501 | NCBI WGS metagenome assembly WNFB01 (sample SAMN13153341, study PRJNA577476) | soil metagenome | isolation source: 200 cm saprolite under Douglas fir tree site 2 hole 1 | place: USA:California | collected 2015-04-18 | reverse complement strand
CAACATGCGCCTATCCCGCTGCTCGATCAGGACCGCACGCAATTGCCGGGACAGGTCTACTCGGCGTTCCTTGCCGCTCTTGGGTTTACCAAACTGACCCTCGACCCAATTCCGCCGAACGTGGATGAAACGGTTCTTGTCGTTCCCATCCTCGCCAAATTGAATGTCTCCCCAGCGTAGCCCCAGGACCTCGCCGAGCCGCATTCCGGTTCGGGTGAGCGTCAGAAACAATGAGTACTGTTCCGGGCAAATTTCCAACGCGGCGGCTAAAAAGCGCTCTAGTTCCTCCCGCGTCAGCGGGTTTACTTCAAAGTGGTCTTCGTCGCGTGGAATGAACTTGCCGAGTTTGCCGGCTGGATTCACGGATATGATGCCGTCTTCGATGGCACCGTTCAGGATGGTCCGGATAACGATAAGAACGTTTTTCAGGGTGTTGCGTGACAGCCCCTGCTCGGACAGATCCACGAACATAGCCTTGATTGCATCGCGGTTGATTCCGTCCAGGCGGACGGACTCGAAACGCGGTACCAAGTAAAGTTTGAGGATGCCGTTATAGCTGCGGATTGTTGACGGTTTGCAATGCAAGTTTGCGTGCTCGCGCATCCAGCGGGTTGCGTACTCGCCAAAAGCCAGGGCCTCGGGCTTCGCGGCAAAGAATCCAAAATCTCCGAGAGCCAACCGAGCCTGTAGCTTTTCCTTAACCTGCTCGGCGACGGCACGACTGGTCCCCACGCACTTGGCTTTGCGCTGGCCGTGGTAATTCACGAAAACGTAAAACTTGTTCTTCTTCTTCCTGATTTTCACGCCCACTTAACGGGCCTCCGCAATGCCGTTCAGTACGTCATCAACCATGGCCGCGATATCAACTGAGTGTACAGGCACAACCGTGTGAGACTCTAACCATCTGTCGAATTTCGTCCTGCTGATCAGGAGTTTGGCTCCGACGCGCACCGCGGGCAGGGGATTGTCCGGCCGGTGAATCCACTCGCGCAAGGTTCTCTCGGATACCGAAACGTAGCGAGTCAGGGCGAAAAGGTCCATCCATTCCCGTTCGTCCGTCTCGATTTGGCTGCTCCGTCTCATGCTTTTCGTTCGCCCTGGCCTTACCGTGTGCTAGCGTTTTACCCCAAGTTCCGCGCGATCTTGAGGTGAAGGCCCAACAATGGGGTTGCTCAACTCAGCGCGCTAGGGCCGCTCTCGCCTGAAGACTCAAAAGCTCAGTTCCGGCCTCCGTTCGTCCTAAACCATCACCTCGTGCCCGGTCGCCGTTTCTAGGTCGCTAAAGTGCCTCCTGTCGGGACAGCCGTGCCACGTTTACGGGCCAGGGCAAGCCGTAGCGCACCTTCAGCGACCGCCTTCTGCTTTTCCGACATCTGCCGCTTGAGCTACACTCCCGCCAGCTTGATAGCCAGCTTGACTTGCTCGCGATTCTCCGGATTTAAGCTGAGGGCACCCTCGACTGTCGCCATTCTGCCTCAGTACCATGCCCGCCGCGGCGCACAGGTCCGCGCATCCGATTCCACACTCGCGGGCGTGCTGGTTTCGTCGCAGGCAAGAAGTACATGACGGCAAATTCCTCGTCGCTGTACTCGTAGAGCTGCCCTGCCTTGCCGGGGATGATGGTTGTGTCGTCGCCCTTGTCATGCTTGGTCTTGAGGCGGTGTTGTGTCGCAAAGTCCGTAATTGTCATTTCAGCCCTTCGCCTGACTCTTCGCGCTTTCATGCCGTTACCTGTATTCGTATTCCCTGTTGGATCGCGGCAAAAATTTCAGCCGCTCCTTGTCGAATGTCACTTCAATTGTTCCCATTGCGCCATGCCGATTCTTGCCGATGATTATCTCGTCTAGGCCAGTTGGTGCGTCGTTCTGAATCGGCGCATAGATGAGCAGCACGACATGCGCAGCCGATTCCACGTCACCCGACTCTTTGAGGCTGAGCATGTTCGGCCTCGCGTTGATGTCTTGATCCTTAGGCCTCGTCAATTGTGACAAAGCGAGCACCGCAATTTTTTCGCTCTTTGCAAGCTGCCGCAGGTGGTCGGCAACATTGGCCACTCTCTCACGCAGCTGGTTACCGGGGGCTTGCACGAGCCTGATGTAATCGAGAATCACCAAACGGCATCCGAAGCGGCGAACGTAGAGCTTGGCTCGCGCCGTCAGCGCCTGAATGTTCAAGGTCGGACTGTCATCCACATAGAGCGGCCAGTCCTCCATGCGGCTGACGCAGTTGGTGAGTGCCCCCCACTGCTCCGGCTTAATGAATCGTGGATTGTGCATCCGGCTCGCAGAGACGCGCGATTCATTGGCAAGGAATCGTTCGCCCAGTTCGTCACGACTCATCTCCAGCGAGAAGAAGGCCACTGGATTACCGGTGACCGCATTTTCCAGTGCAATTTGTATGGCCAGGGCCGTTTTTCCCCGGCCTTGAAGGCCGCCCGCTACCCACAGTTCGCCCGGCCTGATGCCCGTCGTTGCTTCGTCCAACTCGGTAATGCCTGTCGGTAGGCCGATCAAACCGTCGCATTTCGCGCGCTGTTCAAGATCGCGCAGCATTTGTGGCAGAAAATCCTTCACGTGGACCGCATCCCGCAAGGATGACTCGGCCTCCAGGCGGAGCAGCGAGTCGTACAGGTATGAGACACAATCGCCAGTGGTCTCACTGGCATCCTCTGCCGCGTGTATCGCCCGCTCGCACGCGGCCACCAACTGCCGGCGCCGACTCTTGTCCTTCAACTCCTGAACGTGCCAGTTCACCTCCTTCCTCGGGACATACAGCGGGTTGGTGAGATCCTCGAGAACCGCCGTGAGCCTGTCGGCATCAGAGCTTTTTTGCACTTCGATGAGAATGGCCTCGAAAGTTGTAGGCTGGCCGCTTTCGCCCAGTTTCGTGATCACTCGCCACAGCACGCAGCTGCGCTCATCGGAAAAATCCTCCGCACGAATGCCGAGGGCCATGGCTTGATGTGCGACCTCGGGGTATTCCAGTGCTGACGCCAGCAGGCCGAGTTCCGCTTGTGGATTGGCAAAGACGGTCAATTGGAAACCCCCGAAGCTTCGCCGCTATCATCAACCGCGAGTAATCTGCGTGCCTCATCCACGGCCCGCACTGGTTTTTGGTTTGTGAACGCAGCCGGCGATGGCGGCGACTTGCCGCGTTTCAATTCCAACTGGTCGAACTTCTCGCGCAGTGAGTCCATGCTGAGCACGTTGCACATCCAAAACTCGTCCCTCTGAACCCATTGGATTAGGTCCGTAATTTGTTCCGGTGTGCGACCATCGAGCCGGAGCATTCGCTCTGCGGTGACAGCCCACTTCCGTTCTTGTGCTGGGGTAATTCTGTAGTCCGCTTTGTTGCGGAGTATTTCTGCCTTAAGTAGAGCGGCAAGTTTACTGGCTTCTTTGGATGGCTCTTTCGCGGTTTTCTTCGGAGTAAGGATTTCTACTCCGTCCGAACTTTGTTCGGACGAAGAGTTTCTATCTTTTTGTGGTTGTGGTTGTGGTTGTGTATCCATGTGCATTGCATTTGCATTGCCTGCGCTCTGCATTTGCTGTGCGCGTGCATGCTTTGACCGAGCCGCATTTGCGCGTTTTTGGCTGATATCATTCAACCTCGCCAATTCGCGGTCTATCCTCGCGTGTCGGTAACTGTGTCCATCTCGGGTAAAAAATTCGACCAAAATTCGACCAATTATCGACGCATCTTTGCGTGTTCTTGCTCTCCCGATGCGACGGAGTTGCTTCGGATCGGAAGGAATCGGCTTTCCCGTCATATAGTAGTGGGCCATCAGCAGCAGGTACGCGCCATGCTCGGCCAGCGTCAGATGGCCCGTATCGGCGACGTAATCGCGCCAGTAGAAGGGCGACCAAGGGTTACTCATGCCTGGTCTCCTTCCGTGAAAAGTGGCAGCGATTCACGCACGCGCTCGACAGCAGAAGCGGACGGCATAGCCACACCTGTTTGGACCGGGCTGGACGCGAGCCGGAACCATGAGTGCCGGACTCCGTCAACATCTTTCGTTTTATTGGCGATTCGAAACCCGAGGCGCCGGAGCTCGTAGATGCGTGCGTTGTACTGCGCGGCGCATGCCGAGATTTGTGGCAGCGGAACCCACTCACCGCGTCGCGCAATCGATATCGCAAGAATCCGGCCGCGTTGCGTTGCCCGAAAGTCCTTCTTCACAGCGCGCCCTCTTGTGGAGACGCACTCGTGTTCAGTTGCGAATTGCTGTTGCTCCTGAACATCAAGAGCCCGGCCAATTCGAGTCAGGGGATTAACTATCGCCTGAAGCGCCGAAGCAATTGCTCGGAGCCGTTCACGATAGCGACCGCTCACAATCTCTTGGGCATGCTTGCTGAAGGTACAGATTCGATTGTGCGAGGTGCTTTGCCGCTTCAATGAGCAAGCGGCTGGGGTTCCCTTGCGAAGGGATGGAAGGGTTAGATTCGTAATCGTCGGTCGGTTTCAATAGTTCTTCTCCATTGTGGCGGGCGTGGCGACCCGCGATGAGTTTCTTCACCGCACGGCGAACATCCCGCCGTCAGTGAGTGCCTCGCGGATCTTGCTTGCTCGCCTGGTAGGCTCTCCCGCGATAACTGCCTGAATCACAGCTAGTTCTTCGTCACGCAACTCCAAGTAGCCATTCTCGGCGGCTGACAATCGGGGACGGCTGATTCGCGTACGCCGGGCAAGTTCCACCTGACTCATGCGCGCCGCGCGGCGAATTTTTTGGACATCAACCATGAGAACCTCCGGTTAGGTGACAACAGTTGTAGCGGACTGAGTGGGGTCAGAAGTGGTGTCCTAAGTGGGTATTTCGGGGGAAAGTGGGTATTTTCCCGCGATGTGGCGCTATTTGAGGTTTAGCTTGAAGGTGCCACGCGGCTTGCGGATAGGGATAATTAAAGTTTTCCAGAGTGGCGAGTGCTTGAAAGAATCCCGCACGCGGCTGGTCTCAGCTTCTATTGCTCTTAAGAGCGTGTCCTTGGCCACGACTGGAGCGCCCTTAACGTATGCCTCGTGGAGAATCTTGATGATGATGGATTGGTTCCGCGTAAGGGCATACGTTTTACGTTTGAAAAGAATCGACCGGTAGTCGCTGGAAAGCGGCTCGAACTGCGGCCCACCACGCTTTCGAGCCGCTACCAGCGACTCTGCATTTCTTCGCGAGCTGGGCTGCGCATCGGTGGCTTTCCGAGCGATTCCTCGGTCGATTACCTCGGTTTGCGGTGGCGTGACCCGGCGGCGGGATTCGCGGTTGCGACAGCAGGGGACCGGCAGCGTAGCGGGAGCTGTTTCCGGTTCCGGTTGGCTCACGTTTGCGAGAGCCGGAATGCCCTGGGTCGCGGTCCCGATGCTAGCCTTACGCGCTTCTTCCTGAAGCCGCAACTCAACTCCTCTCAGAAAGCGGCTTACCACGACATCCAAGAGCTGCTCAGTTTTTTCATGATCCAAGCGTTCCCAGTCTTCCGCTTCGTCACACAGAATCCTAGGATTGGCAAATGACCAGAGGCATCGCGGCGCGCGCCAATTAGTCCGAAACAGACGTTCCTCAAACCCCTCTCTTGATTTGAGCATTTCAGGATCAGGGTTGTTCGGGGGATCGAAAAATGCTTTAATCCACAACCTAACGCGCAGTAATTTCCCGCCCGGCCGAGGTTTTTCAGGTTGATCTGGTTTGTCGGATATTTCGAGTTCCTCCATCCACAGAGCGTGAGCGTGGCCATAAGCCCACATTACGGGGTCGCCTATAACTAGGCTTAGGTTCTGCACCGCGACTTGTAAAAGAGCATGGAAACAGTGTTTCAACAGCTCCACCAGACCCTTGTGCCACAGGCCCAAACAGTACTCGAACTTCTGCTTTGGAGGGAAAACAGAGATTGGAGGGTGAAGGGAGATACCGAGGGGCGGTTGTCCCTCGGATACATCTTTCAAGATCGTCTCCCTTAAATCCTTGGCTTTCTGGGCAAAATGTTCCCGAACACTCTCAACGGGTTTCAGCAGCTGGGGATGAGTTGCGGCCTGCCAATCCCTATTCGGAAACCCCACGAACACGCCTTGCTGGACCACTGTAGACACTTGCGTCACCTTCTCATGTGACGGAGATCACCGGCGAGGGCGGTCGAGAAGTGCCGCCCCTTCACGCATGATGGCCTATCAAGCGCTATCCGGTTTTTGTGCCGAGTATATCTCGTATCGGATGCCACGCAACAGCAGTCAATTCCCCGGTACTTCGGTACCTACCCATCGTGGTTGTTACAAGGAGGTGTTCTGCGCGTCTTCGCTCGACCCGGCGCCCGCCAGGGGGCTGACAGCATCAGCGGACTCGAACCGAACTTCGTCCCAAAGGGGCAGGAGTCTCTGAGTGCCACCTTCGACGAGCAGTGTGCAGTCGCGCAGCATTTGGCAGAGCGGGCAGGGATAGGACCAGTGAGCCGGCGCATTTTCGACAACAATGCGAAACTCGTGCTCAGGGCAGTGGAAAGCCAGGTAGTAGCAGCGATTCAAGGATACTGGAGACGCTGCCTCCTCCTCCGCCGATTCGACGAACAGCGCAGCCCCGAGCTCATCCTGCGGTTGCAAAACGTTCCCGCAATCCTCGAAGAAGCGAAATCGACTCTGAGTCAACCCCGGCGGATTGGAGCGATCGTCCTGAAAACGCAGGCCTATTAATGGTGCGGTACTTACCGAATTAGCCCAAGTGCTGGTCCGGTCAGTTCTGCAGGAAACACTGCAGTTCTCGTCGACACCGCAATAGCTCTCGCCCGTTTTTCATATTCATTTTTCGGAATGATTTGTGGTGGGCCAATGACTAGGTGTTCCCGAGGATTCCCTCTAAAATCGTCCGGACATTCGCTCGGACGCCTCTCGATAATGAACCCTACGATCGCTTCGCCCGCAGCCTCCGCCAGTTGGTGAACGCGCTGGAAGAGTTTCGCGGCCTGGGCATCGAGTTCCCTGCATGAAGGGTGGACACGTCGACACCGAACGGCCGACTGGTCTTCGGCAGCTAGCCAAAAAGAGACGGCGGTGGCGAGTTGCTCACCCTACGGAGTCACGTTACTGATGAATGTGCCCCAGTTGGCGAGCACGCTCCTCGGTTTGTTCGGGATATATTCGGTCGCTAGCCAGATGGTACCGTCCGGACCAGCAACGGCTGCGGAGTAATCGCCCCAGCGGGCGGTTCGAAATCCCCCGAAAAAATGATATCCGGTGAAGCCATCTTCCGGTCCCGCGCCGGAGCTGGCGATGTGTACGTCACCAGCGCCGGTAACTACATCGACTGCGGCGTAAGCCGCACTTGGGAAGAAGCTCGGACCTAAGCCTTGTTTTGCAATCGAGGCCCCGAGTGTTTCTGTGAAAGACGGTGCGACGATGAAAAAGGCAATACCTACCCGCGTGGGGCCATTTGGGGTCTTGACGACGGTGTTCACTCCTGACCAGAGCTTCCCGTCCGCAAACACAACCTGGTTCATTCGATCATCATTTCCGGCAATCAACTCCAGTTTCTCAGTTGGAGGCGTCTTGCCGCCAAAGATCTGGGGGATAAATACGGTCGCCAGCGGCGTGGGCCCTGGGCGTTGCTGTCCGTCCGGCGGCTGACCGTAGACTTCGCTGTCGATCACCACGGTCGTCAGTGTTGGGTTAGGGCTTACATTGTTCAATGAGCTGGTATTCGTCATTGCCCACACGGCAATTTGGTTGGTGAGGGTGGAAGAAAAGTCGAGGGAGCTCAAGAAATATTCTGTACCGCCATTTGCCGTTTCGAAACTGCCGCCCGGTGGCGTAGTTGCCGGTTGCACCGAGAAGAAGGGCAAGCCGGGTGCAAAGTTCAGGCTGCTGAAGTGAATCACGGGTGGTAGGCTACCTGCGGCCAAAGTGGTCTTGGACATGGCGTAGATCTGCGCACCATTGAAACCCGCCTGAAACAGCGGGAACTCGTTAGTGCTGATGTAAAAGCCGTTGGCGTCTGCGCCGATCAACGGCTGATCCCCCAGGCAAGGACAACCTGGGTGATCAGGCGTTCCGGTGTTGTCCGTTGTGTCTAGCCTAAAAAGATTGAAAGGCTTGGTCGGGTCCGGGGTTTGGCTGACGGCGATTAAAACCCCGGTCGTGCCGGTAAAATTCCCGGTGGTTGGATCGACGTCCAATACGGCCTCGGTCAAAAACCAGCGTTGCGTGTCTGAGTCGAAATATGCCTTGGGATCGCTGACGAACGGACCGAATGGCCCTGAGGGCCTTACGATCTCTGGTGCGAGGCCAAAGAACTGGCTCATTGCTGTTGGGCCGCTCAACCGGTTTCCAGAGGTGTCGTAAACCGCCAGCGCATTGTTCACGACCTCCAGGACAAAGCCGTCGCCGACGGCGAGCCCCTGATCAGGCGGCTCAAGGCTGAACTGGGTGTTCGTGTAGATGCCCGTCCCGGCGAACCGCTGGTCAAAATGCGTGATACCGTCAAAGCCGAAGAAGCCCGAGGCTGCGGTGGTAACAGCGTTTCCGGCCGGCTTGGGCACGTGATCTGCCGGTACGCGCGCTGGGGCAATGGAACCAGAGATCTGCTTGTTAAAGTTCTTGTCTACGTCTGGGCCTACTCTGAATTCGAAACCGTTCTCGGTCCCAGCGCTAGATGCTCTGCTGCCGATTTTGGAAGTACCGAGCAGTTTTAGGCTGGTGGTTGACTGGTTTGTCGCTGAAAGCCCATGAGGCACAATCGCCAGCGACAAAAACACCACCAGCGCGGGAAATTTGTTGCTTCTCATAATAGATTTCTCCTTCGAAAATAGCCGCACACAACTAGCGCGACCAAAGCGGCCGCAGCGGATGGCGCTAACTTTTTCATGATTCGACTCCTTTCGTCAGAGTTCCCGGGCCATCGCTTACACTTGAATCGGAATTTCCGGTTCAATTAAGGTATGCTTTGCTAGCGGCCCGTAATTGCGAACCAACTCCCTCGGCGCTAAACACGGGATGGGAATCTCTACCGTTGCCTGAATTTCCGAATCGCCAGCCGAGGTAGCGGGGAAATTGTCTGTGCTGATGTTCACGACGCTTGCGTGGCCGTTGCTGTCGATGCTCTGGCAGCTAACTAGCGCTCGGAAATTGGGGACGGGATTCGTGCCTGCTAGGGGACCCGCAGCCAGGACCAACCCGCGCACATGGACCTCCAGGTCCCCTGACCTGAGTTCGCCCTGCCCCTTTGAAATCGTCCAGGGTAATCCTCCGCCACTCACTCCGCGTATGGGGTTGGCTGTGCCAACGAACGGCCCCGTGACCGGCGTCATCGTGTTAAACTCTAACAATGTTCCGCTCGGGCTGCCGCCACGCCGAAAAGAAGCATTAGCGCGACACTGATCATTAGCTTCAGCTTCTTCATGGTTCACCTCCGAGTAGCAAAATGCGAAAAGTTTACTCCAAGCGCAGTTGACCTCTACAAAGCCTTTCGATTCAGATCTAGTTAACTGTAAAGTTTACGGTGTTTGAGTTCTGCCCCTTGGTCCGCACATAAACCGGAACCATTCCTTTCGTCGCAATGTCTGCGGCCGAAATTGCCGTTGTTAGTTGGTTCCCTGTTACATACATGGTGCTGTGAATCACGCCGTTCCAATAAACAACAGCATCCGTTCCAAAGCCGCTTCCGTTTAAGGTTAACGTGAATCCGGGCGTTCCGGCTGTCGCGCTGCTCGGCGCCAGCTCAGAAATCGTCGCGGTTCCTCCCCCCATCATTGTGCTTGAGGGCGATTTATAACCACCACACCCAGCCGTGTAGAGGGAGAACAGCACCATCATGACTAGAGTACCTGCCAGGCCCGAAGCTCTTATTGTTCGCATTTAAGCCTCCACGTGCTTCCGTTTGTTCCCCCGTGTGACCGAACGCAGATCCTCAGGTTTCGATTACGCTACCAGCAGTCTCCGTCCCTGCTACTGCTTTGATTACACAAGCATCGTTCGTCTCCTCAGAAGGCACGAACTTGTAGCCGACGCCGTGGATGGTTCGGAAATAAACGGGGAGCGCAGGATTCCTTTCGAGCTTCCGCCGCAGCTTTGATATGCAATTGTCCACGGTTCGGTTAGTGCAACGTCGTCGTTTGGGCCAAACAGCACGTATCAGCTCCGCCCGCGAGACAACACGCCTCGGTGTTTGCACGAAAAACTTGAGAACCTTGAATTCTAGAAAGGTAAGCTCAACTGGCCTGCCATCACG
>WNFB01006876.1_pt1 | contig 10198 bp, 11 predicted proteins | sample 5400501 | NCBI WGS metagenome assembly WNFB01 (sample SAMN13153341, study PRJNA577476) | soil metagenome | isolation source: 200 cm saprolite under Douglas fir tree site 2 hole 1 | place: USA:California | collected 2015-04-18 | reverse complement strand
ACTTGTGGTATTCCTCGATACTGGACAGGCCCGCAATCCCCACACCGACGATCACCCCGACCATATCTTCGTTGTCCGCGGTGATTGGCAGTTGCGATTCGTCCATCGCCATCTTCGCCGCGGCTACAGCGTACTGGATGAAGAGGTCCATCTTCTTGATCTCTTTTTTTTCGATGAACTCTTCGGCGTGAAAGTCTTTCACCTCACCAGCGATACGAGTGGGAAAGTCAGACACATCAAAACGGGTGACCGGTCCGATGCCGGAGCGGCCGTCCATCAGAGCCTGCCAGTTCTTGTCCACTCCCGTGCCCAGGGGCGTAACCAGCCCCACGCCGGTGATCACGACGCGGCGTGTGTGTGTCATAGTCCTCCTGCCTTTGTCAGTGCGTCTCTTGGGAAGTCGAGGTATCTTAATGGCTCCGTTTCTGAACTGTCAACCACTACCGAATGGCGATTGCGGAATGCGGATTGCGGAATAGAGGAAAGTTAAAACGTAAAACGTAATGCGTAATAGGGAATTCGAGCGCCGCTCTCTTACGTTTTACGCTTTACGTCTTATTCAGCCTGTTACATTGATCCGCCCGTAGCCCGCTCGCCATAGACTGACATAGATCACGGTCACACCCAGCACGGCCAGGAGTGCTAGCGCGTCCCCCATCTGCCAGGGAGCACGTTGATACGAGGTACGGGGACGACCGGAGTTGAAGCCGCGCACTTCCAGGGCGATGGCCATCTGGTCCGCTCGTCGCAAGGCACCCATGAACACGGGGATCAACACCAGCACGTAGTGACGCAACCGCTGCAGCAAGGGGCCGCGATGAATATCGAGGCCGCGGCACCGCTGGGCCTGCATTACAGTGAACGCCGCCTCCACAAAAAGCGGCACTAAGCGAAAGGCCAGGGTCAGGGTGAAGCTAATACGGTAAGGCAGGCCCAAGAGAGTGAAGGCGTAAGCAAACTCCTCGATCCGGGTGGTGGATAGGAACAGGGCACCGGTAGCGAGAAAGGTGCTGAGCTTGGTTGCCATGCCGAGCCCGAAGAGAATCCCTTCCCGGGTGACTGGAAGAAAAGGCAGGGCAGTGAGGCGCGCGCCGCGGCCGTAAAAGAAGCTCCAGATCAGGACGGTAAAAACGCCAATGAAGAGGAAAAGGATGCGCAGCCGATAGAGGGTAGGAGTGGAACCGGAGAGCAGAATCAACGCGCCGACCCCCGCGCTGAGCGGCAGGATGAACAAGGGGTGTTCCATGACAAAGGCAGCAACAAAGAACAGCAGCAGCGCCAGCACCTTCACCAGGGGATGACGGCGGTGCACGAAACTCTGGCGGTCGAGATAGAGGAAAAGAGGCATAAGCAGCTTTTAGCTCTTAGCTCCGGTTTTCGTAGGGTGCGCTGTGCGCACCGACAAGGTTCTCTCCGTTCACCCATCTCACAAACTCTTCTACCGACAATGGTGTCATACCAAAGCGCAGACCCAGCAGCGTGATGTCAGGCGGACGGAAGGAGGCGCGAGCACACAGGTCAGTCTGGCCACATAACCCGCGCACGGGGCCATCCCAGAGCAACTGTCCCTGGGCCATGAGCAAAGCCCGCTCGGCGTACTCCACAGCCACCCAAGGAACATGGGTAATGATGATAATTGTCCGCCCTTCTCGGTGTAACCGGCGCAACAGCTCCATCATCCGTCGCTGCTCGGGGTAATCGAGTCCAGTGGTCGGCTCATCAAGAATGAGGACACGCGGGCGCAACGCCAACAAGGCGGCGACCGCCAGGCGTTGACGCTCGCCCCTGCCCAGGAGAAAGGGATCGTGCTCCCGCATCGTGCTCAATTCAACCGCCGCGAGAGCCTCGTGTACGCGCACCTCGACCTCCGCGGTTCCGAGACCGATGTTGCGCGGACCAAAGGCCACTTCTTCTTCCACGGTGTCGGCAAAGAGTTGATGGTCGGGATTCTGAAAGACGTAACTCACTTCCTGTGCGAGCTTATGCAACGGTACCTGACGGAGTTCCTGACCACGCAGGAAGACCTGCCCCTGAGTAGGAGCGAGCAAGCCGCTCAGGTGTTTGGCCAGGGTCGTCTTGCCCGACCCGTTCTGTCCCAGGAGGGCAATGAACTCGCCCTCTGCGATAGAGAGGGTGACATCGCAGACCGCAGGGGAATCGCCAGGGTAGACATGGGTCACGGATTGGAGGCGGAGAAGAGGGGGAACACTCTCCGGTCTCGTATGGTGTAGGGGCAACCCTATGTGGTTGCCCTCTTCTGGGCGGCCACGCAGGGCCGCCCCTACGACCCGTTCACTTGTAGAGACGCCCCGGCGGGGCGTCTCTACCTCTCGAAAGGTTACCCTTCCCCGCAACACCTCCACCGCCCCTTCCACATCGTGCGGACATCCGTTCACACCCAACGTCTTGAACAGCCGGTCCACGTCGCGGGGTCGCACACCGTAGCGTTCTAAAATTTCGGTTTGTAGAAGGATCTGATCCGGCGAGCCGGAAGCGACTATCTCACCGCCAGAGAGAAGCACGACCTGATCGGCTGCCACGGCGGCGGCCAGTTCATGCTCGACCAACACCAGCGTATGCCCCGCCGCACGCATCCGCCCCAACAGGGCGAAGATCTCCTGCCGTCCTTGCGGGTCCAAGTCGGTAGTCGGCTCATCAAGCACGAGCACCTGGGGCCGCAGGGCCAACAGCGCGGCGATGGCGAGGCGTTGCTTTTGTCCGCCCGAGAGCGTGGTCGGGTCGCGCGCCTCGAAGCCAGCCAACCCGACCTGAGCCAGGACCTCGTCGAGCCGACGCTGCATCTCAGCCCGTTCGACACCGAGCTGCTCCATGCCGAAGATGATCTCGTCACGGACGGTGGTGGCAAACAATTGCGCCTCGAAGTCCTGGAACACCATGCCTACCGCACCGGCCAGTTCGCCGACCTTCTCGTGCACGAGCCGACGACCAAACAGCCGCACTTCGCCACTCAACTGTCCGGTCTGGAAAGCCGGGATCACACGATTGAGGCATTTCACCAGCGTAGACTTTCCTGCCCCTGAGGCGCCGATAATGACGATCATCTCTCCCGGCCGCACCTGGAGAGACACCCCACGGAGCGCTGGAGTCGCAGCATCAGCGTAGGTGAAGGATACGTGGTTGAGAGAGATGGCGTCGGCGGAAAGTGCTGAGGACTGAGTGCCGAGGACTGAGTGAAAAACTTCTTTTTCTTTCTCCATGCTCAGTCCTCAGTCCTCATTGCTCAGTCCTTCCTAGAGCAGCGCGAGTCCCAAACAGGCAAGACCGACAAACGGCGCCAGACCGAAGCCAACCTCTGCGGCTTTAGTCTGCGTCTCCCACCCCAGTGTCACAATGAGGGAAGGGGTCCACCGTCCGCTCGCGAGCAGATTGCCGGCAATCAAGCCGCCCGTGGTCGCGCCGGTCAGCAACACCAGCCCCAGCACACGCACTGGTCGTGGCTTTGCCGGCTTCGGCGCCAGTAAGTTGTGGTAGAGCAGCCGTCCCCGGGCGACGCGCGGATAAATGACAGCCAAGAGCAAGGGAGCGAAGAGCATGGACGAGACGAAGTTGTTGAACAAGATGATGTTCCCGAGGACGGAGAAGGGAATGAAGCCCAACAAATTAAGGCCCCAGCCGATGAACAGGGCGCAGAGTCCACTGGCGACAAAGATCGTGAAGGTGAACCGTACCCAGGCAAGGGGCGTTTTGGGCACTGGCTGGTCGGCAGAGATCAATTCCCAGATCTTGTACGGCGCCAAGCCATAGAGGAAGTTGCCGATGCACCCGAAGAAGTCGCCCGGCCCGATGCCGCCGAAAAAGTCGCCGATGACATTGCCAATCGCCGCACCCCAGGCGGCGGCCGGCCCAAAGAGAAACGAGCAGATCACCGGTACGGCATTCGCCGGGCGCAACTCGGTGACCCCAGGGATGATAGGCAGGACTTTGAAGGGAATAAGAATGGCCGCGTACAGAGACGCACAGATGGCGGCGAAGACGACCAGCCGTGTATTATCCCACATCAGGTTTGTCCTGCCCCGACGTACCACAGGGGCGGAGGAGCAGCAATCCCTCGGGATTAAGGAGCGACCTCCTGCAGCGAAGAACGGCCAGCCGTGACTCTGCGATCGATCCTCGTCACGGTCCCCCACGTCGGCAAAACCTCCCAGGGCACGTTGACAACCCCCAGGAAAATCCTCTAGCGTGAGCCCGCATGTCAGGACGAACTTTACTGCCCCTGTGCGGAGTGGCCCTCCTGCTCCTGGGGGGCTGCTCGACAACCGAAAAACGCCTCTCGGCTAAAGAATACTACAACCAGGCCAACGACGCCTTCAGCCAAGAGAACTTCTCGACGGCGGTGGATTATTACCGTAATCTGCTCGATCAGTACCCCTTGAATCCCTACGCCGAGGAGGCTCAGATCAAGGTTGCATATTCCTACTATCTGGAAAAGAAGTACGTCGAGGCGATTGCCGCCTTCGGCGACTTCCAGCGCGCGTACCCGATGAGTTCTCACTTGCCTTTTGTCGAGTACTATCGCGGCATGTGCTACCTGGAGCAGATGCGCTCGATCGACCGCGACCAGAGTGTCACGGAGAAAGCCCATGACTTCTTCCGCACGGTCGTCGATCGCTATCCCGAGAGCCCTTTCGCCCCTCTGGCCGAGGAAAAGATCAAAACCTGCCGAGACGCCATAGCCGCTCACGAGTTGTATGTTGCTGATTTTAACTACAACCTGGCTGACAATCCGCTTGCTGCCCTGGCACGCTTACGCAGGATTGTCGAGAACTACCCCGAGACCGAGGCCACAACTACAGCTCTCGCCCGCCTGGAAAAGCTTCTCACTGAAGGCGGGAAACCGGAGCTAGCGGAATTGGCGGCCAAGGCGTTGGCCGTGCGACGCTCAGCCCAACCGCCGACGGAGCGGGTTGCCTCGTTGCAGCCTACCGATCATGGTCTAGAGAGGCTCAAACACATGGCCAGTTTAATCGTGCCGGGCATCTCTCATGAAGAGCCACTCGACGGCAAAATCGCGGTGTCCACTCTTCCCGCACCAGGTGTTGACCCGCTGCTGTTACTGGTCGCTGGACTCAAGAAGGCGGAAAACGATGTCAGGCGCGAACTCCATCGCGTTCCTGACGTTAAGCCAGCCAGCAAAGATGAGGGAACAACCGGGGAAGAAGAATAGCTGTGGTATATTGACACCCTAAAGGGTTTTCGCTAGCCTCGCCCCGTTTACTCTTTGGAGAGTAGAAAAGGACAGAATCACTGATATAAGAACATACATAGCCTTATCCAGAGTGGCGGAGGGACAGGCCCTGTGAAGCCACAGCAACCGCCCGGTTTTCTCTCCCGAGTCGAGAGGAACGGGGAGTGGTGCTAATTCCCGCATTCGCACTCCGTGCGAGTGAGAGATAAGGAGAGCTAACCTTGCTGAAGCCTCTTTCTTATCGGGAAGAGGCTTTTTTATTTTTTGCAGACTTGAGTCTATGAGACCGATTGTAACACCCCCATCCCCTCGCATCCGCAACGGGAAGGTCTTAGTCGTTGGCGTAGGAGGGCTCGGATCGCCTGCGGCTCTGGCCTTGGCCGTGGCTGGCGTGGGAACGATCGGTCTGATTGATCCCGACGTGGTCGAGCTGTCGAACCTGCAGCGGCAAATCCTGCACCAAACAGCAGATCTGGGCCGTCCGAAGGTCGTCTCGGCGCGGGAAAAACTGTTGCGGCTGAACCCCGCAGTCGAGGTTATCGCCCATCACGAACGCCTGCAGGCGGAAAACTTGCCACGCCTCTTTCGTCTCTATGACTTCATTATCGATGCCACCGACGGTGTGATAACCAAATTCCTGATTAACGATGGCGCCGTGTTGCTGGGCAAGCCGTTTTCCTATGGAGGCATCGTTCAATTCACCGGGCAGACCCTCACCGTACTGCCGCGACAAACAACCTGCTTGCGCTGTCTTTTCCCCGAAATTCCCTCTGCTGATGACATCCCGACGTGTCAGGAAGCTGGGATCATCGGCAGCCTAGCCGGAAGCTTGGGGTTGATACAGGCGACCGAAGCGGTGAAATATCTCAATGGTGACGACGAGCTGCTGACCGATCGTTTGCTGACGTATGATGCTCTGGCTCTGCACTGGCGTGCCGTTTCAGTCAAACGGAGCCAGTGTTGCCCGCTGTGTGGCGTGGCTCCGACCATCACCAGTCTCCGGACTGAAGAGCACGTCCAGCCTGAGCACTGTGCAACCGGAGGATAGATCTCCGGTCATTGGAGGAGAAGGAGTCTGTATGAACAACATCACCGGACTAACCTGTCGTGAGTGTGGGCAAGAATATCCTGTCGCCCCGCTGCATGTGTGTGAGACCTGTTTCGGCCCGCTCGAAGTGGTGTACGACTATGAGCATATCCGCCGCCACCTCACCCGCCAGGTGATTGAGTCGCGTCCGGCTTCGTTGTGGCGCTACCGGGAGTTGCTGCCGGTGAACGGAGAGCCGCAGGTTGGTCTGCACAGCGGCTTTACCCCTCTGGTCAAGGCCGATCGCTTGGCTACCTACCTGGGGGTCAAAGAACTCTATGTCAAAGACGACTCGGTCAACCATCCGACGTTTTCCTACAAAGATCGGGTGGTCTCGGTGGCAATCTCCAAAGCGATAGAATTTGGTTTTGACACCGTGTCCTGTGCTTCGACCGGCAATTTGGCCAACGCGGTCTCGGCGCACGCCGCCCGTGCCGGGTTGCGCTGTTTCATTTTCATCCCCTCGGACCTGGAACAGGGGAAGATTGTCGGCTCGACCATCTACGGGCCGCGCGCGATCGGCATCCGGGGTAACTATGACGATGTGAACCGCCTGTGCAGCGAGGTCGCCGATAAGTATGGCTGGGCTTTCGTGAACATCAACATCCGCCCGTATTACACCGAAGGAGCCAAGACCTACGGATTTGAGATCGCTGAGCAACTCGGCTGGCGTTTACCTCAGCATGTCATCGTGCCCACCGCCGGCGGCACCATCTTGCCCAAGGTTGCCAAGGCGTTCGAAGAATTCAAAAAAATCGGTCTGGTCGAGAGTTCACACACCCCGAAAATCTACACTGCCCAGGCGGCTGGCTGCGCGCCGGTGATCCATGCCTTGCACAAAGGCTCGGACCTGATTGCGCCAGTCAAGCCCAATACCATTGCCAAGTCTATCGCCATTGGCAACCCGGCCGATGGCTACTACGTCCTCCGGGCAGTGCGTGACTCCGGCGGCTGGGGTGAGGCAGTAACAGACGAAGAGATCATCGAGGGGATTCAGTTGCTCGCGCGGACTGAGGGCATTTTTACCGAACCGGCAGGCGGAACCACTGTGGCGGTAACCAAGAAACTCATCGAACAGGGGCGTATTGCGCGCGGCGAGTCGATCGTCATCTGCATCACCGGGAACGGCTACAAGACCATCGAAGCCGTGGCTGGGAAAGTCGAGCAGCCTTTCGTAATCAATGCTCGCTTGCAGGACTTCGACGAGCTGTACGGTTCTCTTACTCCGTCTGTTCCGCTCCGTGTTGGAGAAGCGGAGCTGCACTAGCGTCGAGAGGTGCAGGTCGTGCACTCCCGCCCACTCCGTGGGGAGTAGTTGCCTTAGCGGGGGAAAAACGCCAGAGTAAAAACGACTTTTCGTGAGGAGGTACAAGGCATGAGTGTTCATGTGCGGATCCCCACTCCGCTGCGGCGCTTCACCGGCGGAGCCGAAGAGGTGAGTGCCGGCGGAGGGACCGTAGCCGCGCTGGTCAATGATCTGGAACAACGCCACCCCGGCATCAAAGAACGCATTTGTGACGACGGGGGCCAGGTCCGTCGCTTCGTCAACATCTTTGTCAACGGTGACGATATTCGTTTTCTCAATAACCTCGATACCGCGGTCAAAGACGGGGACGAGGTCTCCATCGTGCCGGCCATTGCGGGAGGATGACCGATGACGTTCCTGCCGGTCCGGGGTGAGGGGTTACCACCACCAGTGCCGCAACGCGTGCCGTCCGTGCTGCACCTGGTGGGCAATACCCCCCTCCTGCAGATCACCAAGGTGGCTGCGAGTCTCTCCCCACGCGTGCAGGTGTTCGCCAAGCTTGAAGGCTTCAACCCCGGGGGTTCGGTCAAGGATCGCCCTGCCCTCAGAATGGTCGAAGAGGGGTTATGCACCGGCGCTCTATCCCCGGACAAAATCATCCTCGATTCCACTTCCGGTAACACTGGCATCGCCCTCGCCATGGTTGGCGCCGTGCTCGGCTACCCGGTCGAGTTAGTCATGCCCGCCAACGTCAGTGTCGAGCGCAAAAAGATCATTGCTGCTTATGGGGCAAAGATGATCTTTAGTAGTCCGCTGGAGGGATCAGATGGCGCGATTCGTCTGTGCCGTCAGATTCTGCACGAGGCGCCGGAGCGCTATTTCAAGCCGGATCAGTACTTCAATCCGGTGAACCCTAACGCTCATTACGAGACCACCGGCCCGGAGATTTGGTACCAGACCAAGGGGAAGGTCTCACACTTTGTCGCGGGGATCGGCACAGGCGGCACGATCATGGGCACAGGCCGTTACCTCAAAGAACGCAACGCTCGCATCCGCGTGATCGCGGTCGAGCCGGACGATGCCTTTCACGGTCTGGAGGGGCTGAAACACATGGCCAGTTCAATCGTGCCAGGCATCTATCATGAAGAGCAACTCGATGGCAAAATCGCGGTGTCCACTGAAGACGCGTATGACACCGTGTATCGCCTGGGACGGGAAGAGGGGGTGCTGGTCGGTCAATCCTCAGGGGCGGCGCTGTGGGCGGCACTCAAAGTGGCGCGTGAATTGGACGAAGGGGTGGTGGTCACGGTATTCCCCGACTTCGGAGATAAGTACCTGAGTACCAACCTCTGGGTCGGTTGGAAGGAGTTCAACCAACGGCAACGCCCTGTATAACCCAGGGGGCGTTATGAAAGAGAAATTTTATTTGACCTACCCGTCGGCGCTGATCAAGGAACCGATCATCTATCTCCTGGGCAAGAAGTTCGACATCGTCACCAACATTCGCGGGGCGAATGTCTCCGACGAGATGGGCTTGATGGCGCTGGAAGTTGAGGGAGCGGCGCTCGAGATCGACCGGGCGGTGGCCTGGCTGCGGGTGCAGGGGATCACCGTCGAGCCGATCGAGAAGAATGTTATTGAGTGATGTGGGGTTCATGCTTCGAGCCTTCGACTCTGCTCAGGACTCAGCCTGAACGGGGTTTGAACTAAGGTAGGGGCAACCCTATGTGGTTGCCCTCCTCTGGGCGGCCACGCCGGGCCGCCCCTACGTCTCGAAGGGTGAACGGAAACCTTCCAGCATCATGCTCTCCGACTCCCAGATCGAACGCTACAGCCGCCAGATCATTTTGCCGCAGGTGGGTGGCAAAGGTCAGGAGAAACTCCTGCGTGCTCGGGTGTTGGTGAATGGCAGCGGGTCGCTCCAGACCTCCGCCTTGCTCTATCTCGCTGCTGCCGGCGTGGGCACGCTTGGCGTCATCGCCAACGACTCCGGCGCGGTGTTTTCTGCTTTTGCTCCTGATCAAAGGGAGACAGTCTCCGCTGCTCTGACCGGTCTCAATCCTGATTGTACGGTCGTAATCCACGGGGCAATGGATCCTCCCAGCCCTGAACAGATAGTGCGGGGATACGATCTTGTCCTGTCTCCCCCTGGCCCGCTACACGAAGTTTGTTATGCCCTGCGCCGACCGTTCCTCTGTGCCCAGGCCTCGGCTATAGACACCTGGGTCTTCCTCTGCACTGGATATGAGCCGGACCGCCCATGCTTGCGCTGCTTACCGCATCACCTCTTCGAGGAAAGAACGGACTCGCATCTGTTGGCTCCCCTGTTCTTCGGCACTCTTCAGGCAACGGAAGCGATCAAGCTCATTCTCGGCCTCTCTGGTTCTTCCACCAGCAAGTTACTGCACTGCCAGTTCCCAACCCTGCATTTCTCCGAGCGCCCGGTGCGGAAAGATCCGCAGTGCAACCTCTGCGGGCGGACGGTATCCTGACTCTTCCTCTGCAAAGATGACCTCGCAGCGACAAAAAGTAATAAATCAAGACCTGACCCCATTTCCGTATGACCCCATTCCCGTAGGGGCTTGATAAATCAAGCCCTGCAACGGGTCCGATGAATCGGACCCCTACGGCAGCAACTGTGGCAGTGTACGAATGTCCT
>WNFB01011508.1_pt1 | contig 10201 bp, 10 predicted proteins | sample 5400501 | NCBI WGS metagenome assembly WNFB01 (sample SAMN13153341, study PRJNA577476) | soil metagenome | isolation source: 200 cm saprolite under Douglas fir tree site 2 hole 1 | place: USA:California | collected 2015-04-18 | reverse complement strand
AGATCGTGCCAGAGCTGATCACGGTGGACGACTGGGGCTATCCCATCGTCAACCCGAAACCGATCGAGGACGACGGGCTGCTGGGCCTGGCCAAACGCGCGGTGGCGACATGCCCGCGGCTTGCTCTTGTCATCGAGGAAAGGGTCCAGACGGACACCTGACCCGCGCCTCATGAAAAGGCGCTCAGGCCGGCTCGTACTCCAGGACGATGATGCCGGTGGCGAAACGCTTGGAATCGGCCAGCTTGAGCTTCCTCTGCTCGACTCCATCCTCGAACAGGCGCATGCCCTTGCCGAGGACGACCGGGTGGAGCATGAACCGATAAATGTCGATCAGGTTCTCCCGCATCATTCCGTTGAAGAGCTGCCCGCTGCCCGACAGCAGGAGGTCGCCGCCGGGCTGCTTCTTCAGCTTCTTGATCTCCTCCGGCACGTTTCCCTTGATCAGCCTCGATCCGCTCCATTCGACCTTCTCGAGCGTCGAGGACACGACGTACTTGGGCATGCTGTTCATCTTTTCGCCGAACTCGCCGGTGTTGGGCATCTTCGGCCAGGCGGCCGCGAAACCTTCGTACGTCCTGCGCCCGAGGAGCAGCGCGTCGCTGGCCCGCAGTTCGGCCCACTTGAACTGTCCGGCCTCTTCCTTGAACCATGGGCCCGACCAGCGGCCCGGCTCCTCGAAGACTCCGTCGAGCGACAGGTACTCCGTCGCGACCAGCCTCATTTCAACCTCCTGCCCGGCTTGGTAACTGCTCTCTTAGACGCACGCCGGCTGCGGAACTCATCGGTGACCCGCTAAGCGGTCAGCGCCGGCCACCCCGATATCGATTGACGAGGATCGCGACGCCAAGCAGGATGAGAAGGATCGGCCACAGCACGTCGCCGCGGAGCCACTTGAGCAGTCCGAGGTTTGAGAGCAGATAGTAACCGCCGATCACCACGAGCGCCGCTCCCCAGAACCAGCTCCACCCACCAGACCAGCCCCAGCCCCACGGCCCGTAGAAGCCGCGCATCCAGTTCGAGCGTGTGTAGTCGCGCTGCCGGCGCCGCCACTCGCGCCATTCGTCTCGCGACGCGCCGGGTCCGGGCTCGGGGGGCGGGGGCTGCGCGGCCGGCGGTTGCGGAGGCTGTGCGGCCACGTTTCAGATGCTAGACGCGGAAAGTTATGTCCGCGCCTCGACCTTCTGCTTGAGGCCCGTCAGCACCGAGTTGAACGTCTTGAGGATCTGACCGCTCATCATCGGGCCGACTAGAGGCGCGAGCAGACCTCGGGGCTCGAAGCCCTGGGTGATCCGGCTCCCCGCGCCGCTGGGTGCGATCGTCGCGCGAATCGCCATCTTCGTCCCGGGCAGCGCGGTACTCTCCAGCTCGAACGATCGGCCGTCCTCGAAATGCGTCACCACCACGTCGTGCTTGCCGCCCGATCGAGTGTCGATGTTCCCGGTCGCGCCCAGCTTGAGCGGCCCATCGAGATGCGAAGCCTTCATGTCCGGGTTCCAGTCTGGCCAGTGGTTGACGTCGGACCACACCTGCCAGACCCTGGCGGGCGACGCCGTGGTTTCCTGCGAGGCCTCTCTGAACGCCATAACCCCTCCTCTCGAGCTGTAGTTCTTCTAGCGATGACATTGTCCACCTCCGCCGGCCGCTCTAACGTAGGGAGGGCGGATCCCGGGGCTTCACAACAAACGCTAAGGATTCGTCGAGAGGGCTCCCAGGTTCCCCGGTCAATCTGGAGCGCAAACGTGAAAGTTCCAGAGAGTTACCGGAGGTAGCGTGTGATGTCAGAGCAGCGACCAGTCGAGCCGGTGCAGCCGGCTCAACCAGATCAGTCCTTGATGCCGGCCCCGACTGAGCCCTTTGGCCCGGCCACGGCTCCTCCCCCGGGCTGGATGCCGCCGCCGCCGCCGGCTCCGGTTCCCATGTGGAACCGGATCGCGGCCTACCTCGTCCTCATCGCGGTCATCGCGGCCGCGGCCGGTGCGGGCATCGGTTGGAGCCTCGCCAGGGCAACCAACCCACAGACCGCGCAATCGAACACGCCGCAGTCGCCGATCGTCGCGGCGACGCCCAACACCGGATCCACGAATGGCAATACGACCGCCGACGCGATCGCCGCGAGAGTCGACCCCGCGATCGTCGACATCAACACCACCATCGGCACGAGCGCGGCGTCGACATCTCGCAGGACGTGGCGTTGATCCAGGTCGACCAGACAGTGTCGGGACTTCCGACGGTCAAGTTTGCCAACTCCTCGTCGCTCAAGGTGGGGGACACCGTCGTCGCCATCGGCAACGCGCTCGGCCAGGGCGGCACGCCACACGCGACGCAAGGGCAGATCACCGACCTCGACCAGACCATCACCGCGAGCACCGGCGGCAACTCCTCGGAAACGCTGAACGGGATGATCCAGAGCGACGCCCTCATCTACGAGGGTGACTCGGGTGGGGCGCTGGTGAACACGGCGGGCCAGGTCGTGGGCATGATCACGGCGGGCCAGGCGCAAGGTTTCCGCTCCGCGGCGTCCGACGTCGGCTACGCGATTCCTTCCAACACCGCGCTGGACATCGTGAACAGGATTCGCGCGCACGACCAGTCGCCGGACCTCACCTACAAGCAGCAGGGTTACATGGGCGTCCAGGTCCAGACCCTCGACTCGGCGGGCGCGGCCCAGCTGGGCGTCAACGTCAGCGCAGGCGCGGTGGTGACCGCCGTGGTGCCGGGTTCGCCGGCAGCGAACGCAGGCATCCCGCGTTACGCCGTGATCACCTCGGTCGGTGGCCAGGCGGTGACGTCGACCGACACGCTTGGCACAGCCGTCAAGTCGCACCAGCCCGGCGACCAGGTGTCGGTGACGTGGGTCACCTCAAGCGGAACGCACACCGCGACGGTGACGCTCGCCGGAGTGAACCCGTAAGCGAGCCAGGGCTCGGAAGTTAAGGAAGCAGGCCGCCCACCGCGGCCTGTATCCTTTTCGGGTTGTGCGAATAGTCGTCAAGGATCCAGAGGAGTTCGAGCAGGCGCTGCGCGAGTTCCGCCGCAAAGTGCAGGAACAGGGACTCGTGCGCGAGATGCGACGGCGCTCGCACTACGTTCCGCCGGCCGAGGCCCGCAAGATCAAGAGCCTGCGGGCCCGCCGCCGCCGCACGAGATAAAAAAGTCTCCTCCCCACACGTGGGGAGGTGGCGCCGTGGCGCCGGAGGGGACGAAGGCCCTAGACATACTCGGTATAATTTGGTGCGTTCGGTGGCCATGGCGGAGGGGAGACACCCGTTCCCATTCCGAACACGGTAGTTAAGCCCTCCAGCGCCGATGGTACTGTCGGGGCAACCCGACGGGAGAGTAGGTCGTTGCCGAGCACTTTTTAAGTCCTGTCGCCCCTCGGGATGGCAGGACTTAAATATTTTTCGGCTAGGTGAGAGCCGGCTCCGGCTCCGCGACGCTCTCCGCCCGCAGCCTCGGCAGCAGGATGTAGCACCGCACGCTCAACAGGACCAGCAACCCCAACAGAGCCGCGAGCACATCCAGCACGACCTCGCCGACACGAGCGTGGAAGAGGAAGATCAGCAGCCCCTCGGCCACCACGCCCAGGGCCAGGATCGGCACGAACACGCGGTCGTGTACCGCCATGAAGAACTGGACCAGCAGGTTGTCGAGCGACAGCGCCAGCCCGACGACTCCGATCGGGACGACGTACGGCGTGGCGTCGCGAAAGCTGGGTCCGAACAGGACGCCGACCACGAGGCCCGGCGCGACCGCGAAAACGACCAGCGCGCCAAACCCGAGCGCCGTGAGGATGCCGGCCGACGCGAGGAGGATCCGGCCGGGGTGCTCCTCCTTCGCCACGGCCTCGACCACCCGGGGGAACAGGACCTGGCTGACGCTCAGGGTCAGGAAGTAGAGGATCGTGCCGATCTTGTTCAGCCCGCCGTAGATGCCGCCGTCGTGGCTGCTCAGGTAGTGCTCGGCCAGGATGACGTCCTGGTTGTAGAGGATCTGCACCCCGATGATTCCGGCGGCCGCGGTGAGCGAGAAGCCGGCCATGACCCGAAGGCGCACGCGCTTTTCCGCGCCGAGGAAGTGATCGCGCAGGGTGTAGAGACCGAGGCCGAAGACGAACACGAGCCCGACGAAAACGGCGGCCATGGCACCGGACACGGCGTAGCCGGCTCGTAGGAGAAGAAAGACGACTGTGGTGCGCACGATCAGCTCGAGCGAAAGGTTCAGCGACAGCGACGTGAATCGCTGGAGGCCCTGGAGGATCCCCCGCGGGATCGCGACCTGCCAGATCAGCGCGATCGAAAAACCCAGGATCAGGATCGGGATGGTCGAGCCGAGGTGCTCAAAGGCCGCGATCGGGCGCGCGAAGAGCGTCGTCAGCAGCAGGAGCAGGAGGCACGGGATGGCGACGAGCCGGGCCGTCCTTGTCAGGAGTGAGCGCACGCCTGGGTCCCCGCGAGCGGACAGCATCGCCGTGTAGCGGGCCAGGACGACGATCAGGATCAGGGCGGGACCCGTGCCGACCGCGTAAACGGCGATCAGAAAAGCGACCTGGCCGTAGGTCGCCGGACCCAGCACGCGGCCGGCGATGGCGTGATAGACGAAGCCGCCGATCCCGGCGACCAGACCGCCGGAGAAAAGAACCAGGTTCTGGCGGACCAGCCGGTTGCGCAGGAGCAGTGCGAGGCGCCGGCCTGAACCCAGTCTCGCGCCGGTCTGCACTCGGGGGATTGTAGGCGGGCGCGTCCGGGGATAATTCCTTCCCGATGCCAGACGCGTCCAAGCCGATCGTCTCAGCACTGGTCGTCAGCCGCAACTCGAAGGAAGAGCTTCTTCAGTGCCTGAAGGCGTTCTTCGCGAGCGCCGACGTACCGGTCGAAGCCGTCGTGGTCGACAACGACTCTTCGGACGGTTCGCCCGCGGCGGTGACGGACGAGTTTCCCCAGGCGACGGTCTTGGTGCAGTCGAAGAACCTGGGCTACGGCCGCGCCGCCAACCTGGGGCTCGAGCGCTGCCAGGGGCGGTTCGTGCTGCTGCTCAGCCCCGACGTCACGGTCGACCCGCAGTGCGTCGGGCGGATGGCCGATTTCCTGCTCACGCGTCCCGACGCCGGCGCTGTCGGTCCGCGTCTGTTGCTGGCCAACGGCAAACTCGACCCCGACGCCCGCCGTGCCTTTCCAATTCCGAGCACGCTCTTCTTTCAAACGGTGGGGCTCAGCAAGCTCTTTCCGAAGAGTCCCCGGTTTGGCCGCCACAACATGGGCCACGTCGCCGACACCGAGGTGCACGAGATGGACGCGGGCACGGCGTCGTGCCTGATGCTCCGCACGTCAGCGCTGGATCGCGTGGGCTTTTTCGATCCCCGTTATTTCATGTTTGGCGAGGACCTCGACCTCTGTTATCGCCTCAAGCTCGGCGGCTGGAAGATCTTCTACCTGCCCTCGGCGGGCGCCACACATCACATGCCGTCCGCCGCGCCGGTCAACGAGAGGCAGATGTCATACGAGCGCCACCGCGCCATGTGGGCTTACCACTTCAAGCACCACTCGGAGGATGTGTCAGCTTTCGGCAACGGCCTCGTCTGGATCCAGATCTGGGGCCGTTACGTCGCCGATCGTGTGCGCCACACCGTAGGCAGAGGGAGGTCGGCACCGACCTAGCCATGTATCACCAGATCGCGCGCAACAAGCGCAACAGCATCATCGTGACCGCCGCGTTCCTGGCGGTCTGGTTGCTCGCGGGAGCGATCATCGGTGGCCTTGCTTATGGCCAGAGCGGCATCGTGGTCGGTGCTGTCATCCTCGGCCTGCTCGGTATCGGGGCGGCGCTGTACGCGTACTTCCTCGGCTCGCAGACCGTGCTGTCGGCGATGGGAGCGCAGCAAGCCGACCCGCGACAGTTCCAGGTGCTCTATAACGTCGTCCAGACGCTGGCCATCGGAGACGGGCTGCCGATGCCGAAGGTCTACGTGATCAACGATCCGAGTCCGAACGCGTTCGCGACTGGGCGCGATCCCAACCACGCCGCGGTCACTGTCACGATGGGGCTGCTCCAGATGATGAACAAGCAGGAGCTCGAAGGTGTCCTTGCCCACGAGATGAGCCACATCAAGAACTTCGACGTGCGCCTGCTCCTCGTCGTGACGACGATGATCGGTTTGGCCGTCCTCATCGCGAGCGGGTTCTGGAACACCATCGGCCGCGCGCGGCTTCGCGGGCAAGGGGCGCTGATCGTGCTCGCCATCGGCGTCATATTCACGCTCATCGCGTTCGTCGTCGGCCCGCTCATGCAGCTGGCCCTGTCCCGGCAGCGTGAGTCGCTCGCCGACGTGAGCGGTGTCGAGCTCACGCGCGACCCGACCGGGTTGATCTCGGCGCTGCAGAAGATCGCCCATAACGACACGCCGCCCGCGCGCTTCAACCACGCGGTCGCGGCCATGATGATCGACAACCCCGAAGAGCACCACGGCAGCTTTTTCGCGCGCCTGTTCGACACCCACCCGCCGATCCAGGAGAGGATCGCGGCTTTGGAGAAGATCGCAAGCGTCCAGCAGACCTAGCCACGCCCGGTCGGAAGCCATGTCGCCTCTCCTCGCGAAGCTCCTCCACGTCCGCCGCACTGAGCTTGGGCGAACCCTGCAGGTCGCCGGCTTCGCGATCGTCGTCGGCTGGGCCATGTACACGGCGTTCAACGCCGCGCAGTCGATCTTCCTGAACAAGGCCGGTCCGCACGCGTACCCGCTCTTCTTCATCGTCCTGGCGCTGGGCGTGTGGCCGATGGTCGCGCTGCAGGGAGCGCTCACACGAAGGTTGGGCGTGGCTAGAACTTTTCGCATCACGCTGCTGGCCAACGTCGCCGTCGCCATCGGCGTCTACGTCGCCTATTCGCTACGAGAGGATGCGACCGTCGCTTTCGCGGCCTATGTCGTGTACTCGGTCGCGTTCGAGCTGATCATGCTCAACTTCTGGAGCTTCGTGACGCAGCACTTCAACGTGCTGGAGGGCAAGCGAATCTTCCCGGTCATCGCCGCCGGGTCGAGCATCGGCTACATCCTCGCCGCCCCGACCACGACGGTGGTGGCGATCTACGCCACCGAGCCGCTGATCCTCGTCTGGGCGTTCGGCAGCGCCGTGGCCGCGCTGATGTCGCTTGGCCTGGAGCGATCGCTGTTCCGTCCGGCGTACGTCGACGAGGCCGACCAGTTCCTCACCGAGCACGAGGTCGAGCGCCACACGCGCGGCATGGTGGCGGTGCTCCGGGCCGCGGTTTCCTATGTCACCGGCAGCAAGCTCGTCCTCGCCCTCGTCCTGCTCGCCCTTGTGCTTCAGGTCGCATGCCGCGTCGGCGATTACCTGGTCGCGCTGCTCTTCGTGGCGGCGACGCACAACAACCTCCAGGACCTGACCATTCTGATCGGCAACGCCTGGCTCGCCAGCTATGTCGTGCAGCTCGCGGTGAGCCTGTTCATCACGCCTGTCGTCCTGAACCGCCTCGGCGTGAAGAACGCGATCCTGATCCTGCCGGTTTTCATGCTGGCCGGCTTCGGCGCGGTGGCGGTGAGCCCGATCCTCGCGACGTCGCTCGTCCTTTTCATCGTCCGCAACGGCCTGCAGACGGGACTCGACGACCCCACTCAGAACGTGCTTGGCGGCGCGCTGCCCGCGCAGGTCGTGCCGCGGCTCAACTTCCTGCTTGCCAACCTCGTTCTGCCTGGCGCGGCGATCGTGAGCGGGGTCGGCCTCCTGATCGTCCAGCGCGCCACCGCGGCCAGCATCGAGGTGCTGGCCCTGGTCGGGATCGCGGTCAGCGTGCTGTTCCTGGTCGCGGCGTGGCGGGTTCGCGGCCTGTACGTCGACGCGATCTACGCCAGGCTGCGGACTCATGCCCTGAGCCTCGCCGACTTCCACCTCGCGGTTGGCCGTCCGACCTCTGAGCAGGTCATCGAGCTCCAGGGGTATGTCCGTGGCGGCGACGAGAAGTCGCGGGAGTTCGCTGCCGCGGCCCTGGCCAAGGCGTCGCCGGAGGCCTTCGCCACGATGATTCCCGAGCTGCTCGAGTCGGCCGACCCGGTCGTACGCCGGCTCGCGCTACAGATGGCGCCGCCGGACAGCGTCACCGACTCTCAGCTCGAGTCAGCGGCCGGCGACGAGGACGGCTGGGTCCGCGCCGCGGCCGCCGTGGCCGGAATCACGAGGAAGGAGCGGTGGGGCGGCGGCGAGGAGATCCTCCGGGCGCTCCGCGAGTCCGTCGTTCCCGATGACCGCGCCGCCGCGACGTGGGCGGCCGCGTTCCTGGCCGAGTACGAGGCGGTGGTCGACGCGATGCGCGATCCGGAGCCCCGCGTGCGGCTGGAAGCCATCCGGAGCTTCGCGAAGCTGAAGGGCAACGTGCCGGACGTGGCGGCGGCGCTCATCGCCACGCTGGACGACGAGGACCTGGAGGTCCGCCGCGCTGCGCTCGCCCAGGCAGTGCGCTGGACGGCTCCCCCGGACTGGCAGCAGCGATTCGCGGAAGCGCTCGCCGACGGGCTCGCCTCGGGCGACCGTGACGTGCGGCGCCTGGCGGCGGAGGCGATGGCCACCCAGGCGCCGGAGGCGATGGCGCTCGCGCTGCCGCTCCTTCTGACGCGAGATGAAAGCGCGGCCGCGGCCGTGGAGGCGCTGGTGCGCAGTGGCCGCCCTGAGCTCTTCAACAGGGCTCGCGGCCACCTCGAGGCCCAGATGTCCAATGGAGTGCAGCTGGCCCAGCTGTCCGCGCGGGTGGCCGCCGCTCAACGGCGCGTCGACGGCGAGGTGGCCGCGGGCTACGCCCTGCTGCGCATCGGCCTCGACGACTACGTGCGGAGCGCCGCCTCGTCGGGCCTCGCGGCGATGCGGGCCCTGCACGGCAAGCGAGGGTTCGCCACGGTCGAGAGCGGGCTCGCGTCCGAGCGTGCCGAAGCAAGGGGGGAGGCGCTCGAAACGTTGCTAAACTTCGGCCCGCGTTGGCTCGCCGGGCCGCTCTCGCGATTGCTCGAACCGGAATCGTTCGACCCGGTTCGGACGAGCCCGCTGTCTCGAGCGGAGCTGGAGGCGCTCGCGAGCCATTCGGACAGATGGGTGCGCGAAACCGCCGACGCGGCGCTGAACGGGTTCAGTGAGCAGATGAAGGAGCTCATCGCGTTGAAGAGGGTTCCTCTGTTCAGCACGCTGACGCTCGAGCAGCTCGCGAGCGTCGACCGCTTGATGGTGACGCGGCATTACATGAAGGGCGAGTCGATCTTCCGCAAAGGCGACCTTGGGTCCGAGCTGTTCGTGGTGGTCGACGGCGAGATTCGCGTCCACCTGGACAGCGGAGGCCATGAGGTGACCCTGGCGAGGCACCAGGGAGGCGGTGTGGTGGGCGAGATGGCGGTCTTCGACGAGCAGCCGCGCTCGGCGGGCGCGCAGGCCACCACCGACACGACAGTCCGCGTGCTGCGCCGCGACCGCCTCCAGGCGATCGTCCACGAACACCCGGAAGTGCTGCTGGAGTTCATCAAGAACCTGAGCCAGCGGCTGCGCGAGATGGACGAGAAGCTCGAGTCGAAGGCGCCCACTCCTCAGGAGGAGGCGGCGGCCTCCCTCGACTGACCCCGCAGGCGCCGAAGGCCGGCGAAGAGCGGTAGCAGCCCCGACGGGAGCATCAAAAGCAGCATGGTGTCGAGGTCGCTGCCGCTGTACTCGAGATCGTGGACCGACGCCCAGTAGCCAACGTTGTAGTTGGGCACCGCTATCAAAGCGGCGACCCAGAACGCGACGGTCAGGAGCCCGACGGCGACGAGAAATCGCGGATTGGCGGAGAGAAGCTGAATGCCGAGGACGATCAGTACGGCGAGCGCAACCACGGCGAGGCTGATCCAGCTCGAGCCCGCTATCGGGGTGGACCAGCTGCAGAAGATCCCCGAGGGCGAGCCGCGCGCGCCCAGGATCCCCGCGCAGTCGTGACGCGCCGGCACGAACAGGATGATGGCGAGCCCGAGGAGACCGGCGAGCGGTCCGTACCACGCCGCTTTCAGTGAGCGCGCCACCTTTGTCACGTATCGCCAACGCGGATGCGGGGAGCGCGGTAACGACGCAGCAGGCGTAGCGAGCCTGCGAAGAGCGGCAGGAGCCCAGATGGGAGAAGCGGCACCGTATCGCTAAACCATTTCGTCGTTGAAAAAGGCCAGTCAATGGGTCGAGACG
>WNFB01006873.1_pt1 | contig 10202 bp, 11 predicted proteins | sample 5400501 | NCBI WGS metagenome assembly WNFB01 (sample SAMN13153341, study PRJNA577476) | soil metagenome | isolation source: 200 cm saprolite under Douglas fir tree site 2 hole 1 | place: USA:California | collected 2015-04-18 | reverse complement strand
TCAGTGCCTGCCCTTCGGTAGTTGTCAGAACATGAATCTCGTGGGGACGAATAGCAGGACGACGGTGCACGAGAAAGAAAAAGAGGGTTTCAGTAATGATCTGTGGCGTACGCCCGCTGACGAAGAGGAACACATTACGATAGAGTACAGTCCTGGGCATGATGCCTCTTTACCTGCAACCTGCCGAGCGAGTAAAGATCAGCTAGGCCCGCAGCGCAGCGTATTCGTGGAGGTGGCGACCAATTGGGGCAAGAAAGTGAAAACCTATCAGAGCAAAAGCTTTGCTTTGGTCGTTTTCCATTAATGGTAAGTGAGAATGTCGAGATCCCATTCCAACGGCGCCGGCTGATCATAGAGTGCAGCCAGCCGCTAGGAAGGACGCGGGTTTGCCCGTACTGACGCGATGTTAGTCCACCCGCGGGGCGGGAATCTGTACTTCTTGCAGTATCTGGGATAGAAAAAAGAATGGCCATTGCAAAAGGAGGGGCTTGGATGGCCGGCTACACGGTCATCTGGGCTGATTCCCACATGGTGGAACCGCTTTTCAGATAAGGAGATCTATGCCAACCATCAACACGGTATCTGGCACCTGTGAGCCCAAAGATTTGGGCTTCACTCTGATCCACGAACATCTCACCGCCGGGTTTCCCGGTTGGGAACTCGATAATACCGGCTTCGATCGCAAGCATGAAGTTGCTAAAGCTGTCGATAAACTGAAAGAGATCAAAACCCTCGGTGTCTCTTCGTTTGTCGATCCCTGCCCGATGGAACTGGGACGCGATCCGGAGTTCGCCGCCGAGGTGGCGGACAAGGCTGGCATGCGCGTGATCATTGCCACCGGCCTCTACAACGAAGTCTTGGGCATTCCGCCGCACTTCCGTAGCCTACCGGTGGACGATATCGCCGAGGTGTATGTGCGCGAACTAACCGAAGGCATCGGTAAGACCGGGATCAAGGCGGGGATCATCAAGACCGCTACCGGTGGCATCCCCGGCATGACGGAGACGGCGGAGCGCATCAGTGTCAACGAAGAGAAGTGCTTGCGGGCGGCGGCTCGCGCCCACAAGGCTACCGGCGCGCCGATCCTGTGCCACAACGATGAACTCGGGCCTTTCGGCCGTGAGACCCTGGATATCTTTGCCGACGAAGGGGTGAACTTTCATCGTGTGCTCATCGGTCATGCTTGCGGGGTCGGCGACATGCGCTACTACTTCGACATTTTGGAGCGTGGCGCATGGATTGGCTTTGACCGTTTCGGCATTGAGACCATTGCCTCGGACAAGATGCGCCTGGCCTCGCTGATTGGTTTGCTAGCTGTCGGATATGATCGTATCATGCTCTCGCACGACCACGTCAACTGCTGGCTCGGCCGGGTCACCAAAGAGTGGCAGGCGTTCATGGACAAGTGTCCGAACTGGAACTACGCCCACATCTGCCGAAACATCCTGCCGGCGCTGAGTAAGGCAGGCGTGAGTGAAGGCACTATTCGCACGATGACGGTGGACAATCCGCGCAGTTATTTTGGCGGATAAAGTCTCGAACATTGTGCTTCGACAAGCCTGTCCTGAGCGAAGTCGAAGGGCTCAACACGAACGATGTAAGGGGGGGTAGCATGCTGTGCCCTGCTCTGGTAGGGGCGCACGGCGGTGCGCCCTTCTTCAAAAGGAAGGATCTCATGCAGAGAAAGAACAGCTATCACAAAACTGGATGGACTTGGGCAATGTGGGGGCTCACTGTCATTTTGCTCGGGGGATTATTATTTTCCTCCGCCGCTTTCGCTGATGCTGATCGCAGCTATAAGGCCGTGCGCGACTGGCTCGAACAGTATCGCAACGTTCCTCCGGCGTTCCAACCGGGGGAGCATCTGACGATTAAGGACATTGACCGCCTTCGCCCTTTCATCCCTCAACCTGCGTGGGAGTATTACTTCTTCCCGGACATGGACATGGAGATCGCCGCGCGAGGCACCTATCCCCCTCCAGCCGATTGGGGGAAAAACATGGCGAGCGGCTATTCTCTGGACGAGCAAGGCGCCTTGATCGGGTTTAATGGTGGCGGCTATCCGTTTCCAGAAATCAAACCTGACGACCCGCAGGCTGCGGTCAAGGTGTTTTGGAACCTGTACTGGCGTCCCGGCCACAGCGATTTCTTCATGCCCATGGTGGCTTGGGGGCGTGGAGAAAACGGGCGGTTAGACCGGGAGTTCGAATTCGTTTCGACGACTGCGGAGTACGCCAAAGGCGATCACTGCTTAGTCCCCGGATACGAAGGGGTCAAGTATAAATCGATCATGGAGTTTCGCAGCCCCCGAGACCTTGCTGGCACGCGCAACTTGCAGATCGAATACACCGATCCGTACAAGGAGAATGATAGCTGGATTTATTCCCCGGTGCAGCGTAAGCCGCGGCGGGTGCTTTCTTCCGAGCGTACCGGTGAAACCCAGGGAATGGACTTCATCCGTGAGGATTCCATGGGGTTTGGCGGCAAGGTCCATGAGCAAAACTGGGCCTACCTGGGGAAAAAGTGGGTGCTGGCGACGGTCAACGTGCCTACCCAGCCTGAGGCTGGTGGTCCGCACCAGTGGGTGCCCAATAAGACCCGCTGGGAGTTGCGTGAGGTGCACGTCCTAGAACTGATCCCGAAAAACCCCTCGCACCCCTATGGTCATAAGCTGATCTTCGTGGATTCGCAGATCTTCTGGACACTGTGGATGACGGCGTATGATCGTCAGGACCAGATCCTGCGCTTGGGGCAGGACTTCCTCAAGTATTCGGAGAGCTATGCGACGGAAGAAGCGAAACAAGCGCCGTACGTGCAGGTCGATTATTCCCGCAACGTCGGGGAAAACGTCTTCCTGCATGTGGGTAACACGGTGATCAACGCGCAAAAACCCCATGCGACGTTCACGCACTGTTTCGTCGTGCGGAAAGAGTTTTCCTCTGGGCTTGCGAAACAGTTCTATTCCGTGCGCAATATGGTCAACGGCAAACGCTAATCCGGACGCCGCTAAACTGATGGCCGGGAGCACGAAGCAGAAAACGTAAAGCGTAAAACGTAAGAGGAGGTCCAGTTGCATTACTGGTTACGTTTTACGCTTTAGACTCACCCTCTGACGTTGTGGCAGAGAGGACAGAGAAAAGGAGGAAGTATGAAAGTTGGCACCGCAATTTCCATGTTGAACGTGGGAGAGAAACCGGACAGCGAGATCTACAAAGATGACCTCAAGCTGGGCGATCTGGCTGAGCCTCTCGGGTTCGACTCCATCTGGAGCGTGGAACACCACTTCACCGGCTACGCCATGGTGCCGAACGTGGTGCAACTCCTGACCTACTTCGCCGGGCGCACCAAACGGCTGCAACTGGGCACTGCGGTCATCGTGCTCCCCTGGCATGATCCCGTGCGGGTGGCTGAGGAGATGGCGATGCTCGACAATCTGTCGGGCGGCCGTACTATCTTTGGTTTTGGTCGAGGCGCGGCCACGGTCGAGTACGACGGATTTCGTATTCCCATGGACGAGTCACGCGCCCGCTTCGAGGAGGCAGCCAAGATCGTCATCCAGGCGTTGACCAACCAACGCTTCTCCTACGACGGCCAGTTCTTCAAGATCCCAGAGATGAGCATCCGACCGCAGCCCGTCTCTCACCCCGAACAGCGGCTGTATGCCTCATCGGTCAGTCCGGAGTCGGCAGAGATCATGGCCAAGCTGGGCATCGGTGTGTTGATCGTGCCGCAGCGTGACTGGGACACTACTGTGGCGGACGTCGAACGCTACCGCGCCACCGCGCGAGCTACGGGCCACACTCCGAAGCCGCCGATCAGTCTGATCAACGTGTCTGTGCGTGAGAGCGGGGACGAGGCTCGGGAAGCGGCGAACACCTACATGGGGGCCATGTTCGATTCCATCGATGCTCATTACCACTTTTCCGATGGGCACCTGCAGGGAGTGAGGGGCTACGAGTTCTACGCCAAGATGGCCAAGACCTACTCGAAGTTCGCCGACCCAACGGTGAAGTCGAAAGCGGTGGAATTCTTTGTCAGCCTCCATGTAGCCGGCACACCGCAGCAGTGCCTCGATAAAATCTCCGAGATTGTCGCCAAAACCGGCATGAATCACTTCGTTGGGCAGTTCAGCTACGGCGGCATGGCCTACGAGAAGTGTGAGCAGAACATGCGGCTGTTTGCTGAGAAGGTGAAGCCGGTACTACAAGACGAGGCGTCGTTCCCGTCCGCCTAGCCTGACTGCATCCCTCACGTACGCAGGGTGGGTACTGCCCATCCTGCGGCTTACTCACTTATCAATAAACTCTTTCAACGCCGCCCGGACATCCTCTGACCGTTCTTCCTGCACGTAGTGACCGCTGCGCAGGACTACGTAGAGTTCTGAATTGGGAATGGTGTCATCGAGCTTTTTGCCGAACTCCAGGGGTACGTACGGATCCTCAGCTCCCCACACAACGAGAGTGGGAACTTGGATTTTCCCTAGATTGGGTTGGACCTCATTCTCCAGAGCCGGCCGTAGCTCTAACTCGCGCACACATTTGAGCAGGGCGGATCGCGCGCCCGGGTCGTCGTGGTAGGGCTTCAGGTAGTCGTTGAGTAGAGCGTCTGTCATCAGTTCCTGTTTGACCATACCGCCGCGCAAGATGTGCTTGAGGAACCAGTCGCCGGTGAAGAGGTCGCCGATGAGGCGGGTGCGGAGCAAACGCACCGCGAGCGGTGGGGCGGCCGAATACAGTGGCGCATCCAGGATGATCAGTTTGCGCACCTTGCCCGAGTTACGCAGGGTGTACAGAGTGGCAATCACCCCGCCGAGGTCGTGTCCAACTAGGATGGGGTTGTCGAGGTGGAGGTTCTCAATAAACTTGCTGAGCTGCCCGACATAGGTGTCGAGGCTGTAGGTCTGGTTTTGTGGCTTCTCCGAGAGGCCGAAGCCCATCAGGTCGAGATTGTAAATGGTGTTACCGTAAGTGAGGGCAGGGGTGATGTTGCGCCACAAGGGAAAGTAAGTAGGAATGCCGTGCAGGAAAATCAGCGGTCGTCCCAGTCCTTCTTGTTCATAGTGTAAAGACACGCCATCAATCTGGACGTACTTCTTGTCCGGGTATTTTTTTGCCAGCTCGGCTCCGGTCAAGCTCGGCCCTGAGGCCCCACACCCGGCTAGGCAGAGCGCCATCACCAGCACCAATCCACCACCCACCGTCCTCTGTTTCATACCTACCGTCTCCTTCCTCGGCTGCATTCTCTGCCGGGTCAGATTTGACAAGAACAGGCAAGGTACGCACAATAGCGCGACCGTGGGTGCAGTCTGTTCAGGTCACGGGCGGCACTTTAGCGCCACCGTGCTTTCTCGACAAGTGTGCTTTTCCCCGCAAGGAGGCAACAGGTATGGCAGAGCCAGGGATCTTTGAGGTGATGTTTTCTACGCGCAGCATGCGCCGTCTGAAACCCGATCCAGTGCCGGACGAGGTGATTTATAAAATTCTTGACGCCGGCATTCGCGCGCCAAGCGGGGGCAATAACCAACACTGGCGCTTCGTGGTGGTGAAAGATCCGCAGGTCAAGCAGGAGGTGCAGCGGATATACCAAAAGGGGTGGAGCGAGGTGCAGGCGATGTACCGCACCCGAACCGCGCCCGAACATATGGAGGAAGGGAAATTCCGTCGCTTGCTGGATACGGCCGCCTATCTGGCCGAGCATCTCGCCGAAGTGCCGGTCCTGCTGTTTGCCTGTCTGAAAGAGCGACCCATGCCCCCACAACTCGCGGCCAAGCTGGCGCGGCTGTCTGGATCGAGTATCTATCCGTCGGTGCAGAACATACTGCTGGCCTGCCGCGCCCAGGGTTTAGGCGCGACTCTGACAACGGTCTGCTCTTTGTACGAAGATGAGATCAGAGCGGTTCTGCATCTGCCGAATGACGTCTCCACTTACGCCCTACTGCCGATCGGCTACCCGCAAGGCAAGTTCGGCCCGGTGAAGCGGATGGCGGTCGAAGAGGTGACGTGCGTGGATCAGTGGGGGACGCCGCTGGCGCGACCGGCGTAAGGGAGACAGTAATGAGTAACGAGGACTGAGGACTGAGTAAGACAGAAACGAAAACGAGAGAGCCTTATACTCAGTCCTCAGCACTCAGTCCTCAGTCCTGTCTACGGCAGCAGATCCGCGACCTTGATGGCTCCTTGCGGGGCGGCGAGAGTGGCTACTCCATCCGCCGCAAAATAATGCGTGCAGGTCCGATAGCCGTATCCGTACAGTTGTCCTGGCATGGGGACCGGGTCGCGGTGGGCCTCCAGACGGCGATCAAGCAAATTCACAATCCAATATTCCGGGAGGCCTGCACTAGCATACAAGCTTGCTTTCTCTCCTCGATCGAACGTGAGCGAGGACTCTGATACTTCCACAACCAGCAGGGCCGTGGTGGGATGATCGCTAGCATAATCCCGAATGCTCCCGCGCACAACCGCAATATCCGGCTCCGGCTGAGACGAAGGGCTGAGGTCCAATGGGCCGTGTACCCGAACATCATAGCCAGCGCCGAAGATCGTGCGTAGTGCGTCTTCCGCCAGGCGGATTGCGGTAAAGTGCGGACTGTTTTGCGGACTCATCGTGACGATCCTCCCGCCGATCAACTCCACCCGCTCGCCAGGCTGAAACACGCCCGCCTCGGCCATCTTGCAGTACTCCTCGCGGGTCCACAGGCGGGGGCGTGGCGCAGCAGCACTCATGATAGCCTCCTTATCAAGAACAGAATTCAGCCGAGCACCTCACTGTATGCTCCGGCGTCGAAACCAACCAACAGCTTCTTACCTTTGCGCAAGGTCGGAGCGCGTAAGTTGCCGGAGGGACCAAGCAGCACGGCGAGCAAATCATCGCGGCTTGGCTTGTCTTTGGCGAGGTGAAAACGCACCACCTTTTTGCCCTTGGCGGCAATGATTTCTGAGACGGCTTGGGTCAGTTTGAGTGCTTCGTCCGGACCTAAGCGCTCCTTGCGAGCATCTACAAGCGTTTTCGCGGTAATCCCTTTTTGCGCAAGAAACTCTTGCGTCTTGCCGCAAGTGGTTCAGCCTGGGCGATGGTAGTACCAGTCCACTGTCTGTGCCATACGTATCCTCCTATAAGCAGTCAGCAGTCAGCGTTCAGCGATCAGCGATCAGTTGGCTTATAGCTTATGGCAGGAGCTCTATGCCATAGAGCGAACGCCGTGAGCGAGCCATATGCCATATGCTCTAGCCGGAGCTGACGGCTGATGCCTGAAGGCTTCCTCTCCTATCGCTGCGCCTTCTTCTGCAAATGCATGGAAATGACCCACTCGTAGCCATCGACCAGTGCCATCCAGGCTGACGCCAGGAGGTCACGTGACTTGCGCATCGTGCTCCAGTGGCGGCGGCCGTCACTGAATTTCTTGATAGAGACGACCTCGGCCGCTGTCCCCTCGCCGCCACGGTGGGTGTAGGACTCCATGACCTGGACGCTCTCGATGAAGGGAAAATGTTTGATCAGTACTCCTCGTAGCGCCAAGTCGAGCGCGTTGACCCCGCCCACACCTTGGGCGGCGCCGAAGTCTTCGACGCCGTCGATTTCCACGACCACGACTGCGTCGATGGCGCTGCGTCCCTCCCACTGCTCATCGACGACCCGCCAACGGACGACACGGAACGGGGATTGATACAAGGGGTCGTGACGCCAACGTTCGACTTGTTGCGACGCCTGGGGAGCAGTTGCTTCGTCAAAGAACTCGGTGGGTTGTCCAGGTTGCTCTGCCATGAGAACTCCAGCGGCGCCTGTGCGTATGTTAAGGGTTACTCTTCCCCTAGAGTATCCCAGTGGATTTCCCAGAACCGGGGAAGGGGAGGGGCGAATTCAAAGTGTCCACCGAAACACTCGAAACTTGGTTTGTGCGAGAGTCGTTCGCTCAACAGGTGCAAGTATTCTTCGACGCTGCCCTGAGCCGGAGCGCCGATGTCTAGGCGTTGGCGCCGGCCGCATTTCTTACAGCTAACCTCGACGTGCATGGGCTCCTCTGGATTTGTCCGATGAGAGCGTATAAGTTCTGCCTACCATGACCATGAAGGAGGCCGCAAGCGCATGCCGCTGGTAACATTCGTCAAGCAAGATCTCACGGTTGAGGTGCCGCGGGGCGCTAACCTGCGGCAAGTGGCCCTGGACAATAAGATCGACCTGTATGCCTTTCCGGCCAACCTGATTAACTGCCGTGGTCGAGGCATGTGCGGCACCTGCCGCATCAGGGTCGATGACCACCGCGCGCTGTCTCCTCGTACCTTCCCAGACGAGAATAAACTGGGGTGGGAAGGGAAAGACTACCGCCTCGCCTGCCAATCGCAGGTGCTCGGGGATGTCTCGGTCGTTACCAATCCGCGGAAGATTGCCGGCTGGATGAACCATCCAACCTACGAGCGCATGAAAGAAAGCGTATAGGGGCAAGCTCTCATGTCTTTTGCCGTGGCAAAGCCGCCACAATTCCTCCTACTAGGGACGTGTGACTCGTTCTGTACCGCCACAGAGCCACAACATCTTGTGGGCGTCGGCGTCTTCTTGTCAAAGCAGTAGGGGTTTGTTAGAAAAAGGCATGGCAGCCACCACCGTTGCAGCAATGAAGAAAAAGCCCGTCTCTCCTTTAGGTCAGATGGGCTTTTTTGTATTCGGAGCTTTTGGAGGAGCGCACGCATGCTTCCTTTTGAAATCGTTGAAGGACTGACTTTTGACGACGTGCTGTTAGTGCCGGCCGCGTCGGACTTCATGCCTAAAGACGCGGACGTGAGGACGGCGCTCACGCGCACGATCGAACTGAATGTCCCGCTCGTCAGCGCGGCGATGGACACGATCACCGAAGCGCGCACCGCCATCGCCATGGCCCAGGCTGGTGGCATTGGCATTATCCACCGCAACCTCAGCGTCGCGGCCCAGGCCGAGGAGGTGGAGAAAGTCAAGAAGTACGAAAGCGGGATGATTGCCGATCCCATCACCATCAGCCCCGATCTGCCCATCGCGCAGGCGCGCGAGATCATGCAACGCTATCACATTTCCGGACTGCCGGTGACGAAAGATGGCAAACTGGTGGGGATCCTCACCAACCGTGATTTGCGTTTTGAAAAGCGGCTCGACCGCCTCGTCGCCGAAGTGATGACCAAGGATCGCTTGGTGACTGCCCGACCCGGAGTGAGCTTGGAGGAGGCCAAAGAGATCCTGCATCAACACCGCATTGAAAAGCTGTTGGTGGTGGATGACCGCATGCATCTCAAAGGGCTGATTACGGTCAAGGACATCGAAAAAACTATTCAGTATCCGGATGCCTGTAAAGATGAGCTTGGCCGCCTGCGCGTCGGTGCGGCAGTGGGGACCGGCGAGGATCGCGAAGCGCGGGTGGAAGCGCTGGCGCGGGCTGGCGTTGATGTGGTGGCGATTGATACCGCCCACGGCCATACCACCAGTGTGATCGAGGCGATCCACGTGCTCAAGCATGCGTTCCCGAATTTGGAAATTATCGCCGGGAACGTGGCCACCACTGAAGGCACGAGAGCGCTCATTCAGGCGGGTGCCGACGGCATCAAAGTCGGTATGGGACCGGCCTCGATCTGTACCACCCGGGTCGTGTCTGGGGTGGGCGTGCCGCAACTGACCGCTATCGCTGATAGCGTAAAAGTCGCGGCTCCGGCTGGTGTCCCGGTTATTGCCGATGGTGGCATTCGTTTCTCCGGCGATATTGTCAAGGCGCTGGCCGCCGGCGCACATTCAGTGATGATCGGCAGCCTGTTCGCCGGCACCGAGGAGAGCCCGGGCGAAACCATTCTCTATCAAGGGCGGACCTATAAACTGTACCGGGGTATGGGGTCGCTAGAGGCGATGCGCGAGCGAGAAGGCAGCCGCAACCGTTATTTCCAGGACGACGAAGAGAGCGCGGGCAAGCTGGTTCCCGAAGGAATCGAAGGTCGGGTGCCGTACAAGGGCAGTCTGGCGGTGATCAGCGATCAGATGGTCGGCGGCCTCAAGGCCGGCATGGGCTACACCGGTTGCCGCACGCTGGCCGAACTGCGCACCAAGGCAAAGTTCATCCGCGTGACTGCCGCCGGGCTGCGCGAAAACCACGTGCACGACGTCATTATTACCAAGGAAGCGCCGAATTATCGGCTGGAGTGAAAAAGCTATCAGCAATCAGCCCTCAGCTATCAGCTCGGACCGAAAACAGG
>WNFB01006871.1_pt1 | contig 10202 bp, 9 predicted proteins | sample 5400501 | NCBI WGS metagenome assembly WNFB01 (sample SAMN13153341, study PRJNA577476) | soil metagenome | isolation source: 200 cm saprolite under Douglas fir tree site 2 hole 1 | place: USA:California | collected 2015-04-18 | reverse complement strand
CCGAGCAATTCTTCAGCATTTTCCTTTTTCTCCTTTCCATTTTCTTGTTTTCGGCTGGCTGCGGCGCTCCCGGCGAGCCCGTTCCGCCTTCGCCGCCGGCGCGTTTCACGTGACCAAGCCGTCCGATCTGATCCCGGAACTTCAGGGCCGACTTCCGATTCGCGTCGAGCTGCAATCCCTGAAGGAAGAAGATTTTATTCGCATTCTGACCGAGCCGAAGAATGCGCTCATCAAGCAGTACGTCGCACTGCTGGAGACCGAAGGCGTCAAGCTCAACATCACCGAAGACGCCGTCGCCGCCGTCGCCCGTTTCGCCACCAGCGTGAACGAGCAGACCGAAAATATCGGCGCGCGCCGCCTGCACACCATCCTCGAGAAAGTTCTCGACGAAATCTCGTTCGAAGCGCCCGACCTCAAGAAAAAGAACGTGAAGGTTGACGCCGCTTACGTCACCAAGCAACTCGCGGACATCGTCAAGAACCAGGATCTGAGCCGCTACATTCTCTGATTCTTGAAACTTGAAAATGGAAAATAGAAAAGGGACGGCACTTCACATCACAGAACGCCCCGAGCAATTCTTCAGCATTTTCCTTTTTCTCCTTTCCATTTTCTTGTTTTCGGCTGGCTGCGGCGCTCCCGGCGAGCCCGTTCCGCCTTCGCCGCCGGTTCCCATCGCCATCAAGGATCTTGCCGCTCACCAGGCCGGCGACGGTGTGCAGCTTTCCTTCACCCTCCCGTCGCACTCCATCTCCGGGGAAAAACTGGCGGCCCCGCCTGCGGTCGAAATCCTCCGCGGCAGCGTTAAATCCGACGGCTCGGCCGACACAAGATCTTTCCGAGTTGTTTACACCATTCCCGGCGCTCTTATGGACAGTTACCGCGCCGATGGCCACGTGCGCTTCACCGATCCCATTGCGCCGGAGGAGACCAAATCGCATGCGGGGGGCGCGGTCACGTACGTCGTTCGAACGCGCGCTTCGCAGAAACGCGCTTCCGCCGATTCGAATGTGGTCGCGCTGCGCCTGTTTCCCGTTCCGGCTTCCATCGTTACCGTGGAGGCTCGCGTAACCGAGTCCGCGGTCGAATTGACCTGGCCGGTGCCAAACGGTACTGGCGCCGGTGATCCTGTATCAATCACCGGTTATCGAATCTACCGCGCGGAAGTTCATCCTTCCGCGCCCTCTCCGTCTCCGCAAGATCCTCTGCCGAGCAAACCGGAATCACACGCAGCGCTGCTTGCTACTTCTGAGACCAACAGCTACCGCGACACTTCCATTGCTTTCGACCATAGCTACGTCTACATCGTACGCAGTGTCATCCAGGTTGAAGGCGTCGAGCTGGAATCCGCTGACTCTCAACCGGTGACAGTCACGCCGCGCGACATCTTCCCTCCCGCGGCTCCGCAGGGCCTCGTCGCCGCCTTGCTTCCCGGCTCGGCCCCGGGTGCGGCTCTTGTTGACCTCTCGTGGTCCATCAATCTTGAAACCGACTTGGCCGGATACCGCGTCTATAGAAGTGAGCAGGAGGGCACAAGGGGACAGCTTCTGGCCCCGGATTTGTTGCCCACGCCTGCCGTTCGTGATACGTCTGTAGAGCCCGGCCACCGCTATTGGTATACCGTGACCGCTGTAGACCGCACTGGGAACGAAAGCGCGCCCAGCGCAGCGGTCGTTGTCGACGTCACGCAACCATCGTCGTAAATCCGGGTTAAACGAATGCTCGCATCTTGGGAGACGAGCGCTTTATGCTGGTTCGTCCGCATCTGCCCGGTTATCGCTGGTTCCACGTCTTCCGCAACGCGGCGATTCGCACCGGTGTTTATGTGGGGGTCTGTCTGACTTTGGTTTTCACCGCGTGGCTGATTGCTGCCAATCGCGCCCCATTCCTCGAACGCTTTGCGTTGGAGCGCAATATCGCCGCCGCCGCGATTCTCTGCTTTGTCGCTGCGGTTCCCATTTTCCGGTTCCTACGCTTGCCAGGGCTTCTGCTGGCGTCGAGCCTTCTCGGTTGGCTCATTTTCAGCTTCAGCTATCGCGCGCTCTGCCTGATTTTCCACGGGCTCAGTAATCGGCTCAGCACGTTCCACGTTTTCATGCTGGGAGCCGTGATATATATGATTGTCACCACGCTTTCCTGGATTGTCGCCACCATCTGGAGAGCCCGTGAAGCGCATGCTTCACATCCCAATCACCACGCGAGTTGAACACCAATGAAAATCTGCCGTTACCTGATGCGCGACGCTTCCTCTTCGGACTCTGCCACGCCGCACTATGGACTGATCGAAGGTGAAAATGTCATCGAGATCTCTGGCGCGCCCTGGGGGCCGTGGTCCCGCGGCTCGCGTTCTTCGCGCCTCGCCGCCGTTCGGCTGCTCGCTCCAGTTGAGCCTTCGAAAATTGTTTGCATTGGACGCAATTATGCCGCCCACGCCGCGGAGATGGGCAATGAAGTCCCGAAAGAGCCGTTGATGTTCCTCAAGCCGCCTTCTTCCATCATCGGCCCGGAAGAAGCGATCGTCTTGACAAAATATTCGCAACGCGTGGAACACGAAGGCGAGCTTGCGCTGCTCATTGGCCGGCGCTGCTCGCAGTTGCGCGATAGCGACGACGCTTTGTCCTTTGTGATGGGTTACACCTGCCTCAACGATGTCACCGCGCGCGACCTTCAGAAGAGTGATGTTCAATTCACTCGCGGCAAGGGTTTTGATACCTTCTGCGCTGTCGGCCCGCACATCGAAACCGCTCTGGATCCATCGAATGTCCTGGTCGAGACTCACGTCAACGGCGTACGCCGCCAGTCCGGCGTCACCTCGCTGATGACCTATCCGCCTGCGTTTCTTGTTCGCTGGATCTCCCGCATGATGACGCTGATGCCCGGCGACATCATCACCACCGGCACGCCCGCCGGCGTCGGTCCGCTTATTGCCGGCGACACGGTCGAGGTCAGCGTTGCGGGTGTTGGCGTGTTGCGCAATCCGGTGCACGCACCGCAAGCGTAGTTTCACGCACACCTCGGGGTTTCGATAGAATACCCATTAGTGGGCATCGGCGGATGCAGGAGTCCTTCCGCCGCACTGCGTGCATGCAATCTTGCGCGCGACATGCGCGATCCCACGCATTTGAGATTGGGGAGTCTGCTTGTTGAACGCCTTGCTTGCCGACTGGAAAATGGTGCTCGCCATGGGTGGCGCGGCGATCGCCGCGCTGGCCATGATCGCTTATGCTTTCTTCCGTCCTGCCGCGAATCCCGAGGACGAGGAACGCAGGCGCCGCCTGCATCTGAACCAGATCGGCCGCATTGCCGAAGGGCAAATCGTCGAGCTTGTCGAGCACCCGCCCGAATCGAAAGCGGCGCGCAAGGGTTTGTTCGGCGCAAGCGCGCGCCCGCTTGCAGATATGCGGCCGCGCCATCTCGTTTCCTACAGTTATTTGATTTCCGGCGTCACCTATCAAACTGCCCAAGACATCACCGGCCTTGAAAGCCAGATCCGCCTGGAACGGGTCGTTGCGGGCCAGCCCGCGAGCATCAAATACGACGCCTCCAATCCAAGCGATTCCATTCTCGTCGCCGACGACTGGTCCGGACTGCGCTGAGCCTCGAAACGCTTGCGCGGACTGGTTTCCAGCTAACTGACCGTCTTCCGCATTCTGCTTTCTCGCCGGTTGCGCTATCCTTCTTCATGCCGCTTCCGGGCGGCCCAGGCGCAACTCCATGAAAATGATCCTCGCTTCCGCTTTTACCACCATCCTCATCGTGGCGATGACCCTTGGAGCGATGTTCATTCTTGTCCGGGCCACGAAGTACGTGACTTCGCTCGAGTCTCCTCTCCAGCGCGCCGCCGCCATGGGCGCGGAGCTGCTCCTCGGCGTCGTACTGCTGCTCGGAACCGTCTGGCTCGCCACGCATCTTGCCGTGCGCATTTTTACCCCAAAGGAATCCCTTTCCGAGGGAGGACCTGTTGCCTGAGACCAAGCCCAGTTTGATTTCCGAAGCCAGACATCGCGACCGCATGGAAGAGCTTCGCCGCATTTCCGAGGAAGCCGAAGCCGGTGGCGGTCCGGAGCGCCGCGAGCGCGAACACAAAGCCGGCAAGCTCACCGCGCGCGAGCGCATCCACCTTTTGTTGGACGAAGGCACCTTCGAAGAGCTCGACAAATTTGTCCGTCACCGCTGCGTCGATTTCGGAATGCAGGAGCAGCGTCCCGCCGGCGATGGCTTCGTCACCGGCTTCGGCCGCGTCGACGGCCGTCTGGTTTACGTTTTCGCGCAGGACTTTACCGTTTTTGGCGGTTCGCTCTCCGAAACCAACGCGCAGAAAATCTGCAAGATCATGGACCTTGCGATGCGTGCGGGCGCGCCCGTCATTGGCCTCAACGATTCCGGCGGCGCGCGCATTCAGGAAGGAGTGGCCTCCCTCGCGGGTTACGCCGATATTTTCTTGCGCAATACGCTTGCCAGCGGAGTCATCCCGCAGATCAGCGCCATCATGGGTCCTTGTGCCGGCGGCGCGGTCTACTCGCCCGCCATCACCGATTTCATCTTGATGACACGCGAAACCTCTTACATGTTCGTCACCGGCCCCGACGTCATCAAGACCGTCACGCACGAGGAAGTCACCAAGCAGGAGCTCGGCGGCGCGATGACCCACAACGAGAAAAGCGGCGTCGCTCATTTCGTCTCGCGCGACGATGCCGATTGCCTGGCCATGATCCGCGAGCTGATGAGTTTTCTCCCTTCGAACAATCTCGAAGATCCCCCGCGCCGCGCCACGTCAGACTCGCCGGCTCGCCGCGATGATTCGCTCAACACTCTCGTTCCCACCGATCCCCAGATGCCTTACGACATCAAGGACGTCCTCCATTCGGTCGTTGACGATGGATATTTCTTCGAAGTCCACGAACACTACGCTAAAAATCTCGTCGTCGGCTTCGCGCGCCTCGACGGCCGCCCCGTCGGCATCGTCGGCAATCAGCCTGCATTTCTCGCCGGCGTTCTCGACATCAACGCTTCCGTGAAGGGCGCGCGCTTTGTCCGTTTCTGCGACGCTTTCAACATTCCGCTCATCACCTTCGAAGATGTTCCCGGTTTTCTCCCGGGCACCCAGCAGGAATTTGGCGGCATCATCAAGCACGGCGCAAAGCTGCTCTTCGCTTTCGCCGAAGCCACCGTTCCGAAAATTACCGTCATCACGCGCAAAGCCTACGGCGGCGCGTACTGCGTCATGGCTTCGAAGCACATTCGAACCGATGCCAATTTCGCCTGGCCCACTGCGGAAATTGCCGTCATGGGCCCCGAAGGCGCGGTCAACATCGTCAACAAGCGCGAACTCGACAAGGTTCCCGAATCCGAGCGCGAAAAGCTACGCCAGGAGAAAATCGCCGAATTCCGCGACCGTTTCGCCAATCCCTTCGTCGCCGCCGAGCGCGGCTACATCGACGCCGTCATCGAGCCCGCCGACACCCGCGCCCGCATCATCACCTCTCTCCGTGCCCTCGAAAACAAAAAAGACACCAACCCCCGCAAAAAACACGGAAATATTCCACTATGAAGAGACGGCTCACACACGTCATCGAGAAGCGCGGAGGCTGGTACGTGGCCTACGTGCGGGAAATCCCCGGCGTGAACACGCAGGGCCGGACCAGGAGATCGGCTCGCCGTAACCTGAAGGAAGCTCTCGCGCTCGTTGTTCTAGTCAATCGCGAGCTAGCTACACGACAACGCTCGCGAACCACCCTATAGCCGCGGTCTTCGGACCGGGGGCCCTCTCTCACATTATTTCAGCAAATACTCGTGCAAGAACTCGATCGTCGCATAAAACTGAAAATCCTGATTCGGCTTTTTTCGGTACCCGTGGCCTTCGTCTTTCGCGATCAAGAGCCATACCGGAGTCTCCTGCTTCTTCAGCGCATCAGCGATCTGCTGCGACTCGCTCACCGGCACCCGCGGATCGTTCTTCCCGGCAATCACAAACATCGGCTTCTTGATTTTTTCGATGTTGTTCATCGGCGCGATTTTTTCCAGGAACTCCCGCATCTTCGGATCGCGCTCGTCCCCGTATTCCACGCGCCGCAAATCCCGCCGGTAGGCCTCCGTGTGTTCGAGGAACGTCACCAGGTTCGACATGCCCACGATGTCCACCGAGCAGCGAATCCGGTCGCTGTAAAATGTCGAAACCGCCAGCGTCATGTGTCCGCCGTAACTTCCGCCGGTTACCGCGATCCGCTGGCTATCCAGACCCGGCTGCGTCGCGATCCAGTCGAACAGAGCGTTGATGTCCTTGTAGGTGTCCTCGCGCTTGAACCCATTGTCCAGCAGCGAGAACGTCTTCCCGTATCCCGTGGACCCGCGCACATTCGGGTAGATCAGCGCGATCCCCAGCTCATTCAATAAATAATTGCTGCGGCCCAGAAACGTCGGCTGCGACTGTCCCTCCGGCCCGCCATGAATTACCACCAGCACCGGCCGCGTGCCCGTAAACTTCGCCGACGGCTTGTACAAAAAACCCGAAATCAGCTTCCCGTCGAAACTCTTCCATCGCACCAACTCCGCTTCGGGGAACCCATCCGTCTTCACAGCCGTTTCGCTCGTCGTCCATCGTTCCACTTTTCCGGTTGCCACATCCAGCGAATACACATCTCCCGGCCCCCGCGCGTTGTTCAGCGAGAATCCGAGCTCCTGCCCGTTCTTATGCCAGTGCAGGGAGCCGACCACTCCCGTCGGCAGCTTCGGCAGCGGTATCTCCTGCTTCGTGGATGTGTTCATCACGTGCAGGACGCTTACGCCTTCTTCATCCGTCATGAATGCAATCATCTTTCCGTCATGCGTCAGGTCGAACGACTCCACGTCCCACGGAATGTTCGTCGTGAGGTACTGCGGCTGCCTCGTTGCCAGATCGATGTAGGCCAGCCGGTGGAACTCCGAATCCTTGTCCGTCGTGACGTAAATCCCCTTGCCATCCTTGCTGAACCGCCCTTCGCCATAAGAAACTTTTTCGGTCTTATTCCTCGGCGTCAGCTCCGTCTTCTCACCGGTCGTCGCATCCACAAGCCACAAGTACGATTCGTTGATGGAAAGCTCTTCCTCCAACAAAAGTTTCCTGTCATCCGGCGACCAATCCAGCGGCTGCCAACCGCCGCCCGCCAGTTGCGTCAGCATATGATCCGACTTCGGATCACTTGGATTCATCACCCACAAATCCGTATCTTTTCCCGTGCGCCGCGTGGACATGTACGCGATCTGATCGCCGCCCGACGACCACGGTCCTGCAAGGTTTCGCGACTTGCCGTCCGTCAGCAGCGTCACGTTGCCCGTGGCAACGTCATAGCGATACAGCTGGTACCACTCCCCGCCGCCGATGTCCTTCGCAAAAAGTATGTAATCGCCGCCATTCGGATGAAACCGCCCGCCCCCCACGGCGTCCGCGAAAAACGTCAACTGCTGCCGTTCCCCGCCTGGCGTTTTCACGAGATGAAGCTGCGGCGTCTCCGCAAACCGCGTCGCGATCAGCATCTCTCGCCTCATGGGATGCCAATCCGCCAGGCTGGCGCTTCGATACGACCCATAGCGCCCCGCCGTTTCCGCCAGCGACGCCGGTATCTTCGGCACCCCATCCACCACAAGACTGTCTGAAGGAGTAATCACAGAATCCTGCGCGCGTACCGGCGCGAGCGCAAAGAATCCTAGTGCGATCAAGTAGCTGAATCGTTTCATCCTGGATTTCCTCCAAACCATAAACGCAGGATTCCTTGTATACACCATCAGTGGCGCAACCACGAAGAGAAGTTTGAACTGGCCAGACTCCCAGCGCGACAGATCCGGACAAATGACTCATGGACCGAGAACGGACAATTCCTCCAGGCGATCACGCTGCATTACTGACCCGCCCATGGCCATGCTACCCTTTACCCCTAAATTCTCTTACTGGAGGTTCGTGTGCGCCTTCCAAAATTTGCCGCCGCCAGCTTGTTCTTGTTTTTCGCCGCGGCGGGTGCGCGCCCACAGAATAAGACTGTAGCAGAACGCCTGGGCTACCCTGTCGATTCGAAACTCCTCATCGTCCACGCCGATGATCTTGCCGTTGCCCATTCTGTTGATACCGCCAGCTTCGACGCTCTCAACAAGAATGCTGTTACTTCCGCCAGCGTCATGGTGCCTTGTGCCTGGCTGACCGAAGTCGCTTCGTTCGCGAAAAATCACGCAGACGCAGACCTGGGCTTGCATCTCACGCTCACCAGCGAGTGGAAGGTGGATCGCTGGGGGCCTGTGGAATCGAAAGACAAAGTCACAAGCCTCCTCGATCCGTCCGGCTATCTGTGGCCGGAAACTCTACCCGCCGCTCGCAATCTAAAGCCGGAGGAAGCCGAGCGTGAAATTCGCGCCCAGATCGAACGCGCCATCGCTCTCGGAATTCATCCCAGTCATCTGGACAGCCACATGGGCGTGCTCTTTTCGACGCCGGAGCTGTTCGCCGTCTATGTCAAAGTCGCTCATGAATACAAATTGCCTTTCTTGGCCGTCCGGATTCCCAACGCTCCCGCCCAGCTTCTCTCCATCCTCTCCGAAAAGGACGTCATTCTCGATTCGGTGGTCATGGCCACTCCTGCGGTCCACGCGAATGAATGGCGGGATTTCTATGTCAATGCAGTGAAGAACCTGAAACCCGGCCTCACCGAAATGATCGTCCACCTCGGTCATGACGATGCCGAACTGCAAGCTGTAACTCTGGATCACCCGGACTTCGGTTCTGCCTGGCGGCAGCGCGACTATGATTTTGTCACCAGCCCCGAATTCAAGAAGGCCCTGGAAGAAAATCACGTTATCCTCGTCAAGTGGAAGGATTTGAAGAAGCTTTTGAATTAGTTTCGCCGAAGCACAAGAGCTCCGCAGATTCGTGGCGCCCGCTCCCCTCCATGCTAAACTCGCACCTCGCTCAAACATTCTATGTTCAAAAAAATCCTCATCGCCAATCGCGGCGAAATCGCCGTGCGCATCCTGCGCGCCTGCCGCGAGCTGGGCATTCGCTCCGTCGCCGTCTTCAGTGAGGTCGACCGCAACTCGCTTCACGTCCGCCTCGCCGATGAAGCCTACCCCATCGGCCCGGCGCCCTCGCGCGAAAGCTATCTCTGCATTGACAAGCTCATGGACGTCGCGCGTCGCGCCGACTGCGATGCCGTGCATCCGGGTTACGGATTTCTCGCGGAAAACGCCGCCCTGCCGCGTGCCTGCACGGACACGGGCCTCACCTTCATCGGGCCGCCAGCCGACGCCATGGAATCTCTTGGATCCAAAACTGCCGGCCGCCAGCTCGCACGCCGCTCCGACGTCCCCACCGTTCCCGGCACCAACGACCCTATCGAAAATCCCGCCGAAGCGCAGGCCGTCGCCCACCGCATGGGCTACCCGGTTCTTCTGAAGGCCGTCGCCGGTGGCGGCGGCAAGGGCATGCGCCTCGTCTACAGCGACGCCGAATTCGAATCCGCATTCCGCGATGCGTCTTCCGAAGCCATGAATGCTTTCGGCGACGACCGCCTCTACCTCGAAAAATATCTGGATCGGCCTCATCACGTGGAAATCCAGATTTTCGCCGATGCCCACGGCCGCGTCGTCTCTCTCGGTGAACGGGAATGCTCCATCCAGCGGCGCCATCAAAAAGTGATCGAGGAAGCGCCCTCGCCCATCGTCACGCCCGACCTGCGCAAGAAAATGAGCGATGCCGCGGTGCGCCTCGCGCGCGCCGGTCGCTACGTCAACGCCGGCACTGTCGAATTCCTTGTTGACGCCGATCTCAATTTTTATTTTTTGGAAGTGAACACGCGCTTGCAGGTCGAACATCCCGTCACCGAGCAGGTTACCGGCCTCGATCTCGTGAAGCTCCAGATCGCCATTGCCGCCGGCCACCGCCTGCCCTTCGCCTGGGAATCCATCACGCCGCGCGGCCACGCCATGGAAGTTCGTCTTTACGCCGAGGATCCAGACAACAATTTCTTTCCCTCACCCGGAAAAATTCTTTCCCGCAACGTTCCGAGCGGTCCGGGTATCCGCCTGGACGATGGCGTCTACGAGGGCTGGACCGTCCCCAACGATTACGACCCGCTTCTCAGCAAGCTCATCGCTTGGGGCAACAGCCGTGAGGAAACCATCGCCCGCCTGCGACGCGCCCTCGAGGAATACACGATTACCGGCATTAAGACCAACGTCGGCCT
>WNFB01006870.1_pt1 | contig 10204 bp, 9 predicted proteins | sample 5400501 | NCBI WGS metagenome assembly WNFB01 (sample SAMN13153341, study PRJNA577476) | soil metagenome | isolation source: 200 cm saprolite under Douglas fir tree site 2 hole 1 | place: USA:California | collected 2015-04-18 | reverse complement strand
GTCGACATTTTAAACGAAACCCTCTGTTTCGCAAAATGTTCGCCCTCATTATCGCTTCGCCGATTTCGTAATTCCCAATCCCTAACCAAGGCTCGGGTGAGGTAGGAATTATCACCATATGGCTTACTTAATGCTATAATGTAAGTCAAATGGAAACTCTCTTTGCTGTCGTCAGCTCAAAGGGTCAGATTGTGATTCCCGCCGCCTTTCGTGGCAAATTAGGCATCCAGGCCGGTACCCGCTTGGCCATTCAACGCGAAGAAAACCACCTCATTGTGCAGCCTGTGACAGAGGAATTCATTCGTAGCCTAGTGGGTTGCTGTAAGGGAGAAACAAGCCTGGTCGAGGCGCGCGAACGCGAGCACCGGCTGGAAAAATGACCAGGACCTACGTCCTTGATGCCAATGCAGTGCTGGATTTTGTGGAAGGCGGGCCGGGCTCGCGGCGCGTTGAGCAGATGTTGGCGGCCGCGCTTCAGCACAACATCCCCCTGCTGATCTCGGTCGTAAACTGGGGCGAGGTCTTTTACCACTTATGGCAGGAACGTGGCGAGGAAGTCGCGCGAAAGACAATCGCAAATCTTTCGCGTGTTGCAATTCAAACTGTCCCAGTTGATCTCGATCAGTCGCTTCAAGCGGGGGAAATCAAAGCGCGCCACAAGATTCCCTACGTTGACTGCCTGGCGGCGGCTCTGGCTCAGAAGCGGCGGGCTGTGCTGGTAACGTCCGACCGCGATTTCGAGAAGCTCGGACGCCGCATCCAGGTCTTGTGGATCACGCGTCCCTGACACTCACGACCAACCCGTACCGAGACCTTCGCAAGGATCCTTGACTATCGCAGACTGAAAGCCGCGTCACGGTTCAGGCTCTGCACAACCGGCAGGGGCAAGCAATTTTACTGGCTGAATGCCGAGTGCTGAATGCTGAATGCTAACTACTGAATGCTGACTACTGACTACTGAATGCTAAAATCCTGCCGATGCCCAACGTCCGCTCCGCCAAACTCCGTGCCAAAAAAATCAAGTTGATCCTATTCGACGTGGACGGTGTCCTCACCGACGGCAAAATCTTCGTCTTTCCCGCCCCCGCGGGTGCCCAACAAACGGTCTCCGCTCATGCGGCGCAACAAGCCGGACAGGGCGGCTTCTCCCTTCACAGCCAAAACTTGATCGAAGCTAAGGGCTTCCATGCCCACGACGGAACGGCGATCTCGCTGGCCCGCCTTGCCGGCATCAAGACCGGCCTGATCACCAAACGAATTTCGGAGACTGTCGCCCTGCGCTCTCGCGATCTAAAGATGGATCACGTCCACCAGGGCATCCAGGACAAGCTCACAGTATTCGAAGAGATTCTCCGCCAAGAGGGAATCCGGCCCGACGAAGCTGCCTTCGTCGGCGACGATGTTATCGACCTTCCGGTAATGCGGAACTGCGGCTTCGCCATTGCCGTCGCCAACGCTCGCGAAGAGGTCAAGCGGGAGGCACACTTCGTCACCCCGCACGGTGGTGGTGACGGCGCCGCGCGAGATGCGGTCGAATACATCCTCAAAGCGCAAGGGAAATGGAAGCGAATCGTCAGCGAATACATCTGCGAACGCAGTCCCCAAAAAAACTAGCACCTAGCGCATGGCGATTAGCACCTGCGCATGGCAATTAAGGTGTAGCCCATCCGCGTTACCCGACCACTGACCACAGACACTTACACTCAACCGACAGTTCGATTATCAGGGGGTAAGGTGACGAGGCAAGCTAAATGGACTGAATGCCGAGTGCTGAGTGCTGAGTGCTGATGGCTCTTGCTAGTTATTGATTTTAAATGAGAAAACCCACCGGCTGCCTGCTTGGGGCGTGCTCGGGTTCGGCAACCGGCGGGCTATCTTTTCTCCTTACTCACCCTGTAGCTTTCAGGAGTGCTTACCCTAACCAACCCCAAACACGCCAAAAGTTGCGACCCAGGCAAATCTTTTTTTTCGTCGTAACGCCCGTTTCCCGACGCTAGTTAGGGATGCCCGGCACCTTGGACGACATCAGAGCCGTAAACCTCGGATCTTTTCTCAGACTGGCGAACTCCGCGTCTTTGTAGACGTTGCCAATATCCTTGTAGCCCTCCTCCAACGCCTTGCGCAGGTACTCTAAAGATCGATCAGCGACTCCCATCTTCGCGTACAGCTTGGCCACTACGTAATCGTAGTGGGCTCGATCCTCGGGTTTGGACATTTGCGCCGAGACGCCGGTGTGCGACGTCCGCTCAAACACATCGGGATCAAGCTCAAGGGCCTGGTGATAGGCCACTACTGCTTTCTCGAAGTCGCTCTTCGAGAAGTAGGCTGCGCCCAGGTTGCTGTAGTAAGAGGCAGCGTCCTTGCGTAGGGCAATTGCGCGCTCGTAAAGTTTGATCGCCTTTCCGTATTTCTTTGCGATGTAATGAATCACACCCAGATTGTTGTAGGCGTCGGCATACTCGCGATCAGCCTTGATCGCGTGCTCGAAGTCTTTCTTGGCCTCCTTATATCGTTGCAGTAACAGTTCAGTGATGCCCATCTTGTTCAGGATCAACGCATTGTTTGGCTTCTTGGCAAGCGCAGCGTGGTAGTAGTCGAGCGCATCAAGATAATACTTTTGGGCGCGCAACTCATCGCCGCGCTTTTCAATATCTTCTGCACTGGCTCCAGACGCCGGAGGCTCAACCCGGTGCAACGGAGGCGAACCAACCTGGACTTGCTCGGAGGGCACGCTTTGAGCAGTGAGGTTTGGAACGGCAAACAGGGCCAGGAATACGAAGACGCTCAAAAGAAAAGCGAGACGCGGACGCATATCAGTACCTCCCACACCCAACCCAGGCGAAAGTCCTGACCCGATTCAGAAACTGCCGCGCTCCGCTTCAGGCGGAAGCTAGCGTGGTTCAGTGTCGCCGTTGGCTGGTGGTTTGGACGGCGGTGGCGCCGTTTTGTCGTCCTTAAAGATACCCACAATCTTGCCGAAAATACCTTTTTTCTTTTTCGAGGGGTCGTCAACCCCCTGGTCGCCGGCCACGGTAGGTTTTGCGCCGGGGGGCAGAACCTTCTCCTGGCCGCCTCCGAAGATACGTGAGAAGAATCCAGTGATTCCACCACCCTGATCGCAGGTATCATGTGGTTCCGTGCCCGCGATAAAGGCCGCCGTGTAAGTATCCGGGCAGGAAGGTGTTGCCAGGCGGTTGGTCGCCTTATCTAGCTGCACATCGACTACGCCAGCCGGTTGGCTAAAGTCTTTGACATCGGAATACTCGGGCAGCGCGATCGCTTTCTTCATGAACTCGGCCCAGATCGGAGCCGCGGTCTGCGCTCCGCTCAGCCGAATATCGCTGTAATCGTCGTATCCTACCCACACAATGCACAGCAAGTTGCTGGTATATCCGGCAAACCAGCCATCATGCGAACTTCCAGTCTTGCCCGCCGCTGGAGCATTGAAGCCGCGCTGGCGCACCGGGTATGCCGTGCCGAAGTTCAGCACGCCTTCCAGCATGTTGGTCATCACAAAAGCAATTCGGGGATCCATTACATTCCGCTTGTCAGGGCTGAAGTCCTTGATCACATCGCCCTTGGAATTGCGCACCGAATCGATCAACACTGGCGACACTCGCACTCCGCCATTGGCGAACACGGTATAAGCTGCTGCCATATCCACCGGAGTGGCGTCATATGCGCCTAAAGCCATCGCGGGGGTAGCCTTCGCCGATGTAATCCCCGCCGCCTTCGCTAGGTCCGCCACCTTGTCATATCCAACCTGTTCCGCGAGTTTCACCGTCGCATTGTTCAACGACAGCGCCAGCGCGTACCTCAGAGTTACTTCGCCGTGGTATTCCTCTTTGTAGTTGCGAGGCTCGTAGATCTGGTCGCCATAAGAAAACGTGGATGCCTCGTCCGTCACCGTGGACGCGGGCGTCAAAACGCCGTTGGTACCGTCCAAAGCCGTATTCAATGCTGCCGCATAGACGAACGGCTTGAAAATCGATCCCGTAGGACGTTTCGCCAGCGCATGGTTCAACTGGCTCACCCCATAATTTCGGCCGCCAACCAGCGCCAGCACTTGACCAGTGTGCGGATCCATGGCGATCAGGGAGACCTGCGCCTGCGGCCCGGGCAACACCTTAGTCTCGTATTTCCCCTTGCCAACCTTCACCTTCTTGGTGCGCATCTTGGTCACTTGCTTGTCCACCAACTCCATCCCCATATCGACCGCCTGGGCGGCGGCTTTCTGCAGTTCGGGATCAAGCGTGGTGTAGATGCGATAGGACTGTTCGTTAGCTTCTTTCTCGTTCAGTTCCCGGATAAGGCTGTCCCGCACCAGGTCGACGAAGTAAGGAGCATCGCTGGCCTCCGAGTTAGGCGGCGCCAGCTTCAGCGGCGACGCTTTCGCCTTGTCCGCCTGCTCCCTGGGGATGGCATGAGTTTAGACCATGGCATCCAGCACTACGTTTCGCCGCTCCAGCGCACGCTCCGGATGCCGGTAGGGAGATAAGTAGCTCGGCGCCTGGATCAGCCCCGCCAATAGCGCCGTCTCAGGCAGTGAAAGCTCCTTCAGATCCTTATTGAAATAAGCTCGTGCTGCCTCCGCAAGTCCGCTGATAGTGAACGAGCCCCGCTGCCCCAGATCCACACGGTTTGCGTAGAACGCAAAGATCTGTTGTTTGGTGAATTTTTGCTCCAGCTCGATGGCAATCAGAATCTCTACCAGCTTGCGCTTCAGTGTCTTCTCCGGGGTGAGAAAGAACGCTCGCGAAAGCTGCATGGTGATCGTCGATCCTCCTTGCTCGTGACGCTGGTGGGTCAGATCGATCCACGCCGCTTCAGCCAGGCGAACGTAATTCACTCCACCATGCTGGAAGAATCGTCGGTCTTCGATAGCCAGCACCGCGTCAACCATGGTTTTCGGAATATCGTCATAGGTGACGACTTGCCGCTTGGAGCGCTGTTCGGCGTCGAACAGCGCGGTAATCAGTTGTGGTTCCAACTCGTAGGCGAAGAGGTCGCCGCCCGGTTTGCTGGTGATACTCTCCACTTTCCCACCGCGAATCGCGACCGTGGCGGGCTCAGGGCTATGGTAGGACTGCGGTCCAGGGCTGATTTCAATGCCATGATCTACCAGGCGATACGTACCCAACTGCGACTGCCCTTCGGAATAACCCGCCCGCCGGAGTTCCGCGGCGATCTGGTGCGCGTCAATCTTTTCCCCGACCCGCACCGTTTTCGGAATTGCGTAGATTTTGGCCGAGTTGCTGAACACCGCTCCGCTGAATCGCTTATCAATGATGCGGCCGTACGTGACGTAGTAATAAGAGAAGACCCCAACCACAACAGCCGACACGATAAGAAACACCAGTAGTGCGGCGCGCACGATGGGGTCGCGAGGCAGCAGACCCTTGCCCCCACTCGCTCCCGGAATCTTCAGTTTGATAGCCACGATTTAATGGGCGAAATCCTTGCCGCCGGCGCCGGTTCAGTCTTCTCCGGAGCGGTCACGCTGCACAATCAGCCTGTATTTTCAGTCCGGTAGTCGCACAATGACCAAAATAGGCAGGGGCCCTCCCTGCCTATTCTAATTCAATAAGAGTATGACGCGAGCCCGCGGGGTTGCTAGTACAATCCTTTGTTCTCAGACGATGGATGAAAGTGCAGATCGAGCGGGTATCCCGGCATGTCAACCCGTACCGTGTAATCTACATCGATCAGAAGAGATCCTGAACCGGAATTGCCGATACGCTTCACCTTAATCTGTTCTTCGGTGAGCGGGATCTCCAGAGCCTTGGCTCTTTTGAAGACACCCTGGCGAATATCTTCTTCGGTCTTGGTGCCATACATGTCATGCAGCGCCGTGTTCTTGATGTCGTCCTGAAACTGGTAGTTGGCAAAGTAAGGCGGGATCACCAACCATGATCCATAAATCACGGCAGCAATGACCGCAAACCCAAGTACCGCCTTAAGACTACCCATAGCACGCTCCGTCCCTGGCCGTCGCGGCCGAAGACATAACTTCAGCGCGCTGGCCTGAGCAATTTCTGACAATATTCGGTTACGCCACCGATGCTAGCATCGTGAATTTCTCGAGTCGAGCGTTGAACGACTTCGACAGTACCTTCGGTAACCTTCTTGCCCACGGTTACACGAAAGGGTATGCCCACTAGGTCAGCGTCTTTGAACTTCACCCCTGGCCGCTCGTCCCTGTCGTCCAGTAACACCTCAATTCCTGCCTTCTCTAGTTGGCGTGCAATCTCCAGCGCCGTTGACATCAGCTTCTCATCTTTAACATTGGTCGGAGTGACCACAATTTCAAAAGGCGCGACTGTGGGCGATAGCCAGAAGCCGTTTTCGTCGTTGTTCTGTTCCACCGCGGCGGTCAGGATGCGCTCAATGCCAATCCCATAGCTGCCCATAATTGGGGTGACTTCCTTGCCGTTGCGATCGAGAACGCGTGCCCCCATGGACTCCGAGTACTTGTAACCGAGCTTGAAAATGTGCCCAATCTCAACCGCAGTATCGATGCGCAGCGGCGCGCCGCAGTTGAGGCACTCTTCTCCTACGTTCACACTGCGGAGGTCGGCGTATGCGGTCGGCTCGAAGTCACGCCCAGGCGTGACGTTTTTCAGGTGGTAGTCCGCTTTATTCGCACCAGAGATCAGGTTCTTGCGGCCTTCGAGTGCTTTGTCGGCCAGCAGGATGACGCCCTCTCCAAACCCTCGGTCTTTTGCTGCTTTGGCCACACTGCTGAGACCGATCGGGCCGAGAAAGCCTGCCGGGGAGTGGAACACCTGCTTGATTTCGTCCTCCTGCATCGGGCGACTTTCTTTTCCGGCCAGCGCAGTGGACAACTTCGCCTCATTGAGTTGGCTATCACCCCGCAGTAGCACCACTACGGCGCGCGCCTTGGGCTTGCCAGTCTTCGCATCCACGTCGTTGACCGTTAGCGCCAGAGTCTTGATCTTGTTTTTTGGCGACACCCCCAGGAAACGCGCCACGTCCTCGATCGTCTTCTGGCCCGGCGTATGCACTTCGAGCGGTTTGCCGTCTCCCGCCGCCGCTAAATCTTCAACCCCTGCCAGTCTGGAAGTGGCCTTTTCCAAGTTGGCTGCGTAGCTACACTTTTCGCAGCTCACAATCAGATCTTCACCCGCCGGCGTGCGCACTACGAACTCATGCGATTCTGAACCGCCCATTGCTCCCGAGTGGGCTTCGACGATCATGTAATTAAGGCCGCAGCGGTCGAAAATCCGGCGGTAAGCGTCGTAATGCTTTTTGTAGGACACGTCCAGCCCGGCCGCGTCGATGTCGAACGAATACGAGTCCTTCATCATGAACTGCCGTACCCGCAGTAATCCCGACTTCGGGCGAGGTTCATCGCGAAATTTGGACTGGATCTGATACCAGATCTGCGGCAACTGTTTATAGCTGCGCAGCTCTTTGCGCGCGATGTCGGTCATCACCTCTTCTTCCGTCATGCCCAGGCACAAATCGGCGCCCTTACGGTCTTTGAGGCGAAATAAAGTGTCACCCATCACCGACCATCGCCCACTCGCTTCCCAAAGTTCCCGGGGATGCAGCGCCGGCAGGTAAAACTCCTGCCCGATCTTGTCCATTTCCTCGCGGACGATGCCGATGATCTTGTTGAACGAGCGATTTCCCAGAAAAAGATACGAGTAAATGCCCGCACCCAGTTGCCGGATGTAGCCCGCCCGCACCAGGAACTTATGGCTGGCGACTTCGGCATCCGCCGGCGCCTCGCGCAATGTGGGGATAAATAGTTCAGACCAACGATGCATAGAGAGTGATTCCCGACAAGGGAGAATTGGTTATTGTACGTGGGGAACCAAATCTTTGCTGACGTCAGGATAACCGGTGATGGACACCAGGGAAGGATGGTGCCCATCGCCGGGAGCGACAATGTACCTACTGCAAATGAAACTTCGTGCCAGCGTGTCCTCCCGTAAGAGGAAATACTGTCTCTCCCGATTTGTATTTGGTTTCTTCGTCTCTCGTCAGCCAGACATATCCGGAACTCCGACAGCCCTCCCGTCCGCAGATGACACCACTTTCTGGAAAGGAGATTGGGGAATACGGCTGTCGGGAATAGGCGTTGTTGCCTCTCCCGGTCGGACACCCGCAATCGCCGCAACGTGCTAAGGCCATAGTTTTCCTCCACATTAGATTTCCCAATACTATATCATAAACAAGTGTAAATGTATATACTCCTATACATGTTTTTGTGTTAGTATTGGATTGGAGGCCCACTATGGCAACAGCTGCTAAAACACAACTCAAGGTAGCTGACGAAGTGTGGATTGTTTTGGCGCTGCTCCATAAAGAGCATCCCAAACGGTCGGATTTTACTGTTGAAGAGATTATGCATCGTGCCAGGGAAGAATCCGATGGAGAGCCGCTTCGGCCCGGAGTCTACGTTCACATCATTCAGCATTGCGTTGCCAATCGCGCACCGAGTCCGGGCCGCTACCGGATGTTGGTGGAGACCGCGCCGAGTCACCGGCGGCTTTTCCGACAAGGCGATCCCTATCACCCGCAGCGCGAAGGATCGAAGACGGCGCCTGAGCGAGAAGACTTGCCGGAGGAATACCGCAGCTTGCTGGATTGGTATCGAGATTGGAATCACGGCACGGTCGAGAACAGGATCAAGACCGATCCCCTGCTTGCACTCTACGGCTCGGGAAAGGATCTTTGGGCCGATGAGCATGCGGACGAGTATGTTCGCCGCTTGCGCGAGGGATGGGAATGAGCCGTATCTTCTGGGACACGAACCTCTTCATCTATTTCCTCGAAGGCAATGACGAATTGTCCACGGCTACAAAACGTCTACGCAAAAGCATGCTAACCAGAGGCGATCAACTGCTCACTTCTGCGCTTACGCTGGGAGAAGTTTTGGTGAAGCCGATGGAACGCGGCGACACTGCGGGATGCAGAAAATACGAGGACGCGATTACCAAAGCTGCATTGCTGCTGCCGTTTGATGCCAAGGCGGCATGGAAGTATGCCGAGCTTCGCCGCGACCGTTCCTTACGTGCCCCTGATGCTGTACAGCTTGCTTGCGCCGCCAGCACCGGTACCGATCTTTTCGTTACCAATGACCGCCGCCTTCACGGCAAGCACGTCGAAGGCATTCAGTTCATAGTTTCGTTGGAACAAGTCCCGATTTAATGAAACTAAATTACCCAATTACCCAATTACTAAATTACAAATTCTTCCTAATCTTCCTACACCATCTCCGTTCCCCACAAATCATGCAGGTGCACAATTCCTTGCAGCTTCATATTTCCGTCTACCACCACCAAAGACGTGATCTTCTTCTCTTCCATTAACGCTAGTGCCGTAGCCGCGAACTCGCTGGCAGCAATCGTGCTGGGATGCTTCGTCATGCACTCACCCGCGGTGAGGTCCAGCACATCCTTGCCGCGCTTTTCCAACAGTCGCCGCAGATCCCCATCGCTGACAATGCCGACCAGCTTTTCGCCTTCAACGACAGTCGTCACGCCCAGCTTCTTTCGGGACATCTCGTAGATCACATCCGACATCTTGGTCTTCGGTGTCACCCGAGGTACAGCATCGCCGGTGTGCATCAAGGCTTCAACGCGAGCCAAACGCTTGCCCAGCTTGCCTCCCGGATGCAGATTGGCAAAATCTTCTTCTTTAAAACCTCGCTTCTCCGCCAGTGCGACCGCCAGCGCATCTCCCAATGCGAGCATGCTCGTCGTAGACGCTGTAGGCGCGAGCCCCAATGAGCACGCTTCTTTGGCGACCGAGCAGTCGAGTGCCACATCCGCTGCGGCCGACAGGGTTGACGATTTGTTCTCGAACGGCTTGTCGCTGACCGATTTGTTCCGTGTGGGGCGGGCGTCCCCGCCCGCGAAATTGTAGATTTCGTCGCAGGTCACGCTGATCAATGGCACCTGCAATCGTTTAATCGTCGCCAGCAACCTGAGAATCTCTTCCGTCTCTCCGCTGGCGGAGAGTGCAAGCACCACGTCCCCTGCGACAACCATTCCCAGATCACCATGCACCGCCTCGACAGGATGCATATAAAGCGCCGGCGTGCCGGTCGAGTTGAGCGTTGCCGCTACCTTGCGCGCGATGATTCCGCTCTTACCCATCCCCGTGACCACCACACGGCCCCGACCTGCATACATCAGACCCACGGCGCGATCGAACGCCTGCGCCATGGGCC
>WNFB01006867.1_pt1 | contig 10206 bp, 12 predicted proteins | sample 5400501 | NCBI WGS metagenome assembly WNFB01 (sample SAMN13153341, study PRJNA577476) | soil metagenome | isolation source: 200 cm saprolite under Douglas fir tree site 2 hole 1 | place: USA:California | collected 2015-04-18 | reverse complement strand
TCCTCAAAGGTGGTCGGAAAATCAGCCTGGGCAGCGACCTTCCCCATCACTTGCTCCTCGCCCGCCTCCTGTTCCGCAACAGCAAGCCAGGCAGGACGCCAGCGTATTATCCACTCCTCAGGCAGATGGGCAGGTAATGACTGCTCGGACATCTCGGCCCACAGCATGGCCCAGACCCGTGGGACGACACGGTACAGGTCATATCCTCCACCCCCAAGGGCTACCCACCGTCCTTGACAGTAAGTATGAGCGAGTTGGTGGGCTACTTTCATGTGTGCCTGGATCCCTCGCATGGTGAGATTCAAATGGGTCAATGGATCCCAGGCATGGGTATCGCAGCCATGCACACTGACAATCACATCAGGAGCAAACGACACGACCAGGGCAGGAATGAGCGAGTTCATCACTTCAATATACGAATCATCCTCGGTGAAGGGCTCCAGAGGCACATTGACCGAGTAACCCCGTCCTGATCCTTTGCCCAACTCGAGCACATCACCTGTGCCGGGGAAGAGGTAGCGCCCGGTTTCGTGAAGCGAGATCGTCATGACACGCGGCTCGTCATAAAACGCACGCTGCACCCCGTCACCGTGATGCGCATCAAAGTCGATGTACAATACTTTCGCTTCTGTGGTCCGGAGGAGATGAGCTACCGCTACCGCACTGTCGTTGTAGATACAGAAGCCTGAAGCCCGTTCTGCCATGGCATGATGGAGACCGCCAGCGGGATGAAACACATGGCGGGGACGTTCGTCCTCTGAACCGAATGTTCCACCCTCGGGTAGGCCCATGACCGCACTGAGCGCGACGAGCGTGCCACCTGCAATCCGTGCTGCCACTTCATGCATGCCTGGCACAGCTGGCGTATCCCCTTCACCAAGGCCATAGTTCAAAGCCCACTCTGCTGGATCTGTGCCTTCGCCCTGGCTTGCTCCGACTGCCTGTGGGACACTGAACTGCTGCACCGCTGCAATGTAATCTAGCCGGTGAATCAAGCTCAATTCCTCGATGGTCGCAGCGCGGAGAAGCGAGCGCGTCTGTTCGTTCTCACGCTGCCACAATCCACTGCTCTCCAACAAATCCAGCAAAGCGACGAGTCGGCTCGGCTGCATCGGATGCCCTGGCCCAAAGTCGTAATCGAGTTCACCGGGCGCAAATACGAGACGCGAACCAGCATGAGTGCGTGTATCAGGCATGTATATCACCGTCCGTCCACGAATAGGTCTGCGAATGTATAGTGAATTCCGGCCTCGTGCAAACGCACGAGCAAGGGTCCAGGATTGATAGTGCTCAGGCGCACTGTGGCCACACGAGGGACATTGCCCTCTAGGGGCGCGGCGATAATGCTTCGCACCTGTATATGCAGTTCCTTAGCCATGAGCAGCAGACTGGCTAACGGAGCCAGATCACCTCCAGGAAGCTGAACAGTTAAATCCATGCCTGGCTCATATGCGCCCAAAGCACGAGCCAGAGCGAGAAGAAGATCGCTGCGTGTAAGCAGTCCAGCCAGAAAAGCGCGAGTTTCAGGGCCAGCAGGCTCTTCTGCATGTTCTGCATCATCGTATTCCACCACTGGCAAACAATTCAGACCTCGCTCAACAAGTATCTGCGCTGCTGCCGCCGCACTGGTGGTTGGAGTGACACGCATGGTGACAGAATGCATGACTTCAGCGACACGTCGCTCTTGCCAGGGTCGACGCAACACATCACCAGAACTCTCCGTTCCCACAGCGACCGCCAGGTCAATGTCGCTTGAAGTTAACAAGCCTTCGAGGACGGCCAACGAATCGCGCGTTCGTCGCTGGGTGCCCAACGTTTCAGCCTGCTTACTCCCGGCTCTTACGACAGGCAGATGATGAAATTGATACTGGCGGAACAGGCTCACAGCATGGCTAAGCCTGTCATCAGGTGTAACGGTCACCAGCTTGGTTGTCATCACTTCGCGTACAATCATGGATCTTTTCCTTTATGGGAGCAAGTGTAATGCAGTGGCAGCATGCTCGAGCGCTTTGTGGTACAGGCGTGCTGCAACACTGAACGCTTGTAAAGAAGGATAGCCTTGTCCTATCACAGGCGTGTCACGGAAATGTAGACCGATCTCACAAAGTTGTCACAATACGTTCTTGCCCTTCACTATAGCAGTTTGCTGGTCTTGACGAGAAACTTGAGGATGGGGTTGTGATGTTGCTGTGATACCCTATGACGGTGATGTGATTGAAATGTGATCTCCCACCCTTATATTTCTTGCAACAAGCGTGATGGCATCACAAATACAACCAGGGAGGATATCATGGACCGCAAAGATAATCGTGACATCTTGCGCAAGGCGGGATTTAGCGAAGACGAGATAAAGCGACTGGGCAACTTTCGCAGGATATATGCCGCTGAAGGGAAGTTCCAGGAATTTGCAGATTATCGCCGCCTTCAATTTGTTCGCTGGCTCGTGACCACCGGCAGGTTGACTGATCAGGTAGCGTGAAACGTTACAAAGCAGGCGCTTCATCAACGATTAGTGATGAACCTGTTACAAAACATTTCCTTTCTGTGTGCCGCTTGTGATAGTGCTCTCCCCCGGAGCGTGATGTATTTGTGATGCCCTGGACGTATTCTTCTGGCATGAAGCAGGAGATAGTGTACATCTTTTAGCGAACAAAAGCCGAGAATGGCGCTGGATCACTCCTGAGAGGAGATCAGCATGGCCTATCGTTTCTGTTTCTAGAGGTGTTAGAGTTTATAACTAAGCAAACACATCCGCAGGATAACTTATTCCATAGCTGCTATGCGCTTCTCCTTGCGGAAGAGCATCAGCAGGGAGATCAACGCGACAAATGCCAGCAGCGCCGTCAGGTAGATCAACCCATCGAAGCCACGGAACTGGGCAAATACGCCACCCAGGCCGTTACCAAGCAGTTGGCCCAGCCCCAGGAAAACGGAGTAGAGACCCATCAGCAGTCCGCGGTCTCTGGCGGCATCCTCTGAGACATCGGCAAGGTAAGCCAGCGCAGCGGGAGCAAAGCTACTCTCCGCGAAGACTCCAACCAGTAGCAGCACAACCCATATTACGAGTAATGGTACACTACTCGCGCCGAAATGGTTGATACCTGCAAGCGCGATGCATGCCAGGTAGACACCTGTGATGGAGGAGAGCATCAGCAGTAAACGAGGCGCGCGATTGAGAAAAAAGGCCCAGAAGAGTAAACACAGTCCAAAAAACAACACTATAGCTCCCAGGACAAGGCTCAAATGGCCTCCGCCGCCATGCCCGCTCAAACTGCCCATCAATAGCTGGTGGGGATTACGCTTGTTCGACGAGAGGATGAACGTGAGCTGTGGGCCTACCCAGATGCCAAGAAGTGCAGTGATCGATATCCAGGCCGGAATGAAGATGAATAAACGCGGTGTGCGCACAACTCGCCAATAGCGATCGACTATCGAACTTAACTCACCTTGTTCAATCACCTGCTTCACCTTTGGTACCTGGAACATGCAGAACGCCACGACTAAATAGCCCAGTGCCAGCAAGCCAAAGGCGGAGCGACCGAAACGGTCCCAGGCAAACCCACCCACCACGACACCGGCCGCTAAGCCACCACTTGTAGCAAGCTCATAGAAGCTCATGATTCTCATCCGGAGCGCCTGGCTTCCTCCAGTATAATCTGCCAGGTACCCAAGAACGGCGGGAATCTGCATCGCGGAGGAGATGCCGGCTAATACCTGCAAGCTTAGTAAGTAGGGAAAGGCTCTTTCACTAGGAGTAAAGGCGATCAGAGCCACCTGGATCAGCCCCACGATCGGACCCACGATCAAGAAAAAACGGCGTCCAATACGATCGCTGATCGCCCCCATGAAAGGTGCGAGTGATAGCTCTACGGCATAATAGGCTACTGCGATTAATCCAACATGAATATTTGAAATGGTGTGGCCATGCACTGATGCCAGCTGAGCCAGAAAGCGCCCGAGAATAATACTCGTAGCAGCACCATTTACGCGCAAGATAAATGTGCCAATGAGAAGCGGTGTCACCGAGCCACGGTGTGGTGACACCTCAGTTATTTTCTCTGTCCGATTTTTCCATGGCGATGAAAGCAAGATGGTCCTTCCGTTGACTTCTCAGGGTTAGCAATGCGATACCACAGCCCACGAGTAGCAGGATAACAGCTACTACCAGCAGCAATAGCAATATTGGTCGCATCCCCCCGTTATCTAGTGCGCTCAATGCCAGTATCCCCAGGACATGCATGATACCCTATCCTTGCCGCATTGTTCTATGCAGTGTTACAAATATTTGGTTTTACTTCCCACGATATCAAGACGGGGCAGTTATAGACAAAGTAACCGGGCCAGTACCATGAAAAATACTGAGGAAGATATAGGGAGGGTTCTTGGAAGCGTCATCCTCAGTCGTAGAGTGCGGGGCCTCACCCCTTCCCTCTCCACAAGTGGAGAGGGAGCAGAGGGTGAGGCATTCCCATGCTAGATCTCGATTGCCTGCGTGCTCAGTTCCACGCCTGCACGGAGTTCCTTTTCATAAGCGATGGATTCTCGCGCAACATGCATCCCTGCTCGCTTATAGAGGCGTGTCGCGCCTGTTAAATTCTGCGAATCGACACCTAAGCCCACTTTGTGTGTACCACGCCGGTAGAACTCGCCGAAAGAATGCTGCAGCAGGGCCATTCCTAACCCCTTACGTCGCCATGGACGCCGTACCGCCAGCGTTTCTACCCAGCCGCTATCCAACTGGTAGGTACACAAAGAGATCCCGGCCATCTCGACGCCATCAAACGCCAGGAACCACAGTGAGGGATCGAAGTTCTCGCGTTCGACCGTCCAGTGTTTCCACTCTTCGAAGTTACCGGGTAAGTGACCCCAGTGATCCTGGAAGGCCTCGTCATCCGTATCGAAAACGGCACGCTCGTCCCGACCCGGGACGAATGTACGGACGAAGACCTGCTCAGGCCAGTGCGGTTCAGGTGGAGCTTCATCCAACTCGATTTCCATGCGCCAGTGACGACGTATTTCCTTCATGCCTAGCTGCTCAAAAAGTCGCTGTCCTTTTTGATTGCGGCTGCTTGCGAAGTGATTCAGGGTGATACGCGCCTCGGGTTTCGCCTGGGGTATCTGCTGCCGCGCCCACTGCTCGGACAGGTCGAAAAGAGGCTCCACGATTCCTCGATCAACGTATTCAGGCAGTACGCGTACAAGTGCATAGATGCGGGTATGCTCCCTCTGCCCCATGTCGGCGTACCCAACAACTCTACCACCAGGTGCACTCACCATCCAGGCATCATTTTCCATGTCAAAGTTGGGTCCCTGCCACTCAGTTCGCAGTTCGTCAAGTGTGATATCGGGCTTGCCATCATCCGCGATGTCACACGCTTCAATTAACTTATGGACGGCTTCAAGGTCATCCATCTCAGGTGGACGCACAAGAAAGCCCGCTGGAAAATCTGCTGTCATGTTACTATCCTTTATGCTTTACAGCGGGACATGCTGCGTGTTACAGCATGTCCCGTGCTGTGTTTTCAATTGTTTCCTGTTCACTTTACAGCCATAAGTGACTCGGGTTCGTCGCCTGTAGATGCGCAAGAGCCGTCGCCCGCGCGCAGTTCCTTCTCATAGATGGCATACTGCCGGATAATGTATACTGCATCCCGATCATAGAGCTGTGTGGCATTGACCAGGCGTCGTGACTCGACATCCAGACCACCCTCCAGTTTGCCATGTTGCGAGGATTGGTCAGATGATTCGTCCAGCTCGACCGCTATATGCCAGAACTGTCGTGCTGGTGTGTAGCCTTCGCGCTCGAAGAGGCGTTTTGCCTCCTCGTTGACTCTACTCACAGTGCCGTTCAAGGTGACGCGAGAGCCAGGGCATGCATTACGAGCGTACTGGCGTGCTCGTTCCTCCGCCAGGCGGAGCAGGAGCGTACCGATACCGCGACCACGGTACTCCGGGTGGACACACACGAATGTATAGATCTGTTCATAGTCTCTATGCCACACACACGCAAATCCTACAAGCTGTCCCTTATTCGTGACTATGACCCAGGCATCGGTCGCCAGGTTGAACTCCGACTTCTGCCAGTTGGAGGTCAGATCCTCCATCGTACTACCCACCAGACCATACTCCGCAACGTCACATGCTGCAACTAGTTCTTTAACGGCTACAAGGTCTTCTATCTTTGGGGCACGTGCCAACAGGTTCTTTAAAAGTACAGCCATGGCCAGTTTCTCCGTTCTTCGGCCTACCCTGAGAAGGAGTGAGATGATCCACGATTTGGACCGCAATAGTGTGCGTGCTTAGTGCCTATACCAGCACGCGACTCCTTCTCAAAGGAGATGGTTTCAATTTTGTCAAGTGTGTTTTTTTTGGGTTCACCATATTCGCAGTGACGCCTACTTCAAGCGGCGTAACTACGGTTCTTGGGCTGCCCACGATTGACGCGCCCCCAAGAAAGCTCACCGGATGCATAAAAGACATCAATGTAATCTCCTTACTACTGATCCGACCGGATGAGTGCGCAGCACTAGCACGCGGTACTGCCTTTGGTCTTGCCTGACGGACGCAGTCCGTAGACGCGCAGCGTCGTTGGCAAGACCCATTTCAAGGCACGTTTCCGGTCGGAATAAGATCCTTTCAGAAATCGAACTTTAGCCATTTCTCTTCAGTTTGCCGGTTCGCTTGGCATAGCGTTCAGCAATCCTGAAGATGTAGACGCCAAGTGGAACACTCACCAAACCGGTAACAATCAGCGGCCAGGTATTGCTCCAGATCTCAGGCGACCAGATCGCCTTGTTATCCAGCAGCCCGGCTCGTAAGCCCTGCAGCACGTAGGTCGCTGGCGAGACACGTGCCAGGGGCTGCATCCATCCCGGTAGCACTGATATCGGGTAGTAGACACCTGAGATCAGTAAGAGCACCGCGCGTACAATGTAGGACATCTGTGAGCCTCTCTCGGTAAAGAGCAGCGGCAGCACAGACGCCGCGATGCCAAAGCCGATGAATGAGACACTACCTAGCAGCAAGATGAAGACGGCCGTCAGGTAGTTCGCATTGCTCAGGTCGAGATGGAAGAACGCCGCCATCACGAACAACTGTAAGAAGGTGAAGAGCATGCCATGCGCCACAGCGTACCAGCAGCTACCTATCAGGTGCGTGAAACGCGAGATAGGAGCCATAAAGGTATGCTCGATTGTGCCCTCCCAACGCTCTATGGTAATCATGTCGGTCACACCCTCAAAGGTCACACTGAGGTAGGACCAGACCGCAGTTCCGATGAGCAGGAAGAGGATCAAGGGAGCAGTATCTATCTTTAGACCCTTCGTTCCAGGTAGCTCTGGAGCGGCCGCACCAATCAGGGTAACCGAGATGGCATTAACGACGTTGTACACCAGCCAGACGACTTCCCAGCCCCAGTAACGCTTGGTTAAGTTCCAGTTGCGCTCGAAAAAGGCATATGACGCACGCCCTTGATGTAGTAGTGAAGACATTGGTTTGATACTCCTAGTTTATTCTTCCTCATCCTCTTTTCGAGCCTCAAACGCTTCGAAGGCTTTTTCCCAGCTTCCGTAGCGTTCGATGTCGGCATCAGTGATCAGATGAGCGGCGGTGTAATGCATGAACACTTCATTCATAGTGATGGGCGTTGTACGCTCCATACGTTCTGCGACAGCACGCTTGAGTTCATCAACCGTACCCATAGCCACGATACGTCCCTTGTCGATGATAGCGACGCGGTCACACAGCGCTTCTGCTTCATCCATATCATGGGTGGTGATCAGGATGGTTGCGTCATGCACCGTGCGCAGTTCCCTGACGAAGGTCTGCACATCGAGCTTTGAGCGCGGATCAAGCCCTGTTGTAGGCTCATCTAGCAGCAGCACGATGGGCGCGGTGAGAAACGCACGCGCAATGGCAACCTTCTGCTGCATGCCACGCGACATGTTCTCCAGGGGCTGCCCAATCCGATCCCGGGGAATGCCCAGGCGCACCAGGATGCTCTTGATCTTTGCGCGTGCTTCTGCTCCCGGCATGTTGTAGAGCCGCGCCGCGTAGATCAGATTCTCCATTGGCGACAACTTTTTGAAGAACGAGGCCTCAACGCTCACACGGTTGATGAGCCGCTGCACCATGCGCTCATCCTTCTCCACATCGTAGCCAAAGATCGTCACGTGCCCCGTATCGGGGATCAGCAGCGTCGAGAGAATGCGTACCAGGGTTGATTTACCGGAACCGTTCGCGCCGAGGATACCCATAATCTCGCGGCGTTTCACTGTCATAGTCACATTATCAACGGCACGCACCTCGCGCTTTTCGTCCTTCTGTTCTTTCCGGGGCCAGCGCAGCAACGGGCGAGACTTTTTGAATATCTTAGTGACGCCATCGATCACTACAGCATCTCTGGTTGTGTCGATGACAACATTTTCTGTTAATTGCATCTCCTCGAGATTATGGATAGCCAAGAGTTTATCTCCTTCTTCATTACCGCCAGTGGCGTATCGCCTGAGTATTACTTCAAGCTTACTGCCCGTCCCTGGCCCATACATCGATCATTCGAACAGATGTGTACCTGTACAACAGGGCAAGACTACAGGACAAACACGCTTTTCCATGACATCTCATCACCCCATCTTGACGAGTTTTCGTGCAGGTTGGACGCATAAGCGTAACATATGCTTCCTTTGGTCCGGCCTCACCCTCTGCTCCCTCTCCATGCAATGGAGAGGGATGGGGTGAGGCCGCAGCGTCGTTGGCAGGACCCATTTAAAACTACTTCCTGACACCTGCTGTCATGAATCCTGGACAACAGCGGCACATTCCTCATCCACAGAATGACCCACACACTGGCGGCTACTGTTGTACAATTCTTTTCCTACAAATCTAAAAGAGCAATAAAAAACCGTGGGACTGAATTTTCGTTTTCGTCAGTGCCCACGGTTGGGGTATCTCTTCAATTGTTAGCTACACATCATGGTGTAGGTGGAGACCCCCTGGAGATGGGCACAACACGACCCTGGGCGAAGACGAAAAGAAGCGCAGAGTTTTTCCCTGTGGCTTCGATGAAGGGCTTCACCAGGTCGCAAGGCATAGCATGGCCGCAATAGGCAGAATCATTGCGCAAGCGCGTGATGCTAAGCAATTTGGTTTCTAAAGCCATGCTCGCCAATCTCCTTTCATGAGATTTGTCTGGTAAACTAGATGATTTTGAGATTGCCTGTGCAATCTCACTGTAACGAGTATACCTGCTACGTTAGCGCTTTGTCAAGGGCAATTAACTCATCAATTGTAGTGATCACTGGAACTTGTGCAGCACTTTGCCATGTGATACTATCCTCTTACCATAATGACGTTGCTACGGTGTATTTTTAGGGTCTCAATCCTCCACAAATTCGTATCTGAAGGAGAGAGACCTTACTTTTGGTGGAATTGAAATAAGCAAGCACTCATTCAGGAGACAATCATGGATAACCAAACACGCACGCCTGGAAGGTATGGCATAGAGGAGATCGAATCAAGCCAGTTGGAAGCATGGCCTAATCCCAACCCGGAGCGGGATTACGTGGCTCACTTTGAGATTCCAGAGTTTACCTGCCTGTGCCCAAGATCGGGCTTTCCCGACTTTGCCACGATCATCATAGATTACGTGCCTGATCAGTATGTCGTGGAACTGAAAAGCTTAAAGCTCTACATCAATAAATATCGCAACCGCCAGATCAGCCACGAGTCGGCAGCCAATACCATACTGGATGACCTGGTTGCGCTGCTCTCGCCGCGCTGGATGCGCGTGGTCGCCGATTTCACCGTACGCGGCAATATCAAGACGATCATCTTCGCCGAACATGGAGCGCCTGATTACCAGGGACCACGCCCGGAATACCGGCGCTACCTGCCCGCGAACCAGTGATGTACGTTGTAGAGAGTCGATTATGAGTTTTACCAACCAAGATCGGTCATACCCCGTAGGCGCACAATTTATTGGCGCACCGCCGATGTATCGGCCAATGGCTCGTCGATGCGCTCCCCAGGCCGATACATCGGCACCTAATGAATGTTGACGACCGCATGGGGTCCTGTAGGGACAAGGGGCGGATGTGGGGCAGGGTGGGGGCCTGGTGCTTGTCCTGGTGGCAACGCGATCCAGTGGGGACTGCGTGGAGCAAACAGGTCGCACCCCAACGAGGACAAGCACCAGGCCCCCTCATCCAC
>WNFB01006866.1_pt1 | contig 10206 bp, 12 predicted proteins | sample 5400501 | NCBI WGS metagenome assembly WNFB01 (sample SAMN13153341, study PRJNA577476) | soil metagenome | isolation source: 200 cm saprolite under Douglas fir tree site 2 hole 1 | place: USA:California | collected 2015-04-18 | reverse complement strand
AAATTAACCATGATCCCCGCCGCTTTTTGGGTACTGCGGTCATGAATACAAGTTCGAAAGGCACAGCGCTGATAACGCGCGCTTCTTCCGGCATCGGCGCGATCTATGCCGATCGTCTGGCAAAGCGCGGTCATGACCTGATCCTCGTCGCCCGCAATCGAGAACGGCTCGACGCGCTGGCGATGCGCATCAGCGTTGACACCGGCCGTTCCGTCGAGGTCATCGTTGCCGACCTGAACAACAAGGCGGATCTCGCTCGGGTCGAACAGGTGCTGCGCACTGACGCCAGCATCACCGTACTGGTCAACAACGCGGGCATCGCCATGAGCGGCGACCTGGCCAGCGCCGATCACGATCGTCTCGAGAGCATGATCCAGCTCAACGTGCTGGCGCCGACACTGCTGGCGCTGGCGGCGATTCCCGGATTTGTCGCGCGCGGCAGAGGCACCCTCATCAACATCAGCTCGGTCCTGGCTCTCGCGCCAGAGAGGTTCAACGGCAGCTACAGCGGCACCAAGGCCTATCTGCTCAATCTGAGCTTGAGGTTGCAGCAGGAAGTCGCAAGCAAGGGCTTTCGCGTGCAGGTGGTGCTGCCTGGTGCGACCCGGACAGCGATCTGGGGAAAGGCCGGCACGGACATCGCGACCTTGCCGCCAAACATACTAATGGACGTGGACGAAATGGTAGACGCTGCGCTCGTCGGACTCGACCGCGGCGAGAGCGTAACCATTCCTTCGCTGCCAGATATCGCCGACTGGGAGGCATATGAGGCGGCGCGGCAGAACATGATACCGAAGCTGTCGCTCAGTTCTCCTGCAGCGCGCTACGGCGTTATTGCCGCTTAGGTGACGCCTACTCGCAGTCTCAATGGCGGATCAGTGCTTTAGCTTCAGCAGTATGGCGGAGCGATCTGAAGAGCGGCAAAGGGACGGGATCCACCGGAAGCGGCGTGTTGGCGCAGACGTGATCAAGAAGTAGATCCGGTTTCATGAAGCCAAGAAGCGTCAAGTGGGGCAGTTAAAGATGTTGTAGAAAGCCCCCACCGGAAGGGCGGGGTTCTTTACTCAACGGCGCTCTATTTCCCCCTCATACCTGGGATTGACGGCGCCGTATATTATGAAGGGAGTCGTCATGGGATTCGGACAATCCATCGTACCGACAGTCACCCTCCTCGTCATGAGCGTGGGACTCTTCTGCGGGGCCGAGGCAAAAACTATCGAAGCGGGCCATGCGACCGTGAGCTGGAAGGGAAAGGGCGTGATCGATGATCTGGGGGATGGGGACAGAGTCTTTAGCGGCACTCTTAGCGGGACCATCCTCGTGACGCATCTTCCCGAAGGCTCGGCACCGGCGCAGATCCATGCGGCCAAAATGGATTGTCAGGCGATTCTCTATATCAGTAAGAACGTAGAGGAACGGAAGACTATCCTCTGCATCGTGAGGGCCCATCAAGGCAAGGACCTCGCGTACGGAGAAATCCGATGTGTGGGAAAGACAGGCGAATGCAAAGGCGAGCATACGTGGGTCTGGGGAAAGGGCGGATTCAAGGGGATTACGGGGACGACGCCATTCGTCGCCGGTATCTATATTGAAGAACAGAAAGAGGGAGAGATCTACGGAAGCGCCCATTGGCCGGAGATGACCTATTCACTGCCATAGGAGGTGGTTCATGAGAATGATGCTTGTGCTGGTCACGTTGCTGGGGCTCGCTGCTCATCCGGCGATGGCCGGAGCACCTGGTGATAAGGATGCGAAGGAATCTGCCACGGGAAACAAACAGAGTCAGGAGAGGCCGGCGTCGGCCCAGCCTCAAGAGGGGTCGATGGCGGTGGTGCCGGCAGGGGAGTTCACGATGGGGAGTCCGACGGGAGATTCAGACGAACAACCGGCGCACCGGGTCTATGTGGATGCCTTTTCCATGGATAAGTACGAAGTGTCGGTAGGGCAGTATGCGGCCTTTCTGCAGGCGACAGGGGTCAATGCGCCTTCGAGCTGGGAGACGATGAACCAACCCGCGCATCAGAAGCGCCCGGTCGCCAATGTGGATTGGGAGGATGCGGCCGCGTACTGCAAATGGGCCGGCAAGCGCCTGCCGACGGAGGCGGAGTGGGAGAAGGCGGCGCGGGGGACGGATGGTCGCCTCTATCCATGGGGCAATGAGGCTCCGACGCCGCTTCACGCGAACTATGGGAAAATGGAGTGGAACAACCATGGGGCATTGGCGCCGGTGGGGACGTTGGAAGACGGCAAGAGTCCCTATGGCCTCTATGACATGGCCGGCAATGTCCGGGAATGGGTCAGCGACTGGTATGACGATGACTATTACAAAAGCAGCCCGTCGCAGAACCCGACAGGACCGTCAACGGGCGAATCCAAAGTGTTGCGTGGTGGCTCGTGGGACAGCAGTCCGCAACACCTGCGATCCGCGCTCCGGTACCTCCATCGGTCGGCGCACCGGCACAAGGACTACGGGTTCCGGTGCGCGAAGACTCCGTAGTTCTTGGATTCTTGGTTCGTGGCTCTACGTCCGAAGGAGGCTGAGGTCACTACTCCGTGTTGGTGTACTGCCCCGCTTAATTTTGGACAGGTTGTTGATCATTGTAAACCATCCTTTCTACGGAGAATCCAACCTGCTTCGAGTCTCCACTTTTTAAAGGAGATCCAGGCACACTTGCTCATGACTCTGGGAAAGGGCCTCGGCTGTATTCCGCTATGAAGAGTTTTGAATAGTGTCAGTGGGTTTCATGCAGCCAGCTGGCTAGGCTACCTGTCCACAATTTAAGTGGGGCACAACACAGGCGATAATGAAGGCACCAGAGAGAAATCGGACATCGGTATGAATGAAGTCAGTGCGTTTGTGTCCCAATATGGGGAGATCGTGCTCTTCGCTATAGTATTTGCCGAACAGATCGGATTGCCGTTGCCTGCTGTTCCCGTCCTGCTTTCGGCCGGTGCCTTAGCTGGTGCCGGAAAGATGGATCTCACGGGAGCTATCGTCCTCTCCGTGGTGGCTTGCATGGTCGGCGATCTGATCTGGTATGAGCTGGGGCGCCGACGGGGCAGACGCGCGTTGAACCTCTTGTGCCGGATCTCGCTGGAGCCGGATTCTTGCGTGCGGCGCACAGAGAATTTCTTTACCCGGCATGGCGTGCGATCTCTCGTCTTGGCCAAGTTCATTCCGGGATTGAGTACGTTGGCGCCGGCGCTCGCCGGATTGTTCCGAATAAGCATGCAACGATTTCTCCTCTACAACGGACTGGGTGCTATCCTCTGGACCCTCGCGTTTATCATTCCCGGCTATCTCCTCAGCGACCAAATCGAACGCTTGGCGGGAGTGGCCAAGCGTCTGGGCTTATGGCTGGCTTTCTTCTTCGGCGCAGGGATCGCCGCTTACCTCGCGTACAAGTTCGTCCATCGACAGCTTCTTCTGCGGGAGCTGCGAATCGCCCGCATCACGGTGGAGGAGCTGAAGCAGATGATGGATAAGGGCCATGAGCTCTTGGTGGTGGATTTGCGGGGCGCGTTGGATCACGAAGCCGATCCCTATACGATTCGAGGCTCGCTCCGCATGACGCCAGAGGAACTGGAGCAGCGTCACCATGAAATTCCGCGCCACCAAGACGTGATCCTCTTCTGCGCTTGCCCAAATGAAGCCACGGCCGCCAAGATGGCATTGCTGCTGCGGAGTAAGGGGATCACCAGAGTCCGGCCTCTTCTCGGAGGAATCGACGCATGGCGTGAAAAGGATTTTCCCGTGGAAGCTCTGACGGTGGTCGAGGTCTCAACGCCAACCGAGACTAACTGAGGTGGTGCACGAGTCAATGCCATGTGATAGGGCAACTGGTTTCCAGCCAGTTGATCTGTAAGTCTCGTTGCAAAACAAAGACATACAGCACCTGCTGCTGATCACAAGAAGCTAGTGTTTTTCGCAACTCAGAGAGGTACCATACTCTCCCTGGTCGCTATACAGTTTTTCTTCAGAAGGCATAGTTGCGGTACAGATCTGGACCAATTGTTCATGCCTCACGGCTCCATGACGTGTGGCCGGGTGTTGAATGACGCAGTGAGGGATCAGTTAGGCAACGCCGTACACGTTGGAGAAGTGATCGATTTTACCGAGTCGCACGACGCAGCGTGCTTCCTGTAGGGAAGGTGCTCGATAAAATGAAACAGGCAGACCTGCTAGTCAGAGAGATGATCGATAAGATTCCCATCCTGGCCTGGTCCTGCCAGCCAGATGGGACCGCAGATTTCCTTAACCAACGGTGGCTCGACTATACAGGACTATCGACGGAAGAGGCCGTTGGTTGGGGGTGGCAAGCTGCGATCCATTCCGAAGATTTAGGAAAATTAATGGACACGTGGCTCCGCCTCCTTGCTACTGGAGAGCTCGGCGAGGTCGAAGGGCGCTTGCGACGTTTCGATGGAGAATACCGTTGGTTCCTATTTCGTGCTGTCCCGATCCGAGACGAGGAGGGGAAAGTCGTCAGATGGTATGGAACGAACACGGACATTGAGGACCGCAAGTGGGCGGAGGCGTTGCTGGCCGGAGAGAATCGGCTTTTGAAGATGATGGCCGAGGACAATTCATTATCTTCGATCCTCGATGCCTTGTGCCGGGTTGTCGAGGAGTTGTCAGCCGGCACTCTGTGTTCGATTCTGTTCTTGGATTCGGATGGGCACCGACTCCGGCACGCTGCAGCCCCCAGCCTTCCGGCAAGCTATACGGCAGCGATTGATGGCGTCTTCATCGGCCCACGCGCGGGATCGTGCGGAACGGCCGCCTACCGCAGAGAACCAGTCATCGTTTCCGACATCCTCACGGATCCGCTGTGGGCCGACTATTGCGATTTGGCCTCAACGCATGGGCTGCGAGCGTGTTGGTCCACACCGATATTTTCTTCAGCTGGAAGGGTGTTGGGCACCTTCGCGATATACTCACATGAACCGTGTAGCCCGAGCCCGCAACAGCAGACGATGATCGAACAGTTCTCCCATCTGGCAAGCATTGCGATCGAGCGCGCACAGGCTTTCGATGCGTTGCGACGAAGCGAGTCCTACTTAGCTTACGCGCAGAGACTGAGTCTCACGGGAAGTTTTTGTTGGCGTGTTTCCAGCGGAGAAATCACATGGTCTGAGGAGACGTTTCGAATTTACGAATATAGCCCGACGGTGAAGCCAACAATGGAGCTGGCATGCCAAAGGATTCATCCGGAAGACATCACTCTCTTCCAAGAGAAAGTGATGTGCGCACCACAAGAGGGGAAAGATGTTGATTTTGAACATCGTTTGATAATGCCGGATGGTGCGATCAAATATGTCAAAGTTGTGGCTTGCGCCGTAAGAGATAAATCGGGGAAACTCGTCGAGTTTGTCGGGGCGGTGATGGACGTGACTGCAGCAAAGAAGGCGGAAGATAGGATCCGGCAAGACGAAAGGGAGTTCCGGCAGATTGTCGAAGCCATCCCCCAGCTCATTCTCGTCCTGACGCCGGATGGGAGTCCTCTATATGGCAATGAGCTGCTGCTCGACTACACCGGCCTTACCCTGGACGACGTTCGAGCGGGGGACTTTCGTGCGCGTGTCTTTCATCCGGACGATGTGGAGAGGTTGCAGGACGAACGCCGGCAGGCGCTTGCACGCGGGGTCTCATTTGAAATGGAACAACGAGTGCGCCGGAAAGGCGGACAGTATCGGTGGTTTCTCACCCGTCTCAACCCGGTACTGGATGGACAGGGGCACGTCATTCGGTGGTATGCGACGGGAACCGACATCGACGATCGCAAACGGGCTGAAGAAAGGGTTCAAAAAGAAAACTTGGCGTTGCGCGAAGAGATCGATCACTCGTCGATGTTCGAGGAAATCATTGGTTCGTCGAAAGCGCTCCGCAAAGTACTGGTGCAAGTCGCGAAAGTGGCGCCGTCGGATTCCACGGTGCTCGTGCTAGGTGAGACCGGGACGGGCAAGGAGCTGATCGCTCGGGCCATTCACAAGCGCTCGAAGCGGTCGTCCCGGCTGCTTATTCGCGTAAATTGCGCGGCGATCCCTCCTTCGCTCATCGCCTCCGAGCTGTTCGGACACGAGAAAGGCGCGTTCACCGGTGCGCTGCAAAGGCGTCTGGGACGGTTTGAGCTGGCCGATGGCGGGACGATCTTTCTTGACGAGATCGGGGACCTGCCGGCCGAGACCCAAATCGCTCTGTTGAGAGTACTCCAAGAGAGAGAAATTGAACGAGTCGGCGGCAGCCAATCGATTTCCGTGGACGTGCGCGTGCTGGCCGCCACGAACCGCGACCTGAAGGCGGCCATGGCGGCAGGCACATTTCGCCAGGATCTCTTCTACAGGCTGAATGTCTTTCCAATCCAGATACCCTCGCTGCGCGAACGGGTGGACGATATTCCGTTACTCGTTACATACATGGTTGAGCGCTATGCGAAGAAGGCCGGGAAAAAGATCAGGAACATACAGAAAGAGACCCTGAAGCTGTTTCAGGCCTACGACTGGCCCGGCAACATTCGCGAGCTGCAGAATGTCATCGAGCGGGCCGTCGTGCTGTGCGATAGCGAAACATTTTCCGTCGACGGGACATGGCTGAAACCGGAAGGGCACATGGTGTCGGGGTCGGTGGTTCCCTTAGGCGCCACGCTTGCCGAGCATGAAAAGGAAATAATTGAAGCCGCGTTGGCGGATTGCGGGGGCCAGGTCAGTGGTCCTACCGGCGCCGCCGCCAAGCTCGGACTCCCGAGGCAGACGCTTGAGTCAAAAATCACGGCCCTGGGAATTAACAAGAATCGGTTCAAGACTCGACAAGCCGACTACGCACGGTAAAGAGACCGAAAGCTGTTTGCACGCCAACCGTAAGTGCCAGTCTCTCGCGAATCGTTCCTTCTGGTTTAGACTGTTCTTCTGACTTCGCCCCCTCTCACCGCCTTCCACGCAATCGAATCGGAGAATTGAAACCTTACCGAGTACTTCTGCCACTTTTGCCGATCATTCAGCAAATGCCGAAAGTTCGGCAGACGCTTCCACGCTAAGACCAAGTATATCAAAGGCTTACAACTGGTCTCTTCATTGCACTATTTGTTGCCATCGAGGCCGCAGGAGTCGCAAATGACAATAAGGATTGAAAAGGAAACCCACAGACTCAAGACGATGATTCGCCTGAGCGGTCGGCTGCAATCGAAGCATCTGGATGAATTGAAGACGCAACTAGAAGGCGCTCGGTCGCGGATTGCGCTGGACCTCAACGGTGTGACGCTCGTGGATGTCGAGATAGTTCGATTTCTGAACGCCTGTGAGAAAGGCGGGGTCAAGCTCCTCAATTGCTGGCCGTACATACAGGAGTGGATGATCCGTGAAAAAGGCAGGGAAGGATAAGGCAGTGCAGTGCTGATAACCAAATCGACCCACACACAAAAGGAGGGGATTCCAATGACAAATACTACTGTTCAAAAAGGAGATCACACCATGAGGCACGTCATTTTCATTATTCTTGGTGCTGTGACTGTTATGTGCCTGGCACTCGCAACTGGCTACCTCCAGCCTTAGCCTTTGAGGTAGCCAGTAAAGGCTGCGGCCGAATGCTACGGCTTTGGCGGAGGCCCAGACCATGCGACAGATTCCTGTGCCTCAGCCCGTCAGCAAGAAGGCCGTAGGGAACACGACAGGCAGGAGCGTGAACGCAATAGGCCACAATCCTTTGGTCCTCCTAGCAGGAAGAAAAGTGAAAAAGGTGCGACGTATCAGACGCAAGATCCCGTCAAGGAAGGAGGCATGCGATGAGGTGCGCACGCTGTGGTGGATTGATGGTGCGTGAGAAGTTTGAAGACTTTAGACTCAGGTCGGCTGGCGATGAATTTGGCGGACGGCGTTGCATCAACTGTGGCGAGATTGTCGATCCCGTGATTGCTGCACATCGGCGTATCGCGTCGTCGACTATAACATCTATCCAGACGTTGATAACCGTGTAAGGAAGCTTCCTTCACCGTGCGCGGACCGAGCAGCAGATCATCGCAAGATCCCAAACAGGAGGGTCCGGCATATGAATAGGCACATGACACGAGCAGGCTCTATGGTGCTCCTTCTTGTTGCCGCACTGTACCCCGGCGCAGCCGCTGCACATGAAGGAGCGGATTTGGAAGTAGACCCTTGCGTGCGCTGGGTAGGTGAAAGCGCGGTGCATTTCAACGCATACCAGCCGCAATACGAGCTGAAAGCTCAATACTGCACGGACATTCCCAAGACAGGCGAGACCTTCCTGGTCGTGGACCTCATGGACCCGGCACTGCGTAACGTGCCGGTAGGTCTGCGGATAGTGAAGGGAATCGATGGGACAATCGTCGGGACAGAAGCTCAGACGGTGGCAGACTGGCGTCCGAGCCACCATCCGGCCGGAGTAGTCAGCGGCGAAACCACGCTGGACGAGGGCCTGTATAGGGTGATCATTACGGCGGAGGGGCGGAATCCTTTGCGCTACCAGTATCTCTTGCGGGTACAGATGATCGATTATCAGAAGCTTGTGCGTTCCGTGGTAGCACCGCTGATAGGACTGCTGCTATTTACCTGGCTCGCGTACAAGCTCGTAAAATCGAGGCGAACACTGTGGAATTGGTGGACTGTCCTTCGTTCGTAGGGTGATCTTCTTTCCTCTGGGAGGTCGTCGCAACACTTCTGGCAGTACCGTTTCGTAGGCGGCCGGCCATCCGGCCGTTAGGCATCACTGGACGCATCGGGGCGCTCGAATGGCACCGCAAACCGACACAGCTTTGAACAGAAAGGGCAAGATTCCCTGGTACGTCTACTTTGTTGGCGGAGTCCTCTATACCGTCCTTGCCATTATGCTGTTCACGGAATCGACTTTGCCTGTTCTGGCATGGATTTGCGCCATCAGTGCGCCGTTGGGCTTTTATTATGCCTGGGGAGCTTGGAAACAAGGTAAACGAAACAGAGTTGATGCCTAACCGTGTGCTGCAGCGAACCGGGCCATCGCGCTGTGGTTGCAATCGAGCATCCTCGTGGGCCGGGTCGCTGAGCTTGGGTCGCTGGAGGGCCATGCGCCGAAACAAGACGGCCGAATAGCCGACTGCTGCGATCAAGCGCAATCCAATCTCCGGGTTACTTGTTCACTGCCCTTAAAAAATCAATGATCGCCTTATTTTTCCCCGGCCATTCGGGGTGTGTCCCCGTACCTTCGCAATAGCGTGTTGTTACATTATTCTTACAACCTGCGTACGTTACACAACCGTCTGCGTCTATTACCGGGCTTGCAGTATCGCAACTATTACAGGCAGCCCACCATTTTACCGTCTCTTTACCATAACCAGGGAAAAGGGTGTCATGGCTGCTGTGCATGACCATAACGGGAAGCGGGTTAGGACAATTATATTCTTTCAAGTCCTCACCCCTGATGCCCACCGCACTGGGAGCAATCGCCGCTGGAATATGTTTGGTGCCATTGATAAACGCTATGCCCATCGCAACAGTCCCGCCATCGGAATGACCGGTGAGAAAAATCCGTTTTTTGTCGATACACCATTTCTTTTCGATAAGTCCCGGTATTTCAGCAAGCTCTTCAATAGTTTCGGTACTCATTTTGCGGTGATCGGCATACGCCACAATAAAACCTGCCGCCGTTGCCTCTTGCGTGAGATACATATATTCCTCCGACTCATATCGATTTTTCCCCCCTGGCGCGTAGACCATGAGTAAAGGATGGGCAATGCTTGAATTGTAGTTGACCGGGGTTTTTACCATATAGCGAATACCCGACGATGTCTTTTCATCATTGCTGGCGCCTGCATTACCCGGTTTTGTTCCTGCTTCGCAGCGTAGCGTACTATTGTCGACTGCATACACAGCCTCACCAAGCATTTTGCCACGAGAAACGGCTTCAGCATTATTCTTTCCAGCATATTGAATCGCGCCCGCGCCGATAAAACCAACTATCAATATGCCTATTGCTACGGCAATGATCGTTGTGCGGCCGGGCTGCTTTTGCCGGAAGCGTAACCACTCCGGCTTCAAGATACCGATCACTAACATGGCTACCGAAAGGAAAATCATCACCCTGAAGATATTTAATAACAGCGCGTTCATCGGTTGTACCTCGTATCTTTAACTGCGAGAGGATTTGGGTCAGAGACAAGTCCATGGTGTCAGCCACCATTTCTCTGGGCTCATCCAATCGTCCTTCCACCCTCGCTCGTT
>WNFB01006864.1_pt1 | contig 10207 bp, 7 predicted proteins | sample 5400501 | NCBI WGS metagenome assembly WNFB01 (sample SAMN13153341, study PRJNA577476) | soil metagenome | isolation source: 200 cm saprolite under Douglas fir tree site 2 hole 1 | place: USA:California | collected 2015-04-18 | reverse complement strand
GACCGCAGGAGAAATCGTCGGACAGATCTGTGCCGTACTCAACGACCAGCGCGTTTCTCCGCCCCGCGACCGGGTGAACCTGGTTTTCATGGGGATGGGCGAGCCCTTCCTCAACTACGACAATTTCATCAAAGCGGTTCGGCTGTTGGTGGAAGGCGCCGGCATTCCGGAATCGCGCATGACCGTGTCCACGGCGGGCATCGTGCCACGGATCTATGATCTTGGCGCAGAAGCGGTGCGTCCCAAGCTGGCCATCTCGCTGAATGCGTCCAATGACGAGTTGCGAACCCGGCTCATGCCCATCAACCGCAAATGGAGTCTCCAGAAACTGATAGCTGCGGCGCGCGATTTTCCTCTGCGGAATCGCGAGAGACTGACGTTTGAATACGTTCTGCTCGAGGAAGTGAATGACTCGGCACAGAATGCCCGCGAAGTAGTCGAGCTGATTCGGGGTGTGCGCGCGAAGGTGAACCTGATCGCGTTCAATCCCGGCCCGGGGATTGCATTTCGGACGCCGGCGGAAGAGCGAGTCCTGCAGTTTCAGAACATTTTGGCTGGCGCGGGCGTGCCTACTTTCATTCGCCGTCCCCGTGGGCGCGACATTTACGCGGCCTGCGGTCAATTGAAGCGGACCGTGGAACTGGTGCCTGGCTTTTAGTAAGCTGCGGACTGTAGCGGCTGACGCCCGTCTTTTTCTCGATGCTCTCGGCATGGCCGAGGCCATGCCCTGCTACGAACCTGGACTTGTAGGTAAGAGAGTTCCCGGAACAAGCGACGAGGGAGAAAGCTGGCCTTCAGGGAGTTGGAGGAAGAGTAAGCGCTACCGGCGCCTGGGCTTCGATACTGGAGGACTCGGATCTGTTTTTATCCAGGCCAGAAGAGGAAGGGGTTGATCCCGGTTTCGCACCTGTGGGCAACTCGATCCGAAATGTGGCCCCGCCTTCCGGTCGGTTCTGGCACATGATCTTTCCGTTATGCTCCTGAATAATGCCGTAACAGGCACTCAATCCCAGGCCCGTGCCTTGCCCGACGGGCTTGGTAGTGTAGAAGGGATCGAAGACGCGGTCTGGCTCCTGCGCCCCCGGACCGTCGTCGGAAAACTCCAGTACCGCGTAATCGTCCTGCCGTCGCGTTCTGACTGTAAGAGCACCGCCCTTCAGCGCCATGGCGTGAAGAGCATTATTCGTGATGTGCAGGCAAACCTGCAGGAGTTGATTGGAATCGCCGAGGATTTGGGGCAGGTCACCGGCCAGGTCGGTGTGCACCTGAATGTTGCGAGCCCGCAGTTGTGGCTGACAAAGTTTGACCGCAGTCTGCGCCAGGGCATTGATATCGAGCAAAATTTTCTCGGCGGGAACCTGCTTGGCGAAGCTGAGCAGGCTGGAAACCAGAGATTTTGTGCGCCGCACCTGATGGCCTATTTTCTCCGCCAGGAGACGCTGCTCGCCGGTGAGCGGGGTCGCAGACAGCAGGTCGGAGTAGCCCAGCATGGCGGTCAGAGGATTATTCAGTTCGTGGGCCGCGCCCCCCACGAGTTGGCCGAGTGATGCCAGCTTCTCGGATTGCACGAGCTGCGCCTGCAACCGACTGAGATTCTCGAATGATTCCTGGGAGGCGCGAAGCAGTTTCAACAGTTCGCGGTCGAGCAGGTGCTGCTTAAGAAAAACCATCGCGCCCATCACCAGCATGCTGCCCAGCGTAACCACCAGACGAAAAGTGCGCACTCTGGGCGGCGTCGCGGTGTCGAATACGGACCAGGCGGCGAACAGGGGAAGCGAAAATATGGTGATCATGCCCAAGCGGGCCACCCATACCCCATGACCACTGGGGTGCCGGGTTGATTGCTGCTTAGGAGCAAGGCTCAGTGCCAGGACGCCGATTCCGCTGACCCACGCCATGGAGGCGACCAAGGGCACGTCGTAAAGGCTCCCGGAGTGGTAAATGTGTCTTTCGATCGCCCAATTGGCAACGTAGGAACTCAGTGCATAGGTCAGGCTGGCCCCGAACCAGTGGGCGTAAATCGTCTTCCACGGGCCCCGGCAACGCGACCAGAGCAGCACCAGCCCCGCCAGGAACACCATCTTCTCGGTGAGATAGAGGATGTTCAGGTTGTGCTCGAAGAGGGTCTCGTTGATGGACGCATATTGCCAGGGAGTGACGGCGAACAGATACAGGTACAGCCACCAGATCAACAGCAGCGCGAAATCCAGCGACCCCAGCCGGGTTGTGCGATCGTCCTGCTCCACGTGCGGCTGCATGGCGAGAGCCGCCATCATCGGAACAATGTGGAGGAAAAGGACGATGTCTCCGACAAACGGATTCGGAACATCCTTCCGCAGAAAAACCTCGAAGTAAGTCCAAAGCAGTTGATATGCCAGCCAGAATGCCAGCCCGAGGGTCATGAGCGCCCAGAACAGCCGGGTTCGCCCGCGCGTTGCCAGCGCGTTGGGCAGGAGCGCAAGAGCACCAGAAACGAGAAGAATGGTTTGCGTGATGTCGCTCAGGACGACGAGGGTGTAGCTCTGGGGTAGAACCATCGACGCGGCAGCCTGCGCCAATACCAAGCCGGAGGCGGCCAGAATCCATATTCTTGAGCGTCCAGACATAGACCCCCGTCGGCCAATTCTAGACACCAAACAGAACAAAGAAACGTTACTTCAGTAATACCTTGAGCGTTGACGAATTGGTTGGGCCTCGTCTTGGAAGTTTCGGCGGTCCAACCGGGTGCTAGCAAGTTTCTCTTGCTCTTCCCTGCTTATGCCAATAATATCCGTGGGCGGCACTACATCTCTTCGGTCGTACTCGATTGTTACTGCGAGCGCTTCGACATCGGTTCCTGTGGAGACTTCGGGCCCCCATCGGCCCCGGCGAAGTCCGCCGAACGGAACGGTGGTTAGCCACCGCCCGTGTCTTCCTGGCCATTTCTGCCCTGGTTGCCATCGCGATGGATCCGGGCGAAATCCGCTATTCCCTGTGGGCGTCTGGGTTGTTGGCCTTCTACATCGCCCAGGGTGTGGCGATCATGTTGTTACTGCGGCGGCGCCAACAGTCGACCGCATCCTTTCGTTTGCTGGTTCATGCCGCAGACGTAGTTTGGCCAGCCCTGATATCAGTGTTCGCCGCCGGCCAGGCAAATCCATTCTTTCTTTTCTTCGTATTTGTCATGGCCGCGGCAGCCTATCGCTGGGGCTTGTGGGAGACGGTAGGGACGGCGGCTTCCTCGTTGCTGTTGCTTTGGGCGGAAAGCCTCGCATTTCATCTAGGCTTCGTAACCTGGTTGGATGGCCTGCTGCTGCACCACAACTTGCCGCTGTTGCGGGTTGAGGTCACGGATTTCGAGCCCAAGCGTCTTTTCATGCGCTCCATCTATCTCCTCGTAATGGGCCTCCTCCTGGGGTATCTGGCCGAGCAGCAGAAGCAGCTTCGGGCGGAAAAAGCAGTTATTGCCCGTATTCTAGGCAAGGCACGAGTCGAAGCAGGTCTTACCGGAACTCTGCAGGAAATCGTCGGCGAGTTACTCGTCATGTACGGCGCGAGAGAGGCCTTGATCGCATCCCAGGAAGCCAACAGTCACCGTGTTTTCGTCGGTGAAATGCGCTTACTGGCCGACCATACGCCCTCTGTTTTCCGTTGGCTCGACTCTTTGCCCTCTGATCGCGAAACATACCTGTACGACTCTCCGGCAGAAACCTGTTATGCCTGGCGAAGCGGTCGCGAAAGAGGCGAACGCTTCACGCTTTTGGGGCTGGACCAGGGGGGGGCCAAACTTCGGAACCTCTCTCCGGCATTCGTGGATCGATTGGCGCAACAGCGCGAGTTTGGCAACCTGATGACAGTTTCTTTCATCTTTGGACGCGAATGGTGGGGGCGTATTTTTCTCCTGGATGCGGCATTAACGGGCGATGTGGAGGAAGAACTGCGTTTCCTGCAGGAGTTAGTGCGGCAGGTCGGACCGGCGGTTTACAACGTCTATCTGCTGCGCCGTCTGCGGCTGCGGGCGGGAGCTCTGGAACGCGCCCGATTTGCCCGCGAGCTGCATGATGGCGCGGTTCAGTCGCTCATCGCAGTGGAGATGCAGGTGGATGTGCTGCGTCGTCAATCCGGCAACTCGGGATCGGTCACGGACGAACTGGGCCGGATCCAGAGTCTGCTGCGCGAGGAAGTCCTCAAATTGCGGGAGCTGATGCAGCAGATGAAGTCGCTGGACGTGGACTCCAGAAAGCTTCTGGGATTCCTCGGAGACACGGTGGAAAGATTCCAGCGGGAGACGGGAATTTCCGCACGTTTCATTTCGGAGCTGCAAGACCTGAACATGCCGCAGCAAGTGTGCCGCGAAATAGCCCGCATAGTGCAAGAAGGACTGGTAAACGTTCGCAAGCATAGCCGGGCACGCCAGGTGCTGGTCCGTTTGGGAGCGAGCGATAACAAGTGGAACCTGGTGATTGAGGACGATGGCTGCGGCTTTCCGTTCGCGGGCCGCCTGTCTCACCTTGAACTGGATGCACTGGGAAGGGGACCACTGGTTATCAGGGAGCGGGTTCGTTTAATCGAAGGCGAACTCGCGATAGAATCAGTTCCCGGCCGGGGTTCACGCCTCGAGATCAGTGTTCCACAAAAGCGGGAAGCTGCTTATGGATAGAAGATCGCAGCCCATTCGCATTGTGATCGCGGATGACCATCCCATCTTCCGCGATGGCTTACGGCGCTTGCTGGAAGCGGAGCCTGATCTTAGAGTAGTCGGCGAAGCCTCCGACGGCGCCGAAGCCGTCAAGCTGGCCCGCCAGCTCAAGCCTGACATCCTGCTCCTCGACCTGGCCATGCCCCGCCATCCCGGCTTGGAAGCGTTGCGCGAGATGAGTTCCGGTTCAGGCTCGTCCGTGCGGGTCATACTGCTCACTGCGGCTGCCGAGAAAAAACAGATTGTCGAGGCCTTGCAGCTCGGGGCTCGTGGCGTGGTATTAAAGGACTCCGCTACGCAGCTCCTGCTCAAGAGCATTCATACGGTTATGGCAGGAGAATACTGGGTCGGACGAGAGAGCGTCTCCAACCTCGTGCAATACCTCAGAACTCTGGTGCAGTCCTCGGGAGAAGAGGCTCACCAGAAGAAGTTCGGCCTCACGCCGCGGGAACTGGAGATCGTCTCGGCGGTGGTTGCGGGCTACTCTAACAAAGAGATCGCTGAGTACTTCAAAATCAGCGAAGACACGGTGAAGCACCACCTCAGCAACATCTTCGATAAGCTGGGCGTTTCTACCCGCTTGGAACTGGCCTTGTTTGCGGTCAATCAGTCGTTACCCTTAAGAACCATCCCCTGAAACCACATAGCACCTTCGTGCCATAGGTGTCCACGACCGTGCTATTGGCAGCCACCGAGCACCGGAACTACGATATAGGGACTAACCAGCAATTTTTTGGGGAAGCCCTGTGGGATTTGGCACCGCAGGGGATTCGTCCTCAAACACCAGCCGATAACGCTAGTGCGCAAGGAGGGAGCCCCGTGGCAAGGTTTCTACATCAGCTTTGGTCTGACGAACGAGGCCAGGATATCGCCGAATATGCGGTAATGCTGGCCGTCATTTTGGTGATCGTCGTTGGCACGATCCGTTTGATTGGTTCCAATGCCAACAATGTATTTTCCTCGGTGGGAAGCTCAATCCAGTAGGGTTGAGGACTGGGTCGCTGATAACCGCGTTTAGTCCCTGAAGCCTGCGGTGATTCCTGTCTCTGGTTTCTGCTCTCTTCTTCTTTATTGCGTGGGCCGCGAACTCCTTACTGTCTTTGCGGACGGCTATTTTACTGGCGCGGTAAGAGCCGCTTTCTCGGGGCCTCCGCCAGATAGCCGGGTCAGGTGTGGAAAGAAGGGCGTTATCTCAAAAGGCATCTTTTCACGAGAAGAGATTAGGGCAACCGGCTTCGTCTTCACCAACTCGATCTGGCTGCTCCAAGGATCCAGCTTGATACGGCCACCCAAAGGCAACGCCGCAATCTGATCGGTTCGCCGCGATTCCAATTGAGGAGCGGAGTTCAGCAAAGCCGACATGCGCACGGACTTGCCGTTTGCCATGCTGTTGCCCAAATGGGGCCGGATCAGGTTCTTGAGCTCTGGGGCGTGCGCTTGCAGAGCTTTCAGGAACAGTCCGGCATTCGCCAGCTTGTCCTTGTAAGGCGAGTTGGTGAGCAACTCCAGGGCCTTTTTGTCAGCCGCTTCCTCATCGTCCGGATCGCGGGTTAAATCCAGGCGCTGGAAGGTTTCTTCGTCGGGGAAGAACATGCGGTCATTGAACGCCAACCTTGTATCCAGCCGGTGGCCCAACGCAATGTGGCTGAGTTCGTGGGCCATCACCATGGCCAGTGACGCTTCATCGGGCAGCACGTCCAGCAGGCCGCGGCTAATCACAATCGTGTGTCCGATGGTGAAGGATTCCAGCGGTGAAGTCAGCAGCACGCGGGTGCGGACCTGAGGTTGGATGTCAAGGTTATTGGTGACCGCCAGGTTATTGACCACGGTCTGCAGGATTTTGTCCACTTCGCCCTCGGGAGCGATCAGCCCGATCTTGTGCAGCCGTTCGACTGCATTTTCCTCCGCTTGCCGCTCCCATAGGCGTTGACTCTCGACCGGAGTCGCATCCTGCGCCGCCTCGCTCTGATCGCGTACCGTCTGCGGGGCATCCACTAGGATTTGGGTAAATTCTTCGTTTCGGCCCAGGCGCTGCAGGTCATACCCCCAAAGCCGGGTCTGCGCCTTGAAGTGGAGGTTGTGGCCCATTCCATAGTGCAGATCGGATTCCTCGCTATAGATGTACGCTGGCAACCAGAGCCCGGGACGCAGATTCAGGCGCCAACTGTCGAAGTGCAGGTAGTAGTTGGAACGCGAGTGGGAATCGTACGTGCCATTGAATCGCACAACGTTGTAATCCTGATCCTCCACCCACATTCTTCCTATGAAGCGTCCGTTGCCGGAACCCTTCTTAGGCTGGGCGTCGATTACCAGGCAACGCACGTCTCCCAGGAATTCCCGCCGCACGAAGGTGAAGTTGTAGTTTTTACGCTGCAAGTCTTCATCCAGGATCGCCATCTGGGCAAAGCCAAGAGGCAGGAATTTCATGGCGTAAAGGCTGGTCAGCTTGGAAAGAAAGCGACGGCCGAACCCGGGCTGTCCCATGAAGGAACGGTCCTGGGTTCCATTCGTCAAATCGAGTCGGCCGAGAAAGTACTGGTCGCTCTTCGGGACCGCGCCGGCTTCGGGATCGCCCTTGAGATTCTGAATGTAGGTCTCGGCCAGCGGATGGAGATGCCGCATCTGTGCGGTGAAGAAATGTTCACGCTCTACCACCCGGTCGAGAACCTGATCGAAAGAACCAGGAGCGGCCGCCGAGGCACTCAATTGGGCAGAGGAGGCAGCAGGGCCCGGCGCTGGGACTGCAGTGGAGTTGGTTTCCTGAGCCAGCGCCGTCGGCAGTGCGATCAGCGCGAAAAGCGAGAGAAAAGCGATTCTAATATTGCGCATAAAAACCCCTTAGCGAAACTGGTTGCCTCAGGCCAGCTGAAAAATGATATGCAGCACGGCGGTGGAATCTGCGGGATGGCCATCGCGTAATGCCGGCTTAAAACGAATCTGCTCGGCGGCGTGAACTGCAGCCTCGTCCAAACCATGGCCCAGACCCCGGACGATACGCACGATACGGAGCCTGCCTGAGGATTCGAAGACTACCTCCAACAGCACTTCTCCTTCGATGCGCAGCTTTTTGCCTTCGTCGGTATAGACAGGAGTTGGTTTCGAAATGATTTCAGCAGGCACCAACCTGGGAGCAGCAGTCTCGGCCGGTTTGGACCGAACCTGGCTGGTGGCCGCAGACTCAGCATCGCCGAACCCACTCTGCCGCACGGTGCCGCGTGAAGTATTGACGCGACCGCTGCCGTCGCCGGTGGCCACGCCGTTGCCGAAGCCTGCGCTTGCCACCACGCCACGGGCACCCCGTCCTCCCCCGGTTCCATTGCCATAGCCGGGGCCCGAGGGCAGGTCGTACGATCCCAGTTGGGCGATGGTCACCGGCCTGCCGTTGTTCTCCCGCGCGGGCACGCCATTGGGATCACCGAAACCTCCCGTTTGTACTTGTTGTGGTGCGCGGGCAATCGTCGGAGGCGCGGAGCTGCCGGTGGAGAAAACGTTGGTTTTCACCAGTTGCCGCGGAATCACTGGAGCGGCCTGCGAAAGCGGCAGGGGTTTCCTGGCGGCGACGTCAATCTTCGGCGGCGTAGGGGGATCGTCCTGCCTCACTTTGGGTCTGACTTCGGGAGGAAGCCGCAGCGCTTGTGGTGTTTCCACCTCGGCGACGACCGGCGGCTTTATCAGCCGCACCGGCGCCGGCTGGTGATTGACCGGAGGGGGCGTGTTTACTAACTGGATAAAATGGTAATCGTAGACGGGCGGGGCGAGCACCTCCGGATGCAGGACTCCTACCCAGGCCAAAGCCAACAAAGCAAAGCTCTCCGCCCCCATGCTGAGCACAAACTCCTTCCAGGGCGGCCGCCTCTCGGGAAGCATAGAGAACGGACCGTTATAGGGAGTACGGGGCATAATACTGGTCTGATGTTCAGCTATTGCCGAAAGCTGCCTTCCTCTCGTCTAAATAGCTGCGACGAAAGGCCGACCTGGTCCCAGCTTCAATTGGTGTACCCAGGAGATGGCTAGGACACTCAATCACTTCCAGCTTTATCGAAGCACGAATGCGACCACTCCCCGGGGAAGTACGGTAGCAAGCGTTTACCTCACAGCTACTTAGCTTTACGGGAAAGAATGTTACCAAAACCCAGCCTGAGGAAGGGAAAAAATTTGCATACTCGTGGGTAGGATGATCCCGTTCCGGGAAGAAAGTGCCGGGATCGGCCGGCCCGCCCTCGTATTCAGACATGGAAGGCGAGGTGCAAACGCCATCCGCTAGCAGCGGACGATCTTTGGGCTCTGGATGCCTCGAGTGGCATTGCGCGTATCGACCACGAGCTGCGATTCCCGCACAATGCGCTGGTAGTCGTAGTCGGAGTGGTCGGTCACAATCAACAGGCAGTCGTACTGGCCAAGATTTTCCAGGGGGGCACATTTCATCTGCAAGTCGTACTTGCGCCCTTTGCCAACGGTTGGGAAGTAGGGGTCGTTATAGCTGACCTGAGCGCCTTCCTTCTGCAGCAGTTCGATGATGGTCAGGGCCGGAGACTCGCGCAAATCGTCGATGTCTTTCTTATAGGCCACTCCCAGCACCAGCACTCGCGCCCCGTTGAGCGCCTTCTTATGCTGGTTCAACGCGCTCACAACCGAAGCCAGCACATGGTACGGCATATTCGTATTGATCTCGCCTGCCAGTTCTATGAAACGCGTGCGAAAGTCCCACTCCTTGGCCTTCCAGGAAAGATAGAAGGGATCGACCGGAATGCAGTGTCCGCCCAAACCCGGTCCGGGGTAGAAGGGTTGGAATCCAAAGGGCTTGGTGGAGGCCGCCTCAATTACTTCCCAGATGTCCAAACCCATGCGCAGCGATAAAAGCTTCAGTTCGTTGACCAGAGCGATGTTCACGCAGCGGTAAATATTTTCCAGCAGCTTGGTCATCTCCGCTGCCGCGGGGGAAGAGACGCGCACAACGCGATTGAAGATCGCTCCATACAGTGCCGCGGCCAAATCTGACGCCTGCGGATCGAGACCCCCCACCACCTTCGGAATGTCGCGCCGTGCCACCGTCTGGTTGCCCGGGTCTTCCCGCTCGGGAGAGAAGGCAACGTAAAACTCTGGTCCGTTGGACGCACCTGCCCGTGCAGCCTTCAAACCCTTCTGGTTGCCTTTTTCGAGAATGGGCACCATGACTTCTTCGGTTGTGCCGGGATACGTTGTGCTCTCCAGCACTACTAACTGGCCGGCGCGCAAATGGGGAGCAATGGCCTGCGCCGTATCGGTGATATAGCTCAGATCGGGTTCGTGGTATTCGTTGAGCGGCGTGGGAACGCAGATGATGATGGCGTCCATCTGAGTCAGGCTGGAATATTCGGAGGTGGCGTCAAAGCCCCGCGCCCGAGCTTCCTGTATCTCTGTCGCCTGGATGCGATAGATGTAGGACCCACCCTGCGCCAGCGTGGCCACCTTGCGCTGGTCGATATCGAACCCGGTCACGGGGAACTTCTGCTCGCTGTAAAGCAGAGCCAAGGGCAGGCCCACATAGCC
>WNFB01006863.1_pt1 | contig 10208 bp, 8 predicted proteins | sample 5400501 | NCBI WGS metagenome assembly WNFB01 (sample SAMN13153341, study PRJNA577476) | soil metagenome | isolation source: 200 cm saprolite under Douglas fir tree site 2 hole 1 | place: USA:California | collected 2015-04-18 | reverse complement strand
GTTTTGGCGCTGTAAGAGATGTGCTTGGGCAGCTTGGGCTTAAACTTCTTGCCGGACTCGTGGAATTGCAAGGTCAGGTGGGCCTGGGAAATGGGTTGTCCCGTCTCCGCGTCTTTGACCACGACGTGGACGGTAGCGCGCTCGGTAGTCTCATCCGCCGGCAATACTCGCGGACCAAAAAGGAAGAGCACGATGGCGCAAGACGGTCCCCAAAAAATAATTCTTTTTTCAAATCCTCGCCTCATGGCTTGGCCTGCCCCTCTCAAGCAAAGTCTGAAGGTTTTCTCACCTTCCGGCCGCCGCCGCGAACCGAACCCTGGGTCCATGATAACTCGAAACAGATCCGGAAGTTAACATATCCCCCGGGTATTGCCTTTGCGCCCGACACCGGCGCCGATTGACTTGGCCGTAAGAGTCCGATAATTTCCCGACCGGCGAAACAAGCATTTACTGGCAGGACGCCGCGTCTCCCGCAGTCGCGACGACGACCCGCCGCCAGGGACAGAGAGGCACCATGGGATTTGCAACCGACGCTATTCACGTGGGACAGGAACCGGACCCGGCCACGGGAGCGATTATCGTCCCCATTTACCAGACTTCGACGTTCGTTCAGCAGGACCTCGGCAAGCACAAAGGCTACGAATACTCCAGGACTTCGAACCCGACACGCGCAGCCCTCGAACGAAACCTCGCAGCCCTTGAGCGAGGTCGCTTCGGTCTTGCCTTTGCTTCCGGGATGGCCGCGATCAATGCCGTGATGAGTTTGCTCAAAGCCGGAGACCAAGTCGTCGCAGGCCACGATCTTTACGGTGGCAGCTTCCGTCTCTTCGAGCAAGTCCTGAAAGGCTTTGGCCTGGAATTCTCTTACGCCAACACGACGCGCATCGAGGAGGTCGAGAGATCGCTGCGCCCGAACACGAGGATAATTTTTATCGAGACGCCGACGAACCCTCTCATGGAAATTACTGACCTCTCCGCCATGGCGTCCCTGGCTCACAGGCGCGGGCTGCTCCTTGTGGTGGACAACACCTTCATGAGTCCCTACTTCCAGCGCCCCCTCGAACATGGCGCGGATATCGTCGTCCATAGCACGACGAAATACCTGAACGGACATAGCGACGGGGTTGGCGGCGCGGTCATCCTGAACGACCAAGCGCTCGCCGACCGACTTAAATTCATCCAAAACGCCGCCGGGGCGGTCCTCGGGCCCTTCGATTGCTGGCTGGTCTTGAGGGGAGTGAAGACACTCGCCGTCCGCATGGCGTGCCACAACGAAAACGGTCTGGCTGTGGCCCGCTATCTCGAAAAACATCCCAGAGTAAAGAAGGTCCACTACCCTGGGCTTGAATCCCACCCCCAATTTGCACTGGCCAAAAGGCAGATGAGCGGCTCCGGGGGCATGCTTTCCTTTGACACGGGCTCGCTTGATGAGGCCCGCGCGGTCCTCAAGTCGGTTCGTCTCTGCGCGCTCGCAGAAAGCCTGGGCGGAGTCGAGACTCTCATTTCCCATCCCGCAACCATGACGCACGCGAGCGTTCCGGCGGAGAAGCGGAAGCAGCTCGGCATTTCAGACGGGCTTGTGCGTATCTCCGTAGGCATCGAGGACGCGGAAGACATCCTCGGAGACCTCGACCAAGCCCTTGCCAAAATTTGACCGCCGGTGGCGGTTGAGGAAGGCGTTGCGGCGAGTTCCCCCGCGGGTATCTCGAAGTTGCAGAGTTTTTCTCTCCGTGGGCCTTTCGGAAGGATGCATCAGCCGGACACTCGAATTAGTCGTTGAGTTTTCAACCTGTTACGGGGGGCCTCAACTCATCAGGTTTTGGTAATGCGATTGCTTCAATCAGCTAGTTGGCGTCAGGGGGGAAGTGGACGTGCGTCCTGCGGTCGGCGCAGACCGTTGATCAAGCCCCAATACGACCTGGCCCGCCTATGGAGAATTTAGGGCAGGAGAATAATCCCCGGTCGACGCCGTCTTTCCCGGGTGACCCTCCCGGGGAGACTTCGGCGCCAAAACTGCCCCCTGGCCTTACCCAGGAACCCGATCCCGACCCATTTCTCGACATCGTTATTGACGCTTTGCATAACCTTGACCCCAGCGTTCAGGGGACTTTTCTGCAGAAGTTCTTAGCGAGTTTCATCAATACGACCTTATCCGAAAATGAAAGCATCACCCATTGGCAGGCGATCCTTCACCGCCGCAACGACCTGGCTCGGCAGGTCGGCCGGCCTGTCTCGTTCAGGACGGCAGCCGTGGATTATTTTGACCAATCTCCGCTGCTGCGCAATCACATCCTGGTGGAATACGGCGAACTTAAGCGCCTGCGGCACACAGCCACGACGGACCCGTTGACCGGACTTTATAACCGACGCTTCTTCCAGGAATGTTTGGTCCGGGAACTGAACCGGTCCACCCGCTACGCCTCCCATCTGGCGTTGCTGATGCTTGACCTGCGCAGCCTCAAGACCGTCAACGACACTTACGGGCATCCCACAGGGGATGAAGTCCTTCGGCGAGTAGGGCGGGCGTGCGTTGAGACCGTTCGTGGCTCGGACATTCCTTGCCGTATCGGCGGCGACGAGTTCGCCATCCTCCTCCCCGAGACCGAGCGGCGGAGCGCCGAGGGCCTGGCAGAACGAATCGTGGCGAAATTCGAAGAGGACGCCAAGCCGCTCGTCCCCAAGGTCGGTCTGGGGCTCGACTACGGCGTTGCCTCCTGCCCGATCGACGGCGAGGACGAAGGGAGACTGTTCGAAGCTGTGGACAGAAGTCTTTACGCGAACAAGAACCTCGCATACGGACAAAAAGAGGCTCGCGCCGCTGCCGGACCAACACGGCCAGAAGTCCGCCCGGCCCATCTGGAGAGGCCGCCCACACCCACTAACTTGACTCTGCCGCCCGAGACAGCGGCGGCGCACCCCGAGGGCGTGCTTCCGCCTGCGCGAGCTCGTGAACCTCTCCAGATGGCAGGAGCCGCAGGGCAGCACCGGCGGCCGGCCCGCAGCTCTGAAAGGATCCCGTTTCAGAAGACTCAGGGCCTCGCCCTGTTGCACCTGGGGTGCTCGAATAAGCTCGCCCGAGTCCTGGACTTGAGCCTCGGCGGCGTCGGCCTGCTTGTGGACGAGGGGGCCGATTTCCCCGGTACTTTTAACGCTCGTCTTCGCGTTCCCTTCCTGCCCAGGGCCGAATTCACCCTCCACCGTGTCTATTCCCTCGCCGCCGCCGGCGACAAGCGGAGAATCGGCTGCTCGTTCACGCCCGTTGTCAAACCCGCCAGTGCCGCGACTGAGGCCGCTTAATCTTGCCCCTGGAAGTGCCAGGCTTCCCTTAGATTCAAGTTTTCCGTCTTGAACGGCCCGCACGCCTGAAACGCGGGAAATCTCCGGCGTCTGGGACGTCGCAGGACCCGAGTCTGCGGGATTGAAGGACTCAGATGGACTCCGTCGCCTTCACGACAGATTCCTCGACCCATTTCAGATAATCTTCAGATCCTTCAACAATGGGCAGGCAGATTATTTCCGGCGTCTGGTAGCCGTGGATCTTCGAAATTTCCTTTCGGATTCTGGGGAACAGCCCGCGGGTGCTCTTGATGAAAAGCATGAACTCTTTGTCGTCGGCCATTTTACCTTTCCAGCGATAGAGTGACTGGACTGGCCCGGTGATGTTGACGCAGGCGGCGAGCCTGGCCTCAACCAGGCGTCGCCCGATCCTTCTCGATTCGACCCGGCTGGGCGCGGTCACCAGGATGACGACTTTATCCGTCACAGTTCCTCCTTGGGGCGGACAGCGGTTGCGGGTGACTTGGGCCAAAGATACAATAAACGCGCCATGCCGGACAATCCGATTCGCTTCGGCACATCGGGCTGGCGCGGGGTCATCGCGGACGATTTCACTTTCGCCAACGTCAGGCTGGCCGCGGCTGGGATTGCGCACTATCTACTGTCCAGCTCAGCCCGCCCCCACGTCGTCGTCGGATACGACACCCGGTTCCTCTCGGAAAAATTCGCCGAAGTCGCCGCTGAAGTCCTGAACTCTCACGGGACCGAAACCGGCGTCGCCACTCGCCCTGATCCGACTCCGGCACTTTCCCACGAAATCCTCCACGGCCGCCTGGACGGAGGAATCAACATCACCGCCAGCCACAATCCCGCCGAGTATAGCGGCCTGAAGTTTTCGAGCGCTGACGGTGCTCCGGCCCTGCCCGAGGTGACCCGCGAAATTGAAAGGCTCGTCGGCCGGGTGATCTCCGGCGATCATTCTTTGAAAGGGGTGCGGCCGAACGGCTCGCTGCGCCACACGGCCGACCCGCGGCCCGCTTACCTCGAAACGATCCGCCGGAAAGTGGACCTCAAGGCGATTGCCGAAGGGCGGCTCCGCGTCGCCTATGACCCGCTTTACGGGACGGCGCGCGGCTACCTCGATGAATTGCTCCGGCAGTCCGGGACAGCCGTCCACGTCCTCCACGATTTTCGGGACGTGCTTTTTTCGGGCGTCGGCCCGGAACCCAGCGAGAAAAATCTGGCTGAGCTGGCGAAGGTCGTCAAAGACAACCGGTGCGCGGTAGGGCTCTCTACCGACGGCGACGCCGACCGCTTCGGCATCATCGACGCCGACGGTTCATGGATTCACCCCAATTACATTCTGGCCCTGCTGGCCGATTACCTGATCGAAGTCAAAAAAGTTCCCGGGGGGATCGGCCGCAGCGTCGCCACAACGCACCTGATCGATGCCGTGGCGAAGTACCACGGCGTCCCCGTTTACCAGACGCCGGTCGGCTTTAAATACATCGGCGAGCTCATCAAGGAAGATAAAATCGTGCTGGGAGGCGAGGAGAGCGCCGGGCTGAGCATCCGCGGCCACCTGCCTGAAAAAGACGGCATCCTGGCCTGCCTGCTTGTCGCGGAGGCGGTCGCCCGACGCGGCCTGACCCTTCGCCAGCAGCTCGAAGAGCTCTTCAAGAAAGTCGGCCCGTGTTACCCCGTGCGGCTCAACCTCACCCTGGAACCCGAGGTGCAGCAAAGACTCGTCGGGAAGCTCAAGCGCGACTGGGACAAGTTCGATTCAGAGAAGGTGGCGAAAATCGACCGCACGGACGGGCTCAAGATGATCCGCGAGGACGGCTCCTGGGTGCTCATGCGCCTTTCGGGCACCGAGCCGGTGGTGCGCGTCTATTGCGAAGCGGACTCGCCCGAGAAGTTGGCCCGCTTGGTGGAATCGGCCAAGAGTTTCGTCTTCAGCGCATGAAATTATTCCGCTGGGAACAACGGACGATCTCCCGCAACGCCTTCCTGGCACTCATCCTGATCTGCTTCGTGCTCGTTGTGCACGAGATTTTCGGCGAGCACGGGTGGCTGGCGCTGCGACGCGAACGGCGGGAGTACGAGTCCCTGCGGCAGCGGATCGAACAGCTTCAACAGGAAAATCAGAAACTCGAACAACAGATCCGGGCGCTGAAATCCGACCCCAAGGCGATCGAAAAACAGGCGCGGGAACAATTGCGGCTGGCGCGCCCGGGCGAAATTATCTATACCCTCCCCGAGAAACCTCCACAAACTCCGCCCCAGGCTCCTCCGGGTAAGTGAACTAGCAAGGAGAGATTCTGCCCGGCCGGAATTTTCGACCGGCCGACGGGCGGCACTTTCAATCTAAAACAGTAAGAGAGTCCCCACCCGGCGGTCTCGCTCTTCCAGGACCCATCTTCGGATGGCGTCGAACGCCGCCTCATCCGCACCGACGATCGGAACGGTGCGAAACTCTTGAGCGGTCAGGAAGAATCGCCGGGAGGCAACGGTGGTCAGACCTTCCAGGTAATGCCGGGCCGCGGAATACTCGAGATGCGGCCACAAATCCGTGGATATCCGCTTCTCGGGTTCATGCGCCAACAAGGCATCAACACCTTCGGGGATGAGGACGCAGTCACCCAGCAAGCTATAGAGGCTGGGCAGTTTTATCCTCGCGAGGACGGCTTTCAACTTGGGATCGGAGTCAATGGCTCGCAGTTTGGCGTAGTCCACTTGCAAGGGAGAGGTCGAGGCGACGATCATGCCGCTTTCTTCGCCGAGGTAGAGGGCGACGTGGGGAAATACCTCGCGCACCGTCCGCAGGATGATCAAAGTGTTTTGAAACGAAAGCCTGAACAAGGGAACCCATTGCTGCAAGACGCCTCGCTCGGCCAGGCGCGCGGCGCAAAGCTCGTAAAGCTCGCGCGTGTAGAGATCGCCTTCGCCGGCCATCCACAGCCGGGAAACTTGGATGGTCAACAGGCTGAGCTTTTCGGGGTGGGTCAGCAGATAATGCCGGCCATCGGCGATGTGGACCTTCACTTTCGGATTGTTGTAGACGCCTAGATTGATGTCCTGAAAGTATCTTTGTCCGGCTTCAACCACCCCTGGCGAGAAATCCACGAGATCGAGAGTCTTGAAAGGGAACAGCCCCACAATGCCCGCGGTTTGCCCCGAGCCAAGCCCGATCACCATGGCCCGGTCCATTTCCCGGACGTGCAACACGGGCAGCAGCGCGATGCGGACCTGGTCCGCCACCAGGTAATCAGTCCCGGCCTGAATCAATCCGTTCGTGAAAAGGCGAGTTGTGTCCTCGTTCCGAAGTACCGTCGTCAGGCCGCCGTTCAAGTCCTCGCGGGCGTACACGGGCCGGCCGGCGTGGCCCAGCACAGCGTGGGTCTTCGAGAAATCCCACGGCGGCTCGAGCGCACTCCAGGCCACAGCGGGGATGATCGCGAGGGCGAATATCCGCCGGCGCGTAGTAATCCGCCACAGGAGCAGCAAACCCAGAGCAAATAGGGCCAGCCCCGCAGCTCGGCCGCTTCGTTCCACGCCGAGACGGTCTAAGACCAGGAACGTGGCCACAACTATTCCCCCCAGGCTTCCGACTGTGTTTGCGGCATAAACCGGTGCCACGCTCGGCGAGCGGCCACTTGCCGTGAGCAGATACCACTCGAGCGCGAGCGGGAAGAGCGTTCCCATCAGCACGGCCGGGACCGCCATGAAGAGCAAGCACACGGCGAAATCAATACCGTGAGAAAACCAAAAGACCGTCCAAACGGGATGAAAAGTCCGATAAATGTAAGCGCATGCCAACACAGCCGTGAAAGATGCGATGGCCCACGTCAGGACTTTCCGCCAAGGTGCCAGGACCAAGCTTGTGGCCCCCAGCAGGGCGATGGCTAAAACAAATGTCCAAATCGGGTATCTTACGGCCAGCACCCGGGCATCATCCCAGAAGGGGATCACGATCATCGTCAGAGTTCCCGTCGCCAGGAAGGCCCAGGGGAGTAGCCTCTTCGCCGGCTGTTTGCTCAGGTTCCGGGCAACGATAACGGCGCCCAGTCCCAGGCCCGCGATGACGACGAAAAGCATCAAAGCAAAGCCATAGACCGTGTTGTCCAGGAAACGGCCCACCATATGGGTCCAAACGATTTCCTGAAAGAGGACCAGGAAGCCGCCGGCCAGGGCCACGAGCAACACCAGGCCGGATTTTTCTGTTCCCGCCTCCCCTCTCCCTTCCGGTTTTTCGGGCTGCGTCGCAACCAGCAACTGGCGCCGGTCGAGCACTACCGCCAAAGCGGCCACAATCGCATTGGTGATGGCGACCAGAATCAGAGTTTTTCCCAGCCCCCAAAAGCGGATCAGCAAAAATTCACTGATGAGTGCACCCAGGGCCGCCCCTGCGAGATTGCTGGCGTAAAGCCTGTTAGCCGCGTCGGGCCGATCGGTGGAGCTGCGTGACCCTGCCCGCACCACAACGGGGAAGCTCGCGCCCATCAACAGGGTGGGTAGCAAGAGCACAGATCCGGCGGTAAGGAAGTGGCCGAAAAGCGCCAGGCGGGTGTCCGGCCCGAGAAAAGCGGTCAGCCCCAGATACACGAGCTTCAATCGCCCCATCATCCACGGCAAACTCGCCGAGTAAATACCGACCAGAAATTCCATCCCGCCATAAATGCTCAACAAGCTCTTCGAACGCAACAGCCATTTCCCGCCCGCGAAGGCGCCCAGACTCAACCCCGCCATGTAGGCACAAAGGACCGCAGCTACGGCATACGCGGTGTTGCCCGCCCAATAACGCAGGAGCTTCACGTAGATGACTTCAAGGACCAGCGCGGAGAAGCCGGAAATAAAAACCAGACAACTGAGCTGGGAAACGGGGGAAAGAGATTTCGAGTGGAATTTCATGTTGAAGCAGGGTTGCGGGAAAACAACGGGTCACGGGGTCAGAGGTCAAGCGTCAGGCGCGCGTGGAGTCCGATTTCCTTCAGACTCTTTGCCTCTTGAATTCGTCTTTGTGCCCGGCCCGTGGCCCAAACTGACGGGGAGACGATAGGACGCGCGGGAACTGGCCTCTGCCGAGGGGAGCAAATCACAAATAAGCGACGGCTTCAAGCCGGCGCATTCCAGAGCCGTTTAGCGCACCACGCCTTCGAGGGGGCTCGAGGCGGTGGCGTAAAGTTTTTTCGGCATGCGGCCGGCGAGGTAGGCTTGGCGGCCGGCGATAACAGCGTGCTTCATGGCCTCCGCCATCAGCACTGCGTCTTGGGCGGACGCAATGCCGGTATTCATCAGGACGGCGTCCGCGCCGAGCTCCATGGCAACCGAAGCGTCGGAAGCGGTGCCGACGCCGGCGTCCACGATCAAGGGCACGCCGGTGATCATCTCGCGCAGGATGCGGATATTGGCGGGGTTCTGGATGCCGAGTCCTGACCCGATGGGCGCGCCGAGCGGCATCACTGCCGCCGCGCCCGCCTCAATCAGCCGGCGGGCCGCAATCAGATCGTCATTCGTATAGGGCAGGACAACGAAACCTTCGCGCACCAGTTGCTCGGTGGCCTTGACCAGTTCGAAGTTGTCCGGGAAAAGCGTCTTTTCGTCGCCGATCACTTCCAGCTTGATCCAGTTTGAAAGTCCCACTTCACGCGCCAGGCGCGCCGCGCGAACGGCATCGTCGGCGGAATAACAGCCTGCGGTATTGGGCAAGATAAAGTACTTCGAGCGATCGATGTAGTCGAGCAGCGACTCCTTGCTCCGGTCCGTCAAATTCACCCGCCGGACGGCCACCGTGACGATTTCCGCGCCCGAAGCCTCATGCGCCCGCGCCATTTCCGGGAAACTGCGGTACTTTCCCGTACCCACAATCAGCCGCGAGCGGAATTCCCTTCCGGCGATCCGCAGAACATCGTTTTGCATTTTTCTCTCCTGAAGACTTCATTCTAGCCGCCGGACGCTCAATTTGCAATTCACGCCGGACGGCCTTCTCCAGGCGCCGGCGGCTCGCAGGCTCACGCGCTTTCACTCAAGTTAATTCGAAAAGGGACCGAAGAAGGTCTAACCGAGCGCGGGCTGAAGCTAAAAGGGACTTACCGCTCCGGCTGGCCCGGCGCCAGGCTGGTCTCCGGCCATTCTACCGCGACGATTTTCCCGTCCGGCTCGCGCTCGAGTGTGGGCGCGTAAAGCCCGCGAAGTTCGCGGCGCCACCAGATTCCTTCCCTGCGCTTTGTCGCGAGGTCGGTAAACCAATACTGCCAGACGACGGCCCGTATCTGGCGCGGCGGCTCGCCGGGGAAAGGATTGCGGGCAAAAAGCGAGAGGACGCTCGCCCTGTTCTGGAGAAGCAGCGCTTCGGTCTTCACCACGAATGGATATTCGCGCCATTGACCGAGCGAGGCGAACCACAGGTTCCAGTCGAAACGGGGCTGGTACGGAGCGTGGATGCACGGCGGCTGGTGCGGGTCTTGCGGCTTGTAGCGGAAGGGATAGGGCATCCAGGTCTTGCCGTCGCGCGTGCCCTGGAATTCGATTTCATACCGAGCGCGCGTCATGACCGCGAACAGCCCGTATTGGTTGGCGATGCGAAAGGGTTCAAGCGCTTCAATGGGTGCCGTAGGGATCGGCAAACGCGGAAACAACAAGAAGAGCAAAAGTGCGGTGGTAACGTAGAAGACCCAGCCCAGGCAGATGCCGGTGAGAGTCGTTGACAGTCGGCGAGCAAGCGGCGAAAAGCGACGAAAGCCTTCAAATGTGCGTCCAATCCCACGCAATGCTTGCACGAAGGCCGGACCGTCAATTTCGCCCGCAGTGCCACCGAGATGCGCCACTCCTTCGTGTTGCTCGGTGGCCACTGCCTCCGGAGACGCCGCCCTGACCTTCACCCCCAGACGGCGGAATACTTCGTGATAGAAACGGTCGTCGAGGAGCAGAAA
>WNFB01006862.1_pt1 | contig 10208 bp, 12 predicted proteins | sample 5400501 | NCBI WGS metagenome assembly WNFB01 (sample SAMN13153341, study PRJNA577476) | soil metagenome | isolation source: 200 cm saprolite under Douglas fir tree site 2 hole 1 | place: USA:California | collected 2015-04-18 | reverse complement strand
CACTCGAAGATCACCGTCCGATGGTACGCGGTCGCCGAGCCGGCGTACCGCGGGTGCACCCAGTAAGACGGGATCACTCCGAGCACCTCGTCCACCTCCGCGAGGCAGCGGCGCCGGGACTTCAGATCCTGCACCTGCTCGTCGGCGCGGACGAGGTGGAGGTCGAGCGCCGCGCCGTCGTAGACGAACGGGTAGAGCCCGAGGTGCGGCGTGCCGTCCTCGCCGACGGTCACGAGGCGGCAGAGCTCGCGGCTCTCGACGAACCGGTCGATCTCGGCGCCCGGGATGTTCGCGTAGTAGTCGTGGAAGATCACGCCGCGACCTTGGCGCGCGCGACGAGATCGCAGAAGTAGCCGTGCACCGCCGGATCGTCGGTGAGCTCGGGATGGAACGTCGCCACCAGCACGCTCCCCTGGCGCGCCATCACGGGCTCGCCCCGGTGCTCGGCGAGCGTCTCCACGCCCGTGCCGACCCGGCGGATCCGGGGCGCGCGGATGAAGACCATCTCGAGCGGATGCGGCCGGCCGTCGAGCGTGACCGTCCCCGGGGCCTCGAACGACTCTCGCTGGCGCCCGTAGGCGTTGCGCTCGACGGTGACGTCGATCAAGCCGAGCGAGAACTGGCGGGGGTTCTCGACCTCGCGCGCCAGCACGATGAGGCCCGCGCACGTGCCGAAGATGGGCCGCCCCGCGGCGTGGAACTTCTCGAGCGCCGGGACGAACGCCCACTCGTCCATCAGCTTGAGCAGCGTCGTGGACTCGCCGCCGGGGATGATCAGGCCGTCCACGTCGGCGAGCTCCTCCGGCCGCCGCACCTCCACGGCGCGGGCGCCGCCCTTCGCGAGCGCCGCGGCGTGGAGGGCGAAGTCGCCCTGGAGCGCGAGGACGCCGATCCGCATGACTCTCCCTACCAGCCCCGCGTCTGGAGCAGATCCTTCTCCGCCAGCTTCGACGTCTCGATCCCCGGCATCGCCTCGCCCAGCTCCTCGGACACCCGGGCGAGGACGTCGGCATCCTTGAAGTGGGTCGTCGCCTGGACGATCGCCTTGGCGCGCCGGGCCGGGTCGCTCGACTTGAAGATGCCCGAGCCGACGAACACCGCCTCGGCGCCGAGCTGCATCATGAGCGCCGCGTCGGCCGGGGTCGCGATGCCGCCGGCGGAGAAGTTCGGGACGGGCAGCTTCCCGGCCTTCGCCACCCAGCGCACGAGCTCGTAGGGCGCGCCGAGCGTCTTCGCCTCGGTCATCAGCTCTTCCGGCGGGAGCGTCGTGAGCCGCCGAATGCCGGACACGAGCGCGCGCATGTGGCGCACGGCCTCGACGATGTTGCCCGAGCCCGCCTCGCCCTTGGTCCGGATCATCGCCGCGCCCTCGCCGATCCGCCGGAGCGCCTCGCCGAGGTCCCGCGCGCCGCACACGAACGGCACGCGGAAGGCGAACTTGTCGATGTGGAAGTGCTCGTCGGCCGGCGTGAGCACCTCCGACTCGTCGATGAAGTCCACGCCGAGCGCCTCGAGGATCTGGGCCTCGACGAAGTGGCCGATGCGCGCCTTGGCCATCACCGGGATCGTCACCGTCTGCTGGATCTCCCGGATCTTCTTCACCGGCGCCATCCGGGCGACGCCGCCGTCCTTGCGGATGTCCGCGGGCACGCGCTCGAGCGCCATGACCGACGCGGCGCCCGCGTCCTCGGCGATCTTCGCCTGCTCGGCGTTCGTGACGTCCATGACGACCCCGCCCTTGAGCATCTCGGCGAGGCCGATGTGCTTCCTGTCCGCGATGCGCAGCCCGTTCAGGTCCGCCATGTTCCCCTCTCCTTTGTCCCTTGGATTTCGCTCGCCTCGGCCGGCGGGGCGGAAGCCCCGCGACGTCCCGCGGCTCGCTCTGCCTAGACCACAGGTACGGCCGCCCGCTCGACCCGTTCGCGGGGCGAGCCTCGCGCGGCCTTGATCGTCTCCGCGAGCCTGCGGACGCCCTCGTCGATCCGTCCCGCGGCCACCGTCGAGAACGAGAGCCGCAGCGTCCGCGCGCCGCCGCCGTCCACGAAGAACGCGGCGCCCGGCGTGAACGCGACGCCGCGCTCGATCGCCGCGGGCAGGAGCGCCTCGGCGTCGAGCCCCGGCGGCAGCGTCACGAGTAGCGAGAACCCGCCCGCGGGCTCGGTCCACGCGACCTCCCGCGGCATCCGGCGCCGGAGCGCGGCCAGCAGGAGCGTGCGGCGCCGCGCGTACTCGCGGGCGATCCGCACCACGTGGCGGTCGAGCAGCCGGCGCTCGCAGAACCGGTGGACGGCCGCCTGGAGGAGCGCGCTCGTGTGGAGGTCGGCGAGCTGCTTGGCGGCGAGGAGGCGCTCGCGGATCGGCCGGGGTCCGACGAGCCAGCCGAGGCGCAGCCCCGGAAAGAGGACCTTCGAGAAGGTCCCGATGTAGATCACGACGCCGTCGCGGTCCAGCGCCTTGAGCGGGACGGCTGGCCGCGGACCGTAGTAGAGGCTCCCGTCGAAGCCGTCCTCGACGACCGGCACCTGGTGGCGCGCGGCCGCCTCGAGGAGGCCCCGCGCCGTGCCCGGCGCGAGCGAGAGGCCGGTCGGGTTGTGAGCGCTTGGCTGGCAATAGAAGAGCTTCACCGCGTGGCGCTCGAGGAGCCGCTCGAAGGCGTCCACCCGCGGCCCCGCGCCGTCCCACGGCACCGCCAGGAGCTGGGCGCCGAACGAGCGGAACACCTGGAGCGCGCGCGGATACGTCGGCTCCTCGATCGCGACCGCGTCGCCCGGATCGAGCAGCGTGCGGGCGATCAGGTCGAAGCCCTGCTGCGAGCCGTTGACGATCAGGATGTCCTCGGCGGGCGCCTCGAGCCCGAAGCGCAGGAGGTACGTCGAGAGGTACTGCCGGAGCGGCGGATACCCGCCCGCGGGGTAGTACTGGAGGAGCGCCGCGCCGTCCTCGCGGATCACGTCGTTCAGGACGCGGCGGAAGGCGTCGGTCGGGAAGAGACCGCTGTCGGGCATGCCGCCCGCGAAGGAGACGACGCCCGGGTTCGCCGCCGCGGCACCGATCAGGCCGCGCGTCCGGTCGTCGTCGGCCGCGACGATCTGGGCGCTCCGCGAGAAGAGGCCCGGCCAGTTGAGCGGCGGGTGCGCCGGCGCCGCCGGGCTCGGCGCCACCTCCACGCCCGGCGGCGCGGCGACGAACGTCCCCTGCCCGACGTGGGCCCGCGCCCAGCCCGCGGCCACCAGCTCCTCGTAAGCCTGCGCGACCGTCGCCCGGTTGACGCCGAGCTCCTGGGCGAGCTCCCGCGTCGCGGGCAGCTTCATCCCCGGCGTGAGGAGCCGGTCGCGGATGAGCCGCTCGAGGTGCGCCTGGATCTGGCGCGGCAGCGCGACGGGCTTCTCGCGGTCGAGCGGGATGTGCACGTGGCCCTCTTACCGAGCCATCTTGGCCTCATTTTACATCAGGTCAAGAGCCAATTGGCCTGCTGCCGGCCGGGCCAACCTCCGGGTCCCCGCCCCCCGAGCTATAATCCCCTCGGCCGTCACCAACCCCGTTCCAGGGAGGAGCCGATGGGAGAGATGAAGGAGTTCGCGGGCCTGTTCTACCGGGAGGGCGCGCTCGATCCGAAGACGTTGCAGCTGGTGGCGCTCGCCGCCATGGCCGCCGCCGGCTGTACCTCCTGAGTGCCGGGACGCTTCGCGGCCGCGAAGCAAGCCGGCGCCACCGAGGACGAGATCAGCGAGACGCTCATGTACGCGATGCGCGGCGCGGCGCGCGCCACGTGGAGCACCATCAAGTACATCCCGGGCGTCGAGGATCTGAACAAGGAGTGGAAGACGAAGTTCGAGCGGGAGAAGCGATAGACGCCCCTCGCCTCGCGCTGGAGAGGCTGTCGAAGCGGTTCGGCGACCGGCTGGCCCTCGACGGCCTCTCCCTCACCCTCCCCCCGGGGGAGATCTACGGCCTGATCGGCCCGAACGGCTCGGGCAAGACCACGACGGTCAAGCTCACCACCGGCCTCTACCAGCCGACGGACGGCCGCGTCGTCGTGGACGGCGTCGATCTCCAGCGGGAGCCCGAGCGCGCCAAGCGGCTCCTCGGCTACGTGCCCGACGAGCCCTTCGCCTACGACCGGATGTCGGGCCGGGAGTTCCTCCACCTGGTCGGCGCGCTGTGGGACGTCCCGGCGCGCGAGCGCGCGCGGCGGATCGACGAGCTGGCCCCGACCTTCGCGGGCCTCGCCGAGACCCTGGACGGCCACGTCGAGAGCTACTCGCGCGGCAACCGCCAGAAGGTCGCGATCGTCGCCGCGCTCCTGCACCGCCCGCGGCTCCTCGTCATCGACGAGCCGATCGTCGGCCTCGACCCCGAGAGCGCCCTCCGCGCGCGCGAGCTCCTGCGCGAGTTCGCGGCGGCGGGCGGCGCGGCGCTCGTCTGCACCCACACCCTCTCCTTCGCCGAGGCCGTCTGCCACCGGGTCGGCCTGCTGCGCGACGGGCGGCTCGTGGCCGAGGGCGATCTCGCGTCGCTCCGCCGGCGCGCGACGCGGGAGGGCTCGCCCGGGGAAGCCTCGCTGGAGGACCTCTATCTCCACTTCGCGGGTCGTCGCTAGGCTCCTCGCCCGGCGGCTCGTGGCGCTGCGCGCCCTCCTCGCGGCCGGCGACGCCGCGCAGGACGTCGTCGTCGCCGGGTTCGTCTTGATCTTCGGTCTCGTCGTCGTGGGGGAGTACTTCGTCTTCGAGCGGGCGCTCGAGGCCCTCCACCCGCTCCGGCTCGCGGGCACGGCGCTCTCGCTCTACTTCCTCGAAAGCCTCATGGGGCTGATCCTGATCATCTCCCTCGTCAGCTACGTCGCCTCCGGCCTCTGGGTGCATTTCCGCGCGGCGGACACGCGCCTCCTGCGCGCCTCCCCCCTGCCGCTCGGCGCGCTCTACCTCCTGCGCTCGCTGGAGACGTTCCTGCTCACCTCCTGGGCGCTCGCGATCGTGGGCCTCCCCGCCCTCGCGGCGCTCGGCGTCGCCCACGCGCGAGGCCCCGGCTTCTACGCGACGGGCCTCGTCGTCCTGCTTCTCTTCGCGGCGCTCACCGGCGCGGCGGGGGCCCTCCTCACCGCCGCCGCGGGCGCCCTCTTCAGGCGCTCGCCCACGCGACGGGTCGTCGCGGCCACGGTCGTCGCGCTGCTCGCGGTGTTCGCGGCCCTGGTCGGCCGGAACGTCATCCCGTCCACGGGCGACTTCTACACGATCTTCGAGCCGGGCATCCTCAACGGGAAACCCGCCTCGATCAAGTTCGTCGAGGCGAAGTTCGCGCGCTGGCCGAGTCACCCGTTCGCGGCGGCGCTGCACGACGCGGCGACGGGCTCCCACGCGGGCTCGCCCGCGACGCGCGCGGCGCTCTGGCTTCTGCCCGCGGGGGCGCTGCTCCTCGCGGCGACGGCCGGCCGCGCGCTCTACCGGCGGGCGCTCCCCGCCATCGCCGAGAGCTTCGTCGTGACGGGCGGGGGCGCGACGGCGGCGGTGGGGGCGCGCGAGTTCCCGCGACGGCTGCGGGGGCCGATCGGCGCCCTCGTGGAGCGCGACGTCCTCGCGCTGGCCCGGAACCCGCACGAGCTCGGCCGCGCGGCCTTCATCGGCTTCCTGCTGCTCCTCTATACCTCCTTCGTCTTCGTCGCGCCGCTCCGCGAGGTCGCCGACCGCCCGACCGCGGTCGCCCGCCTCCTGCTCCTCAACGTCCTCGCGTCGGGCTACTTCCTCACCGCCTTCGGGCTCCGCTTCGTCTTCCCGAGCACGTCGCTCGAGGGGCGGGCGGCGTGGGTCCTCTTCTCGAGCCCGGTGAGCCTGACGCGGCTCTTCGCGGCGAAGCTCGCGCTCTACGCGACGCTGCTCGGGCTCGCGGTCGTGCCGATCGCGCTCGCGGGGACGCTCCGCCTCGTCGGCGACCCGGTGCTCGTCGCGACGACCGCGGCGCTCCTCGTCATGCTCGCCGCGACTGCTGCTACACTGCTGCTGGCCTTCGGCGCGGCGTGGCCCGATTTCCGCGAGCCGAACCCCGAGTCGCTCTCGACGAGCGCCGGCGGGCTCCTGGCGACGCTCGTGTGCCTCGCGTACGTCGCGCTCGTCGGCTGGGCCGCCCGGGGCGCCGCGCTCGCGCGGAGCGAGGGCGGCAGCGTCGCGCCGTGGCTCGCCGTCGTCGCGGTGGTCTCGGGGCTCCTGGTCGCGGGCGCGCTCGCGCTCGCACGCCGGCGGCTCCGCACGCTCGAGGTCGCGTGAGCGACCCGGGGCCGGGCGAGCCGCAGGACGTCGCGGGGCCGCAGTGCGAGCCGCAGCCGCAAGGCGCGGCGAGCCCGGGATCGAGTCCCCGCCGTCCGAGGCGAGCGAAATCCAAAGGAGGCGCTGATGGCAGCCGGGGAAGCCCCGATCAAGCAGGCGGTGAAGTGGCTCGACGAGCAGCTCCACGACAACCCCGCCGCCGACCGTCTGAAGCTCGTCGACGAGGCCTCGCGGCGCTTCGACCTGACGCCCCTCGACGCCGACTTCCTGCTGCGTCAGATGGCCGAGCGCGGCAAGAGCCGGTGAGCGAGCCGCGGGCCCGCGACGTCCGGGAGCAGTTCGGCCCGAGCGCCGAGGCGTACGTAGCGAGCGCCACCCACGCCGGCGGCGCCGACCTCGACACGCTCCTCGGCTGGGGCCGGGCCCGCCGGCCGGCGCGCGTGCTCGACCTCGCCACGGGCGGCGGCCACACGGCGCTCGCCTTCGCGGGCCTGGCGGCGCGCGTCGTGGCGTTCGACCTGACCGAGCCCATGCTCCACGCCGCGCGGGTGTTCCTCGAGGGCCGCGGCGCGGCCAACGTCGGTTTCGTCGCCGGGAACGTCGAGGCGCTGCCCTTCGGCGACGGCGCGTTCGACGTTGTCACCTGCCGCCTCGCGGCCCACCACTTCGCCGACGTCCCGGCGGCGGTGCGCCAGGTCCACCGGGTCCTCTGCCGCGGGGGCTCCCTCCTCCTGCAGGACATCCTCGGCCACGACGACCCCGGCGCGCACGCGTTCGTCACCGAGGTCGAGCGGCGCCGGGACCCCTCGCACGCCCGCGCCTATCGCGCGGTCGAGTGGCGGGCGTTCCTGCGGGCGGTGGGGCTCACGGTGATGGACGAGGCGATCGTCACGAAGGAGTGCGTCTGGGACGACTGGACGGCGCGGACGCGGATGACCGCCGAGGCGCGGCGGGACCTCGAGGCGTTCGTCCGCCGGGCGCCCGAGCGCTACCGGAGCGCCTTCGACTTCAAGCTCACCGGCGACGCCGTCGAGGCCTTCAGCGTCCGGACGCTCCTGCTGCGCGCCGAGCGCGACTAGGACTGGGCCGGGCCGCTAATTTAGATCGGCCGTCTCGCAGGTGTCGGATGACCCGTTCGAGCGTGTCATCCAGCCGGATCGTCGGCTCCCATCCCGTCACGGCCTTGATCTTCCGGATGTCGGGGACGCGCCGCTGCATGTCCTCGAAGCCCACCGCGTAGGCGTCCTCGTAGGGGACGAACCGGATCCGGCTCTTCTCCCCGTCACCGCCGGAGCCCCGGCGTCCGCCGAGCCGGTCGACGGCGGCCAGGACGCGTCGCGCGAGGTCGAGAATGGTCACTTCATCGGCCGAGCCCACGTTGAAGACCTGACCCACGGCCTCAGGGCACTCGGCGAGCAGGATGAGCGCGCGGACGACGTCTTCGACGTCGCAGAAGCATCGGCTCTGCTGGCCGTCGCCGTACACCGTGATAGGCTCGCCGCGAAGCGCCTGGCTCACGAACCGCGGCACCACCATCCCGTACTGGCCGGTCTGGCGGGGCCCAGTGGTGTTGAAGAGGCGGCCGATGACCACCGGGAGCCCCCGCTGCGCGTGATAGGCGAGCCCGAGGAACTCGTCGACCATCTTGGACGACGCGTATGACCAGCGGCTGCGCGAGGTCGGTCCGAGAACCACGTCGTCGTCCTCGTTGAAGGAATGTTCTTGCTCTTGCCGTAGACCTCGGACGTCGAAGCGATGAACACCTTGACACGGTAGCGGAGCGCGGCTTTGAGGACGGCCTCGGTGGCGAGCACGTTCGTCTCGATGGTGCGAACCGGGTCCTCGACGATCAGCTTGACGCCCACCGCGGCGGCGAGATGGAAGATGACGTCGCACTCACTGGCCAGGCGATCCAGGACCACCTGATTGGTGATGGTCTCGATGGCGAAGTGGAACGACCCCCGGCTCTGGCCGGCCGCCGCCTTCTCCACGAGGCGCTGGATGTTCTCGATCGTCGATGACCGTCACGCGACAGCCCCGCTCTACCAGGGCGTCGGCCAGATGGGAGCCGACGAACCCGGCGCCGCCCGTGATCAGCACGCGCTGCCAGGACGTCGAGCGAGAGCGCTGGTCGATACTCATGCCCTATTGCCGTCGAGCATAGCTACTTATGTACGTCAGCCGACCGGGCGGGAGGCGGGTTCATCCTTTCGCGGGGTTCGAGCCCGGGGCGCTCCTCACGTGGATGGTCTTCGCTTGAAACGCACGATCGTCGCGCCCCACCCTCCCCGTTCCGGACGCGCGTCCGCGTAGGAGGCGACCAGCGGGTGGCGGGCGAGCAGCGACTGGACGATCGCGCGCTGGACGCCCGCACCGCGGCCGTGGATCAGCCGCACCTCGGTGAAGCCGCGGGCATGAGCGGCCTCGAGGTACTCCGCGACGACGGAAGGAACGTCGCGGGGCGCGAACGCGTGAAGGTCGAGCGCGTCCTCGATCGGGACCCGGACCGGCTCTTCCGGCTCGCCGCCTACAGCCGTGGTCCCTCCAGCACGTGCTGCTTCCAGTGGTCGAAGCTCAGGAGATCCTCCCCCGAGAGCTTGCACTGTCAGAAGGTCGCCGCGCGCTCGAAGAACGCGACGTCCACGACGCCGACGTTCTCCGCGCGCGCCGTCTCGGCGACCTTCTGAGCGACCATCTGACGGACGAACGGGATCGGGATCCGGCCGAGCCGGCGGACGACCTCGTCGGTGCAGCGGATGCGCGTGCCGGGGAGCACCGGCCCCTCGGCGACGCCCGCGTCTGCCTCGCGCTCCGGGTGCTCGCACGTCTCGGGGACGAGCTGTTGCAGGCGGAGCGACACGTACTCGGTCACCCACTGCTGGATCCCGCGCTTGAGGGCCTCGTCGCCGGGCCCGAGGCCCCGGAGCTTCTCGTCGATGCCGCCGAGCACGCGCTCCAGTCGGCCGAGCCGCGCCTCGAGCGCGGCCAGCTGCTCGCCGATGCCGTGCGGATCCGTACGCTCCTCGCTCAGGCCACCCACGATTCTATCCGTCCTCGCGGTCCCGCTACAACGGTCGCTCACGCGAGCACCGGGCGCCGCATGTGCCAATCCGTGAGGCGCTGGTAGGCGTCGCCCGCGCGCATCACCGTGGCCTCGTCGAACGGCCGCCCGACGAGCTGCATGCCGATCGGGAGCCCGCCCTGCGTGAAGCCGCACGGCACCGAGCAGGCCGGGTGCCCGGAGAAGTTGAAGGGGCGCGTGAGACGGATCAGCGCCGAGCGCACGTCGGAGGCGCCGTCGCCCAGGATCGTCGTCTTCTCGCCGAGCACCGGCGCCGGGATCGGTGTCGCGGGCGCCAGGAGCACGTCGCGCCGGGCGAGCACCGCGTCCACCTCCTGGCGGACCAGCTGGCGCACCTGCTGGGCGCGGACGTAGTGGACGCCGCTCACGAAGGCGCCCATCCTGAGCCGCTCCCGCACGTCGGGCTGATACTCCGCCGCGCGTGTTCTCATCCAGTCCGCGTGGTACGCGAGGGCCTCGGTCGCGACGATCGCGAACGACGCCGAGGGCACGTGCACCACCTCGGCGAGGTTCACCTCGTCCACGACGGCGCCGGCCTGCTCCAGCGTCTTCGCGGCCTTCTCGACGGCCGCCCGGACCTCGGGCGCCGCGACGTCGGTGAAGTGGGCGCGCAGGAGGCCGACGCGGAGCCCCTTCACGTCGCCCGTGAGCGCGGCCGCGTAGTCGGGCACGGGCAGCACGCTCGTCGTCGGGTCGGCGGGGTCGTAGCCGGCCATCGCGCCGAGCATGAGCGCGCAGTCCTCGACCGTGCGCGCCATCGGCCCCGCGTGGTCCATGGACCAAGAAAGGGGGAGCACGCCCGCGCGGCTCACGCGCCCGTACGTCGGCTTGACGCCGCTGATCCCGCAGAGCGAGGCGGGGATGCGGAT
>WNFB01006859.1_pt1 | contig 10209 bp, 9 predicted proteins | sample 5400501 | NCBI WGS metagenome assembly WNFB01 (sample SAMN13153341, study PRJNA577476) | soil metagenome | isolation source: 200 cm saprolite under Douglas fir tree site 2 hole 1 | place: USA:California | collected 2015-04-18 | reverse complement strand
CAATTGCGGTTGCCATTGACGCATTTGAAAGCTCTGGGAATCGCTCAGGAGTTCGCGCAGCAATCGAAGTGGCGCGAAAAGAGATTTCTTCCCTGCAGGAACGCGTAGAAGCCGCAAAACGCGCTAAGAACACCGAGGCAGCCGTGAACCTCGGTATCAGCACAAAACGGCTGCTTTCGGTCGTTGATGAAGCAGAGAAAGTCTAGCTGCCTCGGGGTGTTAATGCTGTGGGCCCCAGCCGGAAAAGGACATCCGTCAGGTGACTCCGTCGAGCGTCTTAATCATTTCCGATGAAACGGAATTCGCACGCGCCTTGACTGCCCGCTGGCAAGCGGAACGTCAGGTTCCCGCGCTGACCCTCGTCAGCAGCGATTTGTGGAACTCGAAGAATCCCGGCGGATACGACCTCGTAATCCTCGGGCCAGTCCGTCGCGGGCAACCCGGCTCGATTATCCAGGCACTGCAATCGGACGCCGCTGTGGCGGTTTGCGTGGGCGGAGACACGCAAGCCCTTGCCGCACTCTGCTCCGAGCACCCGCGCTTGCTTGTCATTCCCTACCAGGATGGATGGACGCACGCGGTAATCATGGTGGCAACGGAGAGTTTGCGGCGAATCGAGGCTTCGCGCCGGGCGGAACGGGCCGAGCGCGTCGCCGCCGACAGCGCCGGGTACGCAACGCTCGGCAGGTACATGCTTGAAATGCGTCATAGCGTGAACAATGCCCTGACGTCAGTTCTGGGGAATGCGGATTTGCTTCTCCTTGAGCCGGGCCAGCTTTCGGGCCTGGCACGCGAGCAGATCAAGACCATCCATAGCATGAGCCTCCGTTTGAACGAGATATTCCAGCGTTTCTCATCCCTAGCGACTGAAATGCGGGAGGTTGAGAAAGAATCTCAGGCTGAGACAGAGAATGACTCTCAGGCCTTGACACGCAGGTCGTGAGAGGAAGTCGCAGGGGCGTAACCCCATAGCATTGATGGAGTTAGACGCTTTGAGAACAAGTGGTTTCTTTGGCTAAAGGGTGGCTGCGGAGTTGCTATTCCTTTAGTTGGATTTGACTCAGGAGAAGTGCGGGTGCTCAAGAAGATTCTCATCGTTGACGATTCGCAGGCGGCGGTTCGGATGATGGAAACTATGCTGGAAAATGAAGGGTATCGCCCGGTAGGCATCAACGACCCTACCAAGATCGAGCAGGCCATCGAGTCTGAACATCCCAGCGTCATCTTGCTCGATGTGGTGATGCCTGAGCGGAACGGATATCAAGTTTGCCGGGATCTGAAGGGGCACTCCGTGTACGGGAAGATTCCCGTGATTATGGTTTCATCCAAAGACACGGCGAGCGACAGGTTTTGGGCCGAACAGCAGGGTGCGGACGGCTACGTGACGAAACCCTTTACGCGGGAAGACCTGCTCCGCGCCGTGCGTCGGTTTGCATAATGCCAGACGATTTCCAACTCGTGCCGTTGCCGACAGACGCCGATTCGGCCGACCTGTTCGATAGCGGAAGCTATTTCGAGGAGAAACCTCCGGAGAAGCAATACTGCATCTTCCGGACCGGCCGCGAGAGGTTCTGCCTTTCGGTGCTGGACGTTGAAGAAGTCGTAGATTGGCCGATCGTCACGCCGCTGCCGATGGCACCGGCTTACATCATGGGGATCTTCAATTTGCGCGGCGCCATTGTGCCGCTGGTGGACATCGCGTTTACCGAAGGACGCCGGGCAGGGCTGTTGCCCCGGCACGTGGTGGTGGCATTGGTGCGCGGAGATGGCCACCACGACGATATCAAGTTGGGGATTGCTGCGGATGAAGTGATCGGAACGTATTCGGCGGATGAGCAAGCCATGCTCGAGCAGGCGCCGGAAAATGTGCCGCATTGCACCGGAATGCTGCGGCACAACGACCGTCTTGCGCTGGCTATTGATTTGCACCGCCTAATCGAAGTGTTTCCCGGGCCCACGATCTGAGGCAGCCGGGAAGGCCCCGGCCGCTGGGAACGAAGAATCTCGTCGGTCGCTTGTGCGGCTCGATGATTTGTGGAGGAAGTCATGAAAGGTCGGTTAAGTTCGAAAGTCTGGACACTGACGGTTTGGGTTTTCCTTGCCGTCTTCGGCGTCCTCGGTTTGGCTTATCGCGCGGGCTCGAACGCTGCAGCGGAAAGCTCGGGCCATGGAGGCATTGACGTCTGGCTCATCGGCGGAGGCGTGCTCGCGCTGCTGGCCGGGCTCAGCATTCCCATGGCGTTGAGCGGCAGCTTGCTCAGCGGCGTCCGGGAACTCGCCGAGTTTTCCGAACGCTTTGCCGCCGGCGACAGCCGCGCCAAGGCTGATGTCAAGAGCGACGACGAATTGGGCTACATCGCGGAGAACTTGAACCGAGCCGTCGCCAAGGTCTCAAAAGCCACGTCAAACCAGGAAGCCACGGAAACCCTCCAGCGCAGCATCACGGACCTGTTGGGAGTCATCAACCAAGTGGCCCGCGGCGACCTGACCCTGCGCGGCAAAGTGACCAACGATGCGCTTGGCAATGTCGTGGACTCCATCAACTACATGCTGGACAACTTCACCAAGGTTCTGGAACGCGTCCGCAAGGCCGCCACCGACGTCAACGCCAGCGCCAACGCAATTCTGCTGTCCGCCGACGAGATGACCGCCGGCGCGACGCAACAGGACCAGGAAATCACCAATACGTCATCCGCCGTAGAGGAGCTGACGGTTTCCATGAAGCAGGTGTCCAACAACGCCGAAGCCAGCGCAGAAGCCGCGCGGCGCGCGCTGGATGCCGCGGAGCAAGGCAACCGCGCCGTCCGCGACACCCTCGAGGGTATGCAGCGCATCCGCGCCTCGGTGCAAGCAACCGCGAAAAAGATCAAATCCCTCGGCGACCGCTCCCTGGAGATTTCGGAAATCATCAACGTGATTAACGACATCACCGAGCAGACCAACCTGCTCGCGCTCAACGCCGCCATTGAAGCTGCGCGCGCGGGCGAAGCGGGCCGCGGATTCGCGGTCGTCGCCGACGAGGTCCGCAAGCTCGCCGAGCACTCCCGCTCGGCCACGAAGGACATCGCGGCCCTTATCAAAGCCATTCAGGCGGAGACAAACGAAGCCGTGGTGGTCATGGAGGAAGGCACCAAGGAAGTCGAGGTTGGCGCCGGGCTGGCCGATCAAGCCGGAAAAGCCCTCGAAGCGATTTCCAGCGTCGTCCGCCAGTCCGCTGAGTTGGTGCAGGAAATCTCACTGGCTTCCAAGCAGCAAGTCCGGGGAACAGAAGGCGTGGCCAACGCCATGCAGATCATCTCCAATATTACCCGGCAAACTTCCCAGGGAGCCCGCCAGACGGTGGGAACAGTGAGCCACCTGGTGAAGCTCTCGGACCAGTTGAACGAGGCCCTGGCGCAATTCCGTGCGCAAACGAAGCCCGGCGCGCGAGCACAGGAGGAAGATCATCGTCCCGTGGCGGCCGCGCTCCGGTAAGCCCGGACTTCCCTGCCGGCGGGATGCCGGCGACTGATGCGTGCCGAACATGACTCAGAAAAAAGCACCTGCGCCGCACCTGAGCGATCACGAGTTTAACGAAATCCAGGCCCTGATTGAGGGCCGCTCGGGGATTCTCTTCGATTCCTCGCGCGAGCGCTTTTTTTCCATGCATCTCCGGGAACACATGCGGGATCGCTGCTTGGACAACGGTTCGGAGCTGTTGCGGGCCATGAATGCGTCCAACGTCGAATATGACACCGTGCTCGAGCGGTTGCTGACACAGGAGACGTCGTTCTTCCGCTATCCGGCAGTGTACGACGCGCTGGAAAAAAGGGTCCTCCCGGAGATGCACGTGAAGAAATTCTGGGAGAACCCGCGCAGTATGCGCATCTGGAGCGCGGGATGCGCCACAGGTGAGGAGCCCTATTCGATTGCCATCGCGCTGGCGGATACCCTGATGTTCGCCGACGCCTGGAACATCGAAGTCCTCGCCACGGACATCAGCCGGCAAGCGCTGAAATTTGCAGAGCGAGGTCTGTACCCGCGGCGCAGTCTGGAAGGCATGAGCCCGAAGAGGATGGACGCGCATTTCACGCGCAAAGACGACCAATACCAGGTTAAGCCCAGGATTCGGAAAATGGTCACCTTCGCGCCCATGAATCTGGCGCGAAGCGTGTATGTCGGGCGAATGGACTGCATTTTTTGCATGAACGTGATGATCTATTTCTCGGAAGCGCGCCGAAGCGCTCTGATCCAGCGTTTCTTCGATTACCTCGAGCCCGGCGGCTATCTCTTTCTCGGGCACTCGGAATCCATTGCCAGGGTCTCGGTAAAGTTTCAGGCCATCGTACTGGGCGACTGCATCCTGTACCGCAAACCCTCCGCAGACTCAGCGCAACGCCTCGAGCCGGCTATGGTGGAGGAACGATCGTGAGCGCGCCGGGCGGCGAATCCGTCGAACTCTTTCTGCAGGAGGCCTCCGACCAACTGCAGTTCCTCCGGGAGTATGCGGGTGTGCTCCTCGAGCAGCAACTGCATGGCGATGACCTCGAACGCCTCTATATCGCGGCACACACGTTGTGCGGGACCTCCGCGACGTACGGCTTTCCCCTGTTCTCCGAAGTCGCCGGCAAACTCGCCCACGTCTTCCAATATGCCATGAACGCGACGCTCGGCGACGATATCCACGGGCCTCTCACGGAGTTCCTGAACGATTCGCTTTCCGTCCTTGAGAGCGACATCCTGGAAATCAGCGCCAGAGGCAAGGAGCTCACCGAAGATTTTTCGGCGTTTAAAGAACGGTACAGCTTCGCATTTCAGGCCGCCCCGCCGCCGCACGACACCTCTGAAGCACCGCTCAAAGCCGCCCCGGCGGCGGTCGAGGAAGCTCCCCAGCCCGCGGCCTCCTATTTTGACAGCTTGCCGCAGGATGGCGACGTTCCCGACGAAATTCTGGAGTTCTTCGTGCCGGAGGCCGAAGAACATCTCCAAATTGTTCAGGAATGTCTGCTGTCGCTGGAAGCGAATTCGAATCCGGAGGAAATCAACCGTCTCTTCCGTTCCATTCACACGGTGAAGGGTTCGGCGGCGCAGGTGGGCCTGTATCGCATCGGCGCAATCGCACATCGTGTCGAAGATCTCATCGGGCGCCTGCGCGATGGTCAACTCCGTCCTTCGCCGGAAATTGTGGATCTGTGTCTGGAGTCCGTGGACGTCTTGAAGAAATGCCTCCACCGGCAGTGGGAAAACGAGGACGTTTTCCGTACTACCGCGGAATCGTTGCTCGCACGCTTGGTGGAATACGTGCCTGAGGAAGTCAGCGACGAAGCAGCAGCGCAATCCCCTGCACATGCGGAGCACCCGGAAGAAGCTGCTGACGCCGCGAGCGGGGGCATCGGCGAAGAGGAAGAAACTCAAGCGGTTGTCCCTGCCAAGCAGGCTCAGGCTGCCTCCGCGCTTCCGCAGGCGAAGTCGGTCCGTATTGCGCTGGACCGGCTTGACCGCATGATGAACAACGTCGGTGAGTTGGTGATCAACCGGACGCGAATGGTGGGCCGCCTGGCAGAGCTCGGAAAGCTAGTGGACACGCTGGGTTTTTCGAAGGAACGCCTGCATTCCAAGGTTGGAGAATTTCAGGATAAGTACGAATTCAGCCGCATCAATGCGAGGCAGTTCATTTTGCCGCAGAAAGGCGCCGGCGCCCCCACATCCTTCTTCGCGCCGGGCAACCGTGGAAACGAACGCTCCCTCCTGAATGAATTCAGCGAATTGGAAATGGACCGCTACGACGATTTCAACATCCTTTCGCGCGTGCTTACCGAAATCTCCGCCGACGTGACCGAAGTCCTCACGCAGCTCGCGTCCTTTATGGGGCGCGTGGACGGCGACATTGACGAATTCACGAAACTGGCGCACCACCTGCAAGACGAAATCACCGCGGCGCGCATGCTTCCGATCGGCAACCTCTTTACCCGCGTGACGCGGGCTGTTCGCGATGCCGCCAAAGTGGCGGGCAAGCAAGTGGATCTGGCGCTGGAAGGCGCCGAGACCGAACTCGACAACAACATCATCCAGCAGATTTCTGATCCCTTGATTCACCTGGTGCGCAACGCCGTCGCACACGGCATCGAATCCGCAGAAGACCGCGTGCGGGCTGGAAAGGATGCACGCGGAAAGGTTTCCTTACGCGCGTATCACCGCGGCAACCACATCTACATCGAAGTCGAAGATGACGGCCGGGGGATTGATTACGAACGCGTGAAAGCGAGCGCAATCGAGCGCGGTCTGGTTTCCGTGGAAACCGCCGACCGGCTGACCGAACGCGACCTCCGCGAAATCCTTTTCCATCCGGGCTTCTCCACGGCTTCCTCGATGACCGAGCTCGCCGGACGGGGCGTCGGCCTGGATGTGGTGCGTTCCAATGTCACTGCTCTCAACGGCGAAATTGAAATCCGGAGCCGCCCGGGCCAGGGCGCCTGTTTTGTCTTGAGAGTGCCTCTGACGCTCATTATTTCACCGGCGCTTTTCGTGCGCTGCGGCGCCAGGACCTTTGCTTTGCCCCTCGCCGTGGTGGAAGAAATCCGGCGTATTCGTGCCGACGAGATCGAAGAAGTCGGCGGCAAGCTGCTCGCCAAGGTGCGAGACGTCGTCACCGAGGTTGTCCGGCTCGATCTGCATCTTGGATTGCAGCCGCTGGAGCCGGTCAACGGGTACTTCCGGATGGTGGTCGCCAGTGCCGCCGGGCGCCAGATTGGCGTGGTCATCGAAGAGGTCGTGGGCAAGGACGAAATCGTCATCAAGAATCTCGGTGAATACATGAAGAAGGTGAAACTCTTCCCCGGGACGACGATCGCTCCGGACGGCAGCTTGATCCTGCTGATTGATTTGAACCGGCTCGCTTCCCTCGAAATTGCCGACCGCAAAACGCTGCTTCCCACTGCCGCGGCCGCGCGGGTATTCGCGCCGGGTTCGGCTGCGGTTGCCAAAGGCAGCATACCGGCGGAGGCCATTGACCAGGTCCGGCAGGAAAAAGTCATCGTTGTCGCCGACGATTCCATCAGCGTCAGAAAATTTATCGGAAGAATGCTGGAAAAGAACGGGTACGTCGTGAGGCTGGCAGCCGACGGGCTTGATGCCACCGAGCAGATTGCGCAGTCCGGCTGCCACTTGCTGATTACTGACCTGGAGATGCCGCGGATGAACGGCTACGAGCTAATGGCACAGCTCCGGCAATCCTCCTCGACGCGCCGGATACCCGTGCTGGTGGTGACGTCGCGTGCCGGAGCCAAACACCGCGACCGCGCCATCAAGGAAGGCGCGGCGAACTTTTTGACCAAGCCGGTCCAAGAGGATCAACTTCTGGCCGTCGTCGCAGAATTGATTGGGACGGATGTAGCGCATTCGAATCCGCTGGCAACTGTGCCGGCGCACTAAGGGACCATGACCGACGGGAAGACAAAAAAGAAGATCCGCGTTTTGATCGTGGAGGACTCCACATTCATGCGGAAAGTTCTCCAGGACATTATTGCGTCTGATCCGCAGATGGAGGTTGCCGGCCACGCAAAAGACGGGCGGGAGGCTGTGGCGATGGCCGAGTCGCTCAAGCCAGACGTCATCGCCATGGACATCAACATGCCTCGTATGGACGGGCTCCAAGCGAGCGAGATGATCATGGCGAGCAATCCCCGTCCCATCGTGATTGTCAGCTCGGAATCACGGGAAGGGGCAGACAGCACATTGCGGGCGCTCGAACTCGGCGCGATTGAGTTCGTCGCCAAACCCTCCAGCGGCATTGACCTGGACATGAATGACATACGCGAAGACCTCTGCAGGAAACTCAAGATGGCGGCGAAGGTGCATGTCGTGCGGACCGCTTCGCGCCCCAAGGCAGCTTTGCCGCGCACCCCATCGAAGAACGCCGGTGCGCAAGCAGCGCCGCGCAGTGCGCCGTCTGACATGCGCTTCCCCATTGTTGTCCTCGCCGCTTCCACGGGCGGACCTGCCACGGTCATGCGCCTGGTACCTGGATTCACCAAAGATTTTCCAGCGGCAGTGCTGCTTGTGCAGCACATGCCTCCCAGCTTTACCAGCCAGTTCGCTGTGCAATTGGCGGAGTTCACCAACATCCGCGTCAAAGACGCCGAGCAGAACGAGGCGCTGCAACCGGGATGCCTGTACGTATGCCCCGGGTCGCAACATCTGCGAATTACGCCGGCGGGCCGCATTCAGCTCGACGACACCGGGCGCATCGGCGGCTATTTGCCGCGAATCGATATCACCATGGAGACCGTGGCGGCTTATGCCGGTGCAATGTCTATCGGCGCGGTGCTCACGGGAATGGGCAATGATGGCGCGAAGGGCGTCCAGGCAATCAAGGCCGCCGGTGGATTGGTCCTTGCGCAAGATGAGGCTACCTCCGTCATTTTCGGAATGCCCGCGGAAGCCATCAAGACCGGCGCCGTCGATCATGTGCTTGGGATTGATGAAATTTATCCGGCGATCGAAAAGCGCGTTCTGGGTATTTGCCGCGCGACTCCGGCAGGTGTGCGATGAAGCCCGAAGGTACATCGAACAGCAAACCGCGCAAGGTGCGCCGCACGGAACAACTGATTTTGTTCAACGTGGGCGCGCACCGGTTCGCCATTGCCGCCAGCGCGGTACACGAGATTCGCAGCACCGACAGCCTGGCGGGAGCGGCTGCGGCACTCGCCCAGACAGAACTGCCACACGTGCAGCACATGATTCACCGGGGAAAGCGCACCTACTTTGTCGTGCATGGCGGCGACCACTTTCAGTTGCCGGCCGCGCGCCCGACGCTGGTTCTGGTGCTCCGCGACTCGCGTGTCGCCGTCTTGGTGGACGCCATCGATCGCATGGCGACGATTTCGCGGCTCTACGCGCTGCCCCGGGCATTTTCTGGAGATGAGCGGCAGTGGTATCGCGGCCTGGCTTTGATTGAGGACCGTGTCGTGCCCGTCGTTAATCCATCCGGGTTCCTTTCCGACGAGGACGTACAGCGGCTTGATGAGTACGCCGCAATCGCGGCCGAGCAAATCACGCCCGTGGAAGGAAGCATCCCCGCATGACCCGCGTGCTCGAACTCGACGCGCAATCGTTTGTCCTGCTGCACATGGGCGAGCGGCGTTTTGCTCTTCCGGCGAATATCGTGGCAGAACTCGTGCCATTGGGACGCGTTTATACCTTTCCGCATACGACGCCGCGCATCGAAGGCGTTCTGGTGCGCCGCGGCCACATCGTGCCGGTATGCGATTTCGCGCAAGTCCTGCTGAAGGACCGGCTTCCCGCGCGGAGGTATTACCTGATTGCCCGGCGGCACTACGACACCGGGACCGAGTGGACCGCGCTGCCCGTTACGGGCGAATGCGAGCTGATCGCTTCCGAAATGCTTCCCGCTACTGGCGAGCACCCGCCGCATGTTGCGGGCTGGCTTTCGCATGGCGGTGAAGTGGTCGAAGTTCTTGATCTCGAGCGCCTGGCTCCCGGGCCGGAAGCGCAGGCCTCAGCCGAAGCGGTCGGCGCCGGTCACCAGGAACACGTATGAGCGGCTCTTCTCCATTGCCGAAAATTATGCTGATTGACAGCAATGTCTATTTCGCCAAGCGGCTTGGCGACGCGCTTCAGAAGGAAGGGTTCGACGTTGTGCCTTGCGCGCAGGCCGCGTTTGCGCTGACCATGCTCGAATACGACACGCCCGCAGCGATTCTCTGCGCCACGAACCTGCGCGAGATGAACGCTCTCGAGATTGCGCGGATTCTCCACGCCGATTCCAAAAACGCCAACTTGCCCATCATCGCTATCGGCGATGGCAGTCAAAAAGCTCTTATGGAAGCGTTTCACGCCGGCTGCGACGACTACGTGGACCGCAGGCGCAGCCCCTCCGTTATTGCCTCGCACATCAAATCCATTCTCGTCAGCCGCAAAGAGGGTTTCCAAACCACGCAGATGCTGGCCAGCGCCGACACCAGCTTGAGCGGAAGCCTCTCGCACCACGACTTGCCCGATGTAATCCAGATGCTGGGCCAGGCGCGGCAGACGGGCGCACTGCACATCAACGCCGCGGACACCGACGGGATTATTTTTTTCGACGGCGGAGAAATTACCCACGCCGAATGCGGAACCTTTTTCGGCGATGAAGCAGTCATCCGCATTCTTATATCCTGCAAGACAGCAGAGAGCGGCGTGTACAAATTCATGTACGGAACCACCGCAGCG
>WNFB01013270.1_pt1 | contig 10211 bp, 8 predicted proteins | sample 5400501 | NCBI WGS metagenome assembly WNFB01 (sample SAMN13153341, study PRJNA577476) | soil metagenome | isolation source: 200 cm saprolite under Douglas fir tree site 2 hole 1 | place: USA:California | collected 2015-04-18 | reverse complement strand
CGAGGCGGTGGCAGGACTACGCCACCATGGTGTTCGGCGTTCTTCTCTTCATCTCACCCTTTGTCTTCGGTGAGACTTCGCACCACCTCTCCACCATCGGCGCCTACGTGTTGGGCGTCGTGCTGCTCCTGTCAGGGATCGTCGCCGCGGCGACGCGCGAACCACGGCGTTCGCTCATCGTCAATGCGCCGGGCATCGCAGCAGTGATCATGTTCATCGCAGCCGTTGTGCTTTTGTTCGGCGGGGCGCCAGGGATCGCCTGGACCGCCGGCGCGCTGGCCATCCTGACCGTGCTGGTCGGCGCCACATTGCGCATGGGCCGCCGCCCCAAGCCCAATGAGATTTCGAGGCACTCCCCCTAAGTCATCGCGGTCCGGCGAGTAAGTCATCCGCTTAGTGCCGACGGCAAAGAAGTAGTCGTCCGTCAGAAGCCACGAATCGATGGGCCAACGTAGCTTGCCTGTATGAGCACCAATACGACACAAGCAATGGGGGGCGAGATGACTACTCAGAACAACCTGGAGGAAAACAAGCGGATCGTTCGGGCGTTCATCGAAACGGCGTTCAACAACCACCAGACCGATCGAGCGGCGGACTACCTGACGTCCGACATGAAGTGGCACGGCGGCACCCTGGGAACAGTCGAGGGTCGCGAGCAAGTCGCCGGGCTGGTCAGCGCGATCGTCTCTGCCCTCCCAGACCTGCAAAACGTAGAAAAGGACATCATCGCCGAACGAGACATTGTGGCCGTCCGCGCGGTCGTCGAGGGAACACACAAGGGGGACCTCCTCGGGATCCCCGCCTCGGGCAAGCACGTCCGGTGGGATGCGGTCGACGTGTACCGCGTGGAGGGCGGAAAAATCGCCGAGGAGTGGGCTGCGGATGACCTGCTTGCCTTCGTCTACGGGGTTGGCGCGTACACCCCTCCCTGGCTCGCGAAGCAGTCGTAGCGGCGCAATTGATGTAGCGTCGACCGCCCTGTCAGCCCGCTGTAACCTCCCCCAGAGCCCGAGCGAGCTCTGACCGGGATACGATCCCGAGTTTCGGGAAAACGCGATACAGGTGGGCGCCCACCGTGCGGTGCGAAAGGAACAACCGGTCGGCGATCTCACGGTTGGAGAGTCCGGACGCGGCCATCTGCGCGATCTGGAGCTCCTGGGGCGATAGGGGCTGGCGAGGCGCCCTCGCGGGCTCGGGAATCCTCTCTCCCGAAGCCCGCAGCTCCGAGCGCGCCTTGTCCGCCCAGGGCTGCACACCGATCGCATCGAACATGTCCCGTGCCGCCCTGAGGTGCGGCCTCGACTCGGTGATCCGGCGCTGCCTTCGCAGCCAGCTGCCGTACGACATCTCCAGACGGGCGAAGTCGAACGGCCATCTCGGCTCAGCGTCGAGGGCGGACTCATAGAGATCTTGCGCCTCCGACTCGTCCGCGAGTAAGGGCCGTGAGAACCGCAAAGCGCTGTGTACGAGTGCTGCCGGAGTGCGCTTGCCGAGCGCCTCGAGCAGCGTCATCACCCGGCGCGCTTCGTCGTTGCGCCCTGCTCGCACCGCGCATTCGACGATGTACGGCGCGGCCGCACGTGCTACCACCTCGTGGTGCGCCGGTCCATCAGGATCGAACATGCGCACGAAATGGTCGAAGGCATCGGAGTGTCGTCCGGCAGTCAGGTATGTGAGGCCACGCGCAAACTCAGCTTTTGCGGGAACGATCGAAAGGCGCAGGGACGCCACCGGTTCGGTCGCCTCGGTGATGAGCTGTTCGGCGGTGCGCTCCTCACCCTGTAGGCCTGACAAAACTGCACGTCCGATGCCGCTGATCGCGGTCCAGATCGGCTGTCTGGTCTCGATCGCGAGCTGGTTGCCTTCCTCCAATGAGCGAATCGCGTCGCCGAGTTGACCGGTGTTGATTCCGGCCCATCCGCGCACGGCCAGCAGTTGAGCCAGGAGACCGAGGCGTCCCTGGGCACGCAAGATGGGGGCGGCGCGATCCATGAGCTCGATCGATTCGCCGAGGTCACCTGCCGCATACGCCGCGAACGCCAGGAGTTGCGTGCGAGACGGGTCCGAGTCGTCGACCCGGGCAGCCTCACGAACCCTCGTTGTGATTCGAGCCGCCGCGTCGACCGGCGCGGCAAGCGCAAGGATTTCCAGAGCGCGCGGATCCAGCTCGTCGCCGGCGATTTGCTCAACCGCTTCGATGACCAGATTCTTGGCTGCAGCACCCGGGTCGGCCCACCAGCAGCGAAGTGCGGCCCCTTGCAGCAGGTTCAAGGCAAGATTTCGGTCTCCTCCAGTGGCGGCTTCGCGTGCGACGCCGACCAACCTTGCGATGGCGTTGAGGTCGCCTGGCGCGCCGTCGTGGAAGATTTCGCGCAGCCACGTCATTCGCGCGAGGTCATGAGGTGAAAGCTCCAGCCTGGCGACCGAATCCAGGAGCCGACCCACGGCTGGCGGATCGCCGAGCTGAAATGCCAGCTCGGCTGCCGCCAGTAGACGCCGGGCCCTGTCCGGACCCTGAGGTGTCAGAGAGGCGGCAAGCTCCAAAGCGCCGAGAGCTGTCGCCGGCGCACCACGGTCTTGTGCCCGGCCGGCGGCGGTCTCGAGGTCGGCCGCGGCGCCCTCGTCTTCACCGAGCACCGCCTTGGCGCGGTGCCAGGCCCGGCGATCCGGGTCGGCGATGACCTCGGCAAGAGCGAGGTGGGCGCTCCGTCGCTGTCCAGCTGTCGCCGCTTGATCCAGCGCTGAGCGCATCAGCGGGTGGCGATAGCGAACCGTCGGGCCCGCGACCGATATCAAGCCTTCGTCGACGGCCGGTTGCAGAACGTCGAGGGTGACCTCTTCGCCCACCTGCTTGCGCGTTGCACCAAGCACGTCGCCCACCGTGGGGTCCTTGTCAAGCGCGATGAACAACAGCGCGGCTTGCGTGAGCTTCGGAAGCCGCCCGGCTTGCGCGGAGAAGGTCCGCTCCAGCCGATCGGTCAACGGGATGCTTCTCAGAGCGCCCTCGCGCCCGTCGGTGCCCTGCAGCCTCAAGGCACGCGGAAGCTCGAGCAGCGCCAGTGGGTTGCCCAACGCCTCGTCCAGAATCAGGCGGCGGGTCTGAACGTCCAGGGCTGGTGCAACTGATACCAGCAGATCCGCCGACGCCGTGTCGCTCAGAGGTTCGACATGAATCTCCGCCAGCTGCGGGGACCGAAGCGCGGTCTGGAAGGTCTCTCGCAGGCCGATGACGAGGAGGATGTGGGTCGACTCGAGTCGTCGAGCGACAAAGCTCAGGACGGAGGAGGTCGCAAGGTCCAGCCATTGAAAGTCGTCCGCAACCACGAGCAGAGGCCTTTTGTCGGCGACCTCGTCGAGGAGGCTTAGCGTGGCCAGGCCGACAAGAAACACTTCGGGTGGCGCCCCCTCGCGCATTCCTAATGCCGTGAGCAACGCGTTTTTCTGAGGACCAGGGAGCGCGACGGCCGACGGCAGGACGGGCTGCAGAAGCTGGTGCAGCCCCGCGTATGGAAGGTCAGTCTCGCTTTCAAGACCTGTGACCGCGAGCACCTTGTAGCCGCGGCTGCGGGCGTCGGTGGTGGCGGCGTCCAGGAGGGACGTCTTGCCGATGCCGGCTGCTCCCGTGACGAGCAGCGCACCGCCGTGCTCGGCCGCCTCTACGAGAGCCTTGTCGAGCAGAGCCATCTCGGCATCCCGACCGACCAGCCTGGAAGCGACCATCCTGGCCTGATTTTGCCGCACACTCACGTTTAGAAAACAGCCCGGGCACCCAAGTCATTTCGGCTCTGCAAATAAGTCGCCTCGCCCGGTTCCGAACTGAACTGGGCAGCCTGTAGCGCTCATACTCGCCCGATGGGCGGCGTGCCCCTGGTCGACAGCAGCCCCGAGTTGATCGAGCGCGAGCAGGAGTCCGCAGTCCTGGACGCGCTGGTGGATCGTCTTCGCGAAGGCGGGGGAGCGCTTGTGGTCCGGGGCGAGGCCGGCATCGGAAAGTCGGTTTTGCTCCAACGAATGCGCAAGCGAGCGGCGGCGCAAGGTGCTCGACCGCTGGTCACGGGCGGAGTTGAATCAGAAGCCGAATTCGCTTTTGCGGGCCTGCACCAACTCCTTCGTCCTGTCATCGGAGCGCTGGCGCAGCTGCCCGAGTCGCAGCGGCAAACACTCGAGGGCGCACTCGGGTTGGGCGTCGACCAAAAGCCTGATCCGTATCGCGTGGCGGTCGCGGCCTTCCAGCTCGTCTGCGAAGTCGCTGAATCGGTACCGCTGGTTCTGATCGTGGACGACGCACACTGGCTGGACCGTTCCACTCTCGGCGTCCTTGCTTTCATCGGCCGCCGGCTGGAAGCCGAGCACGTTGCGCTCGTGGCAGCGGTCCGGAGCGGACATTCGACACCGCTCGACGATGCTCGCCTACCAACCCTCGATCTCGAGCGGTTGAGCGCATCGGCGGCTGCCCTCTTGCTTGATCGCACCGCACCGGAGCTGCATCCGGTGCTCCGCGCGAGGGTCCTCGCAGAATCATCCGGCAACCCCCTGGCGCTGGTTGAGCTGGCGCGCAGCATGGGGCGTTCGGGCGAGCGGCTTTCGCCCGGCGCCGCCACCTTGACGGCTCGGCTCGAGCGCGCATTCGCAAGCAGGCTGCGCGACCTCAGCCCGGACACTCGGGCCGTCCTCCTCGCGGCGGCGCTCGACAGCCGAGCGTCGCTGAACGAGATCGCGCGATCCAGTGGACAGAGCCTTGAATCCCTCCAGTCCGCTGTTGATGGGGACCTGGTCGAGATCGCCGACGGCGGGGTTCACTTCCGACACCCCCTGATCCGCTCGGCTGTCCGTCAAGCGGCCTCTGCCCAGCAAGTTCTTGAAATGTACAGAGCTCTCGCCGAGGTGGTCGCCGATCCGGAGCGCCGGCTCTGGCACCGCGCCATGGCAGCCAACGGGCCGGACGAGAGCATTGCTTCCGCGCTCGAGCAGCACGGCCGCATGGCCGCCGCGCGGGGCGCGGTCACGGTAGCGGGCGCGGCCCTCGAGCGCGCGGCCGCGTTGACGGCGGACTCAAGAAGCAAGGGAGCACGCCTTGTGGCCGCCGCGGAGATCGCCTACGAGCTCGGTCTCGTCGAAGGCGCTCGCCGGCTGGTCGACGAGGCGATGTCGTTCGATCTGAGCGGACGCGACCTCGCGAGGGTGGCGTGGTTCCGTCAAATCCTCACCGGCAGCGTCTGGTTCGAGGCCGGTGCCGCCAGGACCTTCGTCACCATCGCCGAGCAGCTGCGCGACGGCGGCGACGCTGACATGGCGTTGCGCTCGTTGGTGCCGATCGCACATCGGTGCTGGTGGACGCGTACGAAGACAAGGACCCGGGAGTATCTCGTCGAAGCCGCCCAGGCCATGGGGATGGCGAACGATGACCCGCGGGTGCTGGCGGTCGTCGGTCTGGCCCATCCCGAAGAGACGGGGCCGACGATCCTGAACCGAGTCTCGCGGATGCGACTGCATGAGATGACCGACCCGATCGCAGCCATGTATGCAGGGATCGCCGCCGAGAAGTCCGGCGATTTCGCGACCGGAGTCCGGTTTCTGGCTTCCGCCATCGACGGCCTCCGTGAGCAGGTGAGGTTGGTCCCTCTGACGCAGGCCCTCGTGCACTATGCATGGGCGGCCATCCACGCCGGCGAGTGGCCGGCCGCCGCCGCGGCAGCACACGAGGCAGCCGGCCTTGCCCGCGATACGACACAGCCTCAGTACGGGCTCACCGCAGAGCTCGTCGGCGCTCTGGCGACGGCGTTGCGCGGAACCGAGCCGGACATCGAATCAGTTCTTGCAGAACCAGAGCGGGCTCTGATTGCCATGAAGGGTGGACCACTGCTGGCGACCGCGCACCTTGCACGCGGCGCTGCGGCCATCGGCGATGGGCGGCACCAGGACGCCTTCCAACACCTGTGGCCCGTTTTCGACGAGAACGAGTCGGCGTTCCACCGCTTCATGCGCTGGCCGGCCTTGCTGGACCTCGTCGAAGCCACGGCCGGCAGCGGACAGACCAGCCGGCTCACCGACGTGATCGTGGAGCTCGAAGCCATCTCCATGCATTCAGAGCCGCCGATTCTCCGCCTCAACCTGGCGTGCGCAAGGCCACTCCTGGCCGCGGAGGATCAGGCGGAGCCCTTGTTCATCGCGGCGCTCGCTCAGGACCTGGCAGGCTATCCGTTTCTTCGAGCCCGGACATTGTTTTCGCTAGGGCGCTGGTTGCGACGGCGACGGCGCAGCGCCGAATCACGGTCGCCGTTGAGGGAGAGCGTGGCTCTCTTCGATGCGCTCGGCGCCTCCGCGTGGAGCAGGCGAGCGCGACAGGAGCTGCGCGCAACCGGAGAGAAGGTTGGGCGGCGTGCGCCCGACCTTCGCGATCGCCTGACAGCGCAGGAGCTCCAGATCGCTCAGCTCGGCGCCGAAGGTTTGTCGAACCGTCAGATCGCCGAACGCCTCTTCCTGTCACCGCGAACCATCGGGGGCCACCTCTACCGAATATTTCCGAAGCTGGAGATCACCGCGCGCGCCCAATTGCGGGACGCGTTTGCGGACCGGGTGCGCGATTTAGAAACGAGTCGGTTGACTCATGCGAAGCAGTCGGCTGAGCGCGGACGATCTTCAGCATGAGTGACAAACCGAACGTTGTACTGGTCCACGGCGCCTGGGCGGATGGTTCGAGCTGGAGCGATGTGATCAGATCGTTGCAGGCATCAGGTTTCACCGTGACCGCTCCGCAGTTTCCTTTGACCTCGCTTGCCGCCGACGTGGCCCGCCTCCGCCAGGTGCTGAAGCGCCAGACGGGGCCCACGATCGTCGCCGGCCATTCCTACGGCGGGCAGGTCATGACCGCCCTGGGCGCCGATGCGCCGAATGTCGTGGCGCTCGTTTACATCGCCGCTTTCGGTCTCGACCAGGGCGAGTCGCTTGGCAAATTGCTCGGCGCCGGCCCCCCGACGCCTTCGCTGGCCCACCTGATCGTCGATGAGCAGGCTTTCGCCTGGATTCCAGAGGAGGACTTCGTCACGCACTTCGCCTCCGGCGTCGAGAAAAGCCGTGCAAAGGTGATGTCCGCGGTGCAGCAAGGGCTGTCGATGAGCACATTTGAGGACGTGATGGGGGTGCCGGCGTGGAAGTCCCTTCCGTCCTGGTATCTGGTCGCCACCACCGACGAGGCGATCCCGCCCGATGCGGAGCGCCTATTCGCCAAGCGCATGGGGGCGAACACGATCGAGGTGCCCGCCGGCCACCTGGCGATGGTGTCCCATCCGGCAGAGACCGTGAAACTGATCGAGTCCGCCGCCGCGGTCGTGGTCAGATAGGAGAAGACCAACATGCCGATGATCGACGCGAGTGGCACTTTCAAGGATCCCAAGGCCCTGGCGCGGGACCTCGCCGAGACCCTGATGAAGATCGAGCAGGTTCCGAACATCCCGATGTTCCGCAAGAACACCGCGGGATTCATCCACGAACTTCCGAATGGCGCGCTCTCCAACGTCGAGGGAGACGGCAACTACGTGCGGGTGCAGGTACTGACCAACGCAGGCGCGCTCAACCGAGACAAGCAGCTGGCCGTGGTCCGCCAGTTCACCGACCTGGTCGCAGCTGCTGCCGGCGATCCCTCACTTACGGCGAGGACATGGGTGCTCCTTACTGAGGCGATTGAAGGCGGATGGGGGCTTGCTGGGCACGCCAACACCAACGCGGAGCTTGTCGATGCCGCGCGCGCGCAGATCGCCGAGCTGCAAAAGGCGAAAGGCGCCGCCGGCTGAGCCCAGGCCGATGGGCAACAGTCCGCTTTCGATTGACGTCTACGTCGCCCCGATGCGGCCGTACACCTCTCCCGATCAGCTCGGCGAGGGTGAAGTCGCGACGTGGGCGCCGTCCAGCAGCACGCTGATCTCCGGGCCGACCGAAGGGATCCTCATCGACGCCCTACTGACCTTCGAGAACGCGGACCAGATTGCTGCCTGGGCGAAGAGCTTCGGCAAGAAGATCAAGGGTGTCTACATCACCCATGGCCACTCGGACCACTGGCTCGGCCTAGCGCGCCTTCTCCAGCACTTCCCCGAGGCTCGCGGGTACGCGGCTCCGGAGGTTGCAGCTCGCGCTGCTTGGGAGGCGGAGTTCAACAAGAGGAGCAAGTATTGGACGTCGCGCTTCCCGGGCGAACTCCCCGAGACGCCCGTGGTGCCCGAGGTGCTGAACACTGACGAGATCCTGGTGGACGGTCAGGTCGTCAACCTGATCCACGTTGGCCAGGGTGACATTGAGGGTTCGACGATCTTTCACGTGCCTTCGGCGGACGCCGTTGTCTGCGGTGATGTGGTCTACAACAACGTGCACATGATGATGTACGAGGCCGATCAGGCGAAGCGCGAGGCCTGGATCGCCAGCATCGACGCGGTCGGCTCCTTGAACGCGAAGACAGTCGTCGCCGGTCACAAGAGCGTGGGGGCGGCGGACCTACCAGAAAACCTCGCGGCCAGCCAGCGGTACCTGCGTGACTTCACCACCCTTGCGAAGAAGGGCGGCACGGTGGAGGACTTGGTCCACGGCATGCTCGAGTTGCATGGCGAACGCGACCAGCCGCACACCCTATGGATCTCGGCCCGAGCCGAAGTCGCTCGACGGGCATGAACCGCAGCGATCGGGCAATTTCGCCGTACGGACTGACCAACCGACCGCTCGCCCCGGCGGACCGGGGCAGCCCGGAGGAACTGCCCGATCGCGGCGCCTAGCGAAAGCTCAGTTGACAGCCCGAGACTTCAGCCATTTCATTCCATAGGGCATGGAAACGGGGAGAGGCGTTCTCTCCCCGTCACCTCCGAACAAATAGTGGAACTGGTGGGCTGCATCAACCGCGCGCCGACGCGCGTGGAGATGGACCTCGATTTCAGCCCTGTTTGACGATTTCACTCAGCACGTCGAGCGCCTCGTGAGCCGCCGAAAATCCGGCATAGCCGCCTATCTGAAGCAGCGCCTCGCGGAGTTCGTCCACGGTCCACCCGAGGTTCAGCGCCCCGCGCAGGTGCGCCTTGAGCTCCTCTTTGTGTCCGGTGGCGGCGAGCACCGACACCACCACCAAGCTGCGATATTTCAGCTCCAAACCGGGCCGATTCCACAGTCCACCCCAGACGTGCTCGATCGCGGTCTCGAAAAACGGCGCCAGAAACGGATCGCCTTGTGCCGTCGGCTTACCAACCACGCGCTCACGGATCGATGCGCCGCTCGGCCTAGTGTCGACTGTCATGGTTACCCTCTCAAAGTGATTTCTTATTGCGGTGGGACGGCCGCGAATGCGGCCGCGCGGGAGGCCTAACGAAGCCGGGCCGGAGGGCAACGCTCCCCACAAGAAACCTGATCTAGAGCGGAGAGCGGGCGTGTCACCAAGAACCTCGCACCGGCCCCGATGTTGGCCAGCGTGCGATTCGTTTCAGGCGTCCAACTCATTCCATTGAACCGTCCGAAATGAGACCACATCGCTCCAAACGCATTCAGGGGGTGGTCCATTCCAAGAGGGTCGGCCAGCGACCAGCAGGCTCCTCAGCTTTCAGAGTTCGACCGCCGATCAGAAGCCTTTCAAGTTGGTCGACTCTTGGAGGGTAGGGCCGAAAGGGGTCAGCGGGCACCCCACTGGAACCAGCGGATGCCAATGCCTGCGAAAACGACCGAGTAAGCGGCGCTCACCGCCACCGCCAACCACGTGTCGCTGTTCCAGCTCGATGGGTTCATTGCGCCTGATACGAGCGTCTCCACTGTCCCGCCGGGTGACCATCGGGAGATGAGCTCGAAGGTCGTGCCGAAGATAGTCGACTGGCCGAACAGGCCTACGGCAAACAGGGGTAAATAGGCGATGCGCCCGACCGCGTTCAGCGTGTCGGCGGATTTGACCAGGCCGACCAGCGCTTGGCCGACGCTCAGGAAGAGGGCTGAGCTGAAGATCACGGCGATGAAGGTGAGCAGATACGCTACCGCGGTCAGGGAAACGCCCTCGAAGAGGTCGGCCGCCACCAGCAACACCAGCGCCATCACCAGGATCGCGGCGACCTGGACGAGGAGGCGGCTGGTCATGATCGTCCAGGTGGGCGCCGGAGTCACGCGTAGGCGCTGAAAGACTCCCTTTTCCCGATCTCGCGCCACAGTCATCGAGTAACCCAGGATCGCGATCGACGCCATGCCGAGAGTCAGCG
>WNFB01019854.1_pt1 | contig 10212 bp, 11 predicted proteins | sample 5400501 | NCBI WGS metagenome assembly WNFB01 (sample SAMN13153341, study PRJNA577476) | soil metagenome | isolation source: 200 cm saprolite under Douglas fir tree site 2 hole 1 | place: USA:California | collected 2015-04-18 | reverse complement strand
ACCAGTGATCGACTTTCTGCGCGCGTTTCATTTTGATGAGACCGAGATTGTGTATCTCGCTTCGCAACGCGGCAACGACGAGAAGCCGCTGTTCGATGCCGGTTTTCTCGACTACCTACGTGCGCTGCGACTGACTGTTGACATTGACGCGATGCCGGAGGGAACGCTCGTGGTCCCGCACGAGCCGCTCATCCGTGTTTGCGGCCCGGTCATCCAGTGCCAGCTCCTGGAAACGATTTTGCTGACGATCCTGAATTTCCAAAGTCTCATCGCGACGAAAGCGGTGCGCGTCTGTCTCGCCGCCGAGGACGATGCGGTGATCGAGTTTGGTTTGCGTCGCGCCCAAGGAACTGACGGCGGCTTGAGCGCCAGCCGGGCAGCTTACATCGGCGGTTGCGCGGGCACATCAAACTTGCTCGCTGGCCAGCGCTACGGCATTCCCGTGAGCGGCACGCAAGCGCATAGCTGGATCATGTTTTTCGAAACCGAGACCGAAGCGTTCCAAACTTACGCCAAAGCATTGCCGAACAATTGCGTGTTTCTGGTGGACACGTACGACTCGCTCGACGGCGCCCGCCGTGCGATCAGCGCCGGAAGATGGCTGCGCGAACATGGCCACGAACCGATCGGGGTACGTCTCGATTCCGGTGACCGCGTCGCGTTAAGCATCGAAGCGCGGCGCATGCTCGATGACGCCGGATTTCCGGACGCGGTGGTCGTTTGCTCGGGCGATCTCGATGAATTCGCGATCGCGGAAATGAAAAAGCGCGGAGCGAAGGTCGACATCTGGGGCGTGGGGACAAAGCTCGCTACCGGGCAACCGGACGCCGCCGTGGGCGGCATTTACAAACTTGGCGCGGTGCGGCGACCGGGTGAGCAGTGGAAATATCGCATCAAACTTTCTGACGAAACTGTCAAGACGTCGTGTCCGGGCTTGCTTCAGGTGCGGAGGTTTCATCAGCCGGACGGCAAATTTATTGCCGACGCGATTTACGAAACCGATTACACGGTCAAAGAACCTTGCGTGATTGTCGATGTTGGAACGGGTGCGCGGCGTGAAATTCCCGCGAAGACGAAGTTCGCGGATTTGCTTGTGCCCATTTTCCGTGGCGGGCAACTTGTTTATGAAGTGCCCCATATTGAGGCGTCGCGCGAGCACGCGCGCAAGCAGCTCAGTTGCGCGCCGCCGGACATTTTAAAACTGGACAAACCACTTCGTTACGCTGTCGGTCTTGAAAGCTCACTGTACGAGCTAAGATCGACATTGATCGCGCACGCGAAAGAACTTTCCAAATGAACGCGCTCATCATTGTCGATCTTCAGAACGACTTTTTGCCCGGCGGCGCGTTATCCGTTCCACGTGGCGATGAAATCATTCCGCTTGCGAATAAATTTCAAGCTGGTTTCGAGCTTATCCTGGCCACGCAAGACTGGCATCCGGCTGACCACGGCAGCTTCGCCGCGAATCATCCGGGCAAAAAGCCGGGCGACCGAATCGTGCTCGATGGAATCGAACAGATCCTCTGGCCGGTGCATTGCGTCCAGAATACGCGCGGCGCCGAGTTTGCCGCCTCGTTCGACACGAAACGAATCGCGCACGTCTTCCAAAAAGGAATCGATCCGTGCATCGACAGTTATAGCACGTTCTTCGACAACGCCCATCGCCGGTCAACCGGCCTGTCCGACTATTTAAAAGAGCGCTCGGTCAGAGAGATTTACCTCCTGGGATTGGCACTGGATTACTGTGTGAAATACAGCGCGCTCGATGCGCAACAGCTCGGGTTTGATGCGCACGTCATCGTGGACGCCTGTCGCGGAATCGAGCTAGAGTCGGGCGATTTGGAAAAAGCTCTTAATGAAATGAAAGAGGCCGGCGCGACTCTCCTGCAAGGTCGCGAGTTGCTTTCAGGCCGGGAGCACGGTTGAAAGCGTTACTTCGCTGTCGATGGTTTGCTTGAAAACGCCCTCGACAGTCGCGCCAATTTTCGATCCGTCGCGATCGACGATCGAGCATTGCTAGCCTTCTTCGAACGGGCCGCGCGCCATCACTTTGAGCAGGACGGCATCTGAACGGCCGGGCTCATCAAGCACCTCGGTGCAGATCGCTTCTGCCTCGCCGAAGTCCGTCAGCAGCGTTAGCTTGTCATCGATTTTCGGTTTTTGCATCGAGAAGGGACCCACCAATTCCTCCGAGAAATTAATCGCCGCTCCCGTTGCTGGCGAGTAAATGATTCGTTTGCCGTGATTGAGATACTTGAAGACTACGAGCCGCTCATCGGAAGCGAGAAGGTTGAGCGTATTCGTGAGGCGGCGAAGAAGTTGAAGGGCCTGCGCGTCTCGAATTTCAATTCGACCTACTACCGGCGGCGGCGTGGCCGAGACGCTTTCTTCGCTTACCCAAGGCACGGCCGATTTTTTCTAAAGGCAGGAACATTTTCGATTCACTCTGCGCATGCCAGGAAGAGCGCATTCTCATTCTAACCAGCGGCGACGACACGGCGCTGGTGAATGCGTTGCAAACGCGCGCGGCGGTCGTCTTGCAAAAATCGCTACGCGAAGGCTTCGGACTCACGGTGGCCGAAGCAATGTGGAAAGGCAGACCTGTTATCGGCGGGAATGTCGGCGGCATCCGCTATCAGATTGAAGATGGAGTGAACGGCTTCCTCGTTTCCTCGATTGAAGAAGCTGCCGAGCGCATTGTGCGTTTGCTCAAGGATAAGAAGCTACGCGAGGAAATCGGGAGCAAGGCTCGCGAAACGGTGCGCGAGAAATTCCTGCTCAGCCGCTATGTCGAGCAATATCTCGACCTTTTCGGCGCCTTCGACAAAAATTTCCGTCTGCGAGAATGAATCGGACGCTGTTATATTGACTTTTTGCGCGGCTGATCACGCCGCAGGCAACGCGCGCTCCAGAGTCGCCGGCCGGTTGCGTTTTGAGATCGTCGGCCTTGGCGTGAACAACGACTGAGCGGCCGACGACCGAGCGTTGGTCATTGGCCAGCGAGATATTATGATCGAGGTAATTCACTTTTCCCGCACCCGAAGCATCCGCTTCAATATTGCCCATGTCGCCCACGTGACGTGCTTGCGCGTCAGGTCCGGCGTGGGGTTGGTTGGTTGGATTGAAATGAGCACCGGCAGAGGCGGCATCGCTCGCGCTGCAATCGCCGAATTCATGAACGTGAAAACCATGCTTGCCAGGAGTCAGGCCGGTGATATCCGCCTGAACCTGGACTCCGTCGGCGACTTCAGTGAAGGTGACAGTTCCGCTCACTTTGTTGCCCGCGGTGGGATGAAGCTCGGCGACAGCTTTTAACGGAGCCGGCGATTTTTCTTCCGGCACCGGCGTCTGCGCCGTAGTGGACGTAACCAACAACGATGTCAGCGCGATTAACCAAGTTGGAAATGAGTTCATACAAACATTTCGCCGCGGCGTTCTGATCCAGCCGTGTTTTTCGTATGATCTTATTAGCGTAAAGTCAGCTCCATCCGGTCGTGGGCAATGAATGCTATGATGCCGCGCTCGGCGGTCATACCGCGCAGCTTTCCTTCCAACTTGTGCTCATCGCCGGTGACGATTTCCGACCCGCAATGAGTGACGATGGCTTGTGGAACGCTTTCTTTCGCGCACCAGCCGATCTGCGCGCGGACGCTCGCATGCCCGATGAGCTTTGCGCTTCGCTTGCGAACGAACGAGCGCGTGAGCGTCGCGCCATCGCCAATATAAACCTGCGCGTTTTTCAATGCGGCGGCGCGATCATGGATGAAAAGGAGATCCGGCCCGTAAAAAATGCAGACGCGGCCTGCGCTCACGCGGTATCCGACGGCCGGAGCCAAGATTGAGTGTTCAACCGGGAAAGCCTCGAACGTGATACCGCAAATCTTGGTAGGGGCGCGCTCCTTGATCACATGTCGATCTTGGATGTGGCAATTTTTCAACGTTCGCCACGTCTTCGCCGGCGCGTGCACCGGACAAGCCGCGCCGCTTTTCAAGCTTCACACGTACAACATATCTGGCGATACAGACGGCTTCGAGGACAACCGCCCGCCCTTTGGCCGGCGATTTTGTTGTTGTGACGGAGAAAAATCGTTCGCCTCGGATCAACCATGTTTCTTGGGGCCGACTCGAGGTCGAGGGAAGAGCCGAGCCGTACAAGGATGCAAAGCTTTTTCCCGGAGGATCGCGTGAATGGAACTGGCGGGAGACAGGCACTAATCATGTGCCCGGCATTCAGCAAGCTGACGTGCAGGAACTGCTCGATCACGGCGCTAAAATCATCGTGCTCTCGCGCGGAATGAAGGAATGCCTCGAAGTTCCACCCGAAACCCTGGAGTTCTTGAAAAAGAGGCAGATCGAGGCGCACGTGTTGCCTACGGCTGAGGCGGCGCAACTTTACAACCGGCTCGCAGAAACAGAGTCGGTGGGCGGACTGTTCCACACGACATGCTGAAGAGCTGCCGCGAATTGCTTCATCAGCCTGGATTCAGCGCTTGAATCCTGCCTGACAGTTTCGAGACGAGTCGCTCGCGATTGTCCGGGCGAACCTCGATTAGTGTCACATCAGGACGCGACTTGATCGCGTCGGTAAAGGGCAGGGATCGCCCGAAGATTGTCGCGAGCACCGGGACTTCGCTGTCGAGCGCCTTGTTTACTGCATCCCGAAAAATCGCCGAACGGATTTCCATCGGACCGATTTCATCGATCACGACAAGCCGCTGCGCCTGCACCGCTTCGCGGATGGCTTTGACGCCAACCGCTTCGAGCGCGGAAAGATCTAGCCGGTATTTTCCAACGCGCTCAGACGTTTTGAGAGCGACATGGGCGAATACGACCTCATCGCCATCGAGCGTCACGATCTTGAATCCGACGCGTGTGCCACGGTCGCGGATCTCCTCGGTGTAAAAACCACCGGCGCGTTGCGGCAGATTATTTACGACACGCTTGATCAGCGTCGTCTTGCCGCAACCGGGACGGCCGGTGAGCAGAACTTTTTCGGTCACAACGTGCGCCTCTGACAGTGCGGGCAAACTCGCAGGCACGATTGCCTGCGTCACATCACGGCGGTCAGCCGCGTCCGCATGGTGATTTTGGAGTTGAGCAGCTTCGAAATCGGGCAGCCTTCTTTTGCTTTTCTGGCGGCGGCTTGGAATTTGGCATCGTCGGTGTCGGGAACCTTCGCATTCACATCGAGATGCACAGCGGTCACGGCGAAACCATCGCCCGCTTTTTCCAGTGTGACAGTGGCGGCGGTCTCAATGCGCTCGGGCTTGAGGCCGACCTCACCAAGCTGCGCGGAGAGCACCATCGAGAAACAGCCCGCGTGCGCAGCGCCAACGAGTTCTTCAGGGTTAGTGCCCTTTCGTTCTCGAAGCGCGTGCTGAAAGAATACGCGGCGCTGCAAAGCACGCCGCTTTCGGTGGAAACGGTACCGCGGCCATCTTTGAGGCCACCCTGCCAGACAGCGGACGCTTTTCGATTCATGCTCTTAGATCGCCGCTCACCGTCGGATCGGTCGTGACGCGGGCAATCCTGCCTGCGAATATTGGGACGCAGACAGAATTGTCTGCGTCACGGCAATGAGATCGGTGCGAACGTTACAGTCGGTCGTGGACTCGTTAGGCGAGCACGGCGACGAGACGGCGTTGGTCGTCTTTGGCAAGAAAGATCGACATCGTTGGTCTTTTGAGAAACTCGTGGCTTGCGCGCGCTCGTTCGCGAACGGGTTCGTTCGGCGCGATTTCAAATCCGGCGACATCGTTGCGATCTGCGCGGAAAACAGCCCGGAATGGATTGTGGCCGCGTTGGGAATCATTCGCGCGGGTATGGTGGCTGTGCCGCTGGATGTCCAGCTTGGCAACAAAACTTTGGTTCATACGCTGCGAGACAGTGATGCGCGCGCGATTATCACGACGAAAAAGCGGGTGGAACGGATCAAGAAACTCGATCTCAAAGAAAAACCAAAGCTCATCCTGCTCGATGCCGACGAGGACGACGAACAAAGTTGGGAGCGATTCCTTGAGAGCGAGGAAACGAAGCTCCCGACGGTCAGCCGCGACGATAAAGCAGTGCTGTTTTACACATCGGGAACAACCGGCCCGCCCAAAGGCGTGCCGCTGAGTCACGGCAATATTGTCTCGCAGCTCGATACGGCTGCCGAAGTGCAGCTCATCACCGGCGGTGATCGTGTGCTGCTCCCGCTGCCTTTGCATCATGTCTATCCGTTTGTGATCGGCATGCTGGCCCCGCTCGCTCTGGGTTTGCCATTGATTCTGCCATTTTCACTGAGCGGGCAGCAATTGCTGCGGGCTTTGCGGGAGGGTGAAGCGACCGCGATTGTGGGCGTGCCGCGGCTCTACAGCGCGCTCTATTCCGGCATTGAAGCACGAGTAGAATCATCCGGCTGGATCGCGCGCAGATTGTTCAATGTTTTTCTCGCCGCAAGTGGATTTGTGCTATCCGCCTTAGGCGGATGGCTCGGCTTCCGCGCCGGCAAGTTGCTGTTTCGCGCGCTGCACAAACGTTTTGGCGAAAACCTGCGGCTGCTCGCTTCCGGCGGCTCGGCGCTCGACCCCGAGCTGGCTTCGAAACTCGAAGCGCTCGGCTGGCAAGTCGCCATCGGCTACGGACTCACCGAGACTTCGCCGCTGCTCGCGGTGAAGTTGCCTAACGAGTCGCGACGAGACAGCGCGGGAAAACCGGTTGCCGGAGTGGAGATTCGGATTGAATCGGGTGCGCTCGAAAAAGAAGAGCGTATCAGCGGACATGAGGTCGGCGAAGTTCTTGCGCGCGGGCCGAATGTCTTCAGCGGCTATCGGAATCTTCCAGATAAGACGAACGAGGTCTTCACCGAGAACGGATGGTTTCGCACCGGCGACATGGGTTATTTCGATGCCGATAGTAATCTGCATCTCCTCGGGCGCCTCTCGACGCTGATCAAGACCGAGAGCGGCGAGAAGATCCAAACTGAGGATGTCGAAGCGGCGTATGCCGAGGAATCCGCGATTCGCGAGATCGGCGTGCTCGAGAAAAAAGGAAAGCTTGTCGCGCTCGTGGTGCCGAAGAAGACGGGTGGCGATGCAAAGGACACTGTCCGCAAGGCGGTCGAAACAGCTTCAAAGCGGTTGCCGAGTCACCAGCGTATTTCGGATTACGCGATCACCCCCGATGCGTTGCCGCGGACGCGGCTTGGCAAAATCCAGCGTCATCGGCTGGCTGAGCGCTACGAACAGACGAAAGAAGGCGGCGAAAAAGCTGCCGCTGCCGGGCCGATGGATGTCGATGAAATGTCAGGCCAAGATCGCGCGCTGCTGGAAGATTCTGCCGCGCAAGCTGCGTGGGAATTGCTCGCGAAGCGATATCGCGACAAGCGTCTGACGCCGGATACAAGTCCGCAGTTCGATCTAGGCATCGACTCGCTCGAATGGCTGAATTTGACTCTCGAAATCGCCGAATCGAGCGGAGTGGAATTGACCGAGGAAGCGATCGCCCGGATCGAGACGGTGCGCGATCTCCTGCGCGAAGTGACCGAGGGTGGCGAAGGCGAAGCGATCGATCCGCTGGCAAAGCCGGACGAAGCCCTCGACGAGAAACAAAAACGCTGGCTCAAGCCGCTCGGCCCGATCGCCGCCGCGACGGCGCGTTTTCTCTATGCCGTGAATCGGATGCTGATGCGCCTGCTCTTTCGCGTTCGCGCCAAAGGTCTGGAGCATCTGTCGCAAGATCGACAATGGGTGCTTACGCCTAACCACGTCAGTTATCTCGATCCATTCGCGATTGCCGCACTGCTCGATTGGAACCAATTGCGCAAAACTTACTGGGCCGGTTGGACCGGCATCATTCTCGCGAACCCGGTGATGCGTTTCCTCAGCCGGCTGGGAAAAATCTTGCCGGTCGAGCCCATGCGCGCTGCGCGTTCGAGTCTGGCCTTTGGCGCCACTATCCTGAAGAGCAAGAAGAATCTCGTTTGGTTTCCCGAGGGCGGACTCTCGGCCAGCGGCGAAGTGCAAGAGTTCAAGCCGGGCATCGGGATGTTGCTCGAACATTTTCCGACATCCGTCATTCCCGTTTTCGTTCATGGCACGCGCGAAGCTTTGCCGCCCGGCAAGTTTTTCCCCCGGCCGCATGCGATTCGTGTGGTTTTCGGTAAGCCGCTGGATGCGCGTGAGCTGAAGCGCAAGGGCCACGGCGAAAAACCGCACCAGCAGATCGTGAGCGCTTTGCACGATAGCGTAGCCAAACTTGCCTGAACCTCTCGGACCAGTTGATTCACTGCTCCCACTTCAGCGTCATCCTGTTGCCCTGGTTCAATTGCACTTGCGTCTTGAATGGCGCGCTCAGCCGATTGAGCAGCTCGCACAGCCAGTTAGCATCCGCCGCGGATACATGTTCCAGCCGGAAGCGCCGCATCTGCATCGGAACCAGTTGCGCAGATACAACGCCGCTGCTCTGCGAATCCAACTCGACCAGAAACATCAGGGCCAGGTCCCCGCGCATTATTTCATAGCCGCTGATTCCTTCGTAATCGGTGAGGAAATCTCCGCAGCCATACAGGATGAGACGACCGTCGAACACTTCGATCGCTTTAACGTGATGAGAGGAATGGCCATGTATGACTGCGATTCCTTCCCTGATCAAGCGATGGGCAAACGCGATCTGTTCACGCCGAATTTCGTAGCCCCAATTGCCGCCCCAGTGGATCGACGCGATGAGTACTTCGCCCGAGTGCTGAAATTGCCGCATCTGATTCGCGGTTCGCGATGCGGTTGCTTCCGAAAGATCGTCCAGCAGATTTACTCCCGGAGAAACGCTAGTGGCGCGCCAGCCCGGCGGAATACCGCTGGCTGCCGATCCAAATGAGAAGAGAAGTGCGCGGCCTTTGTCCGGTACGTCGATAACCGCGGGAGCTGCTGCCTCCTTGGCATCCTCCCCCGCGCCCGCGCGGCAAATGTGCGCCGCATCCAAAGTGCGCAGCGTCTCGGACAATCCTTCATATCCCCAGTCCAACACGTGGTTGTTCGCCAACGCGCATGCGTTGATCCCGGCAGTGGAAAGGCAGCCGATGTTCAGCGGGTGCATGCGATAATGAATTTCTTTGTCAGGCCAGTGGGTCTCCGTCGACGTCATGGGGGTCTCGAGATTAATTATTCTGAGATCTGTCCCGAAGCGTTCCAGTTCTGGCAAGGCGTCGCCCCAGATGTAATCGAAGCTCAACGGTCGCAGGATCGGGCCGTTGGCTTTCTCGGCAAGATCGACATATTCACGCGCATCACAAACGAACGGTTCGTGCAAGACCGGATCCACCGAATGCGGCAATGCCTGATCGATGCCGCGACCGGTCATGACATCGCCGCACAGAAACAGACGCATAATTCAGCGTAAGCTCCAAATCCCAAGCTCCAACATCCAAAGAAACTCCAAACTCCAATGTCCAAATTAGTCACTGCATCTTGGAATTTGCTGATTGGAATTTTCCTCGAGCTTGGATGTTGGTGATTGGTGCTTAAAAGATTATGTCCGCCGAACCAGTCGAAAAGTTCGTGAGACTTTTGAAAGAGTCGCCGCCGGGTGCTGTTTTTAATCCATGGTGGCGGGTCGATAAAGCAAATGACATTGGCGAGACTGCGCCCGGCATCCGGCGAAAACAGTTGCGCGCTTATCTTCGCGATCGATTGGGAAAAGCGCGATTGGCAATAATCGGCGAAGCGCTTGGATATCGCGGCGGCCATTTCAGCGGAATTCCCATGACCTCCGAACGAATCTTGCTCGGACGAAATAAGAACGTCCGGGTTGGAACGGAGGATTTTTTCTCCAACATCAAGCCAGGGCGCACCAGCAAATCTCAGAAATGCCGGAGCGGTTTTTCCGAATCCACCGCCACGATCGTCTGGAGCACCTTGCTGCAACTGGATTTGCGGCCGGAGCAGTTTGTCCTGTGGAACGCGTTTCCGTGGCATTCGTTCGATCCGCGCCGCGGCATGTTGAGTAATCGAACGCCGACCAAGTCCGAGCGCTGCGTCGGCATACCGGTGCTCAAAGCTTTTCTCGACCTGTTTGCATGCGATCAAGTTGTAGCTCTGGGCCACATCGCTGCCGCTCAGCTCGAAGAAGCGGATGTCGAGGCGCATTACGTCCGCCATCCGGCTTCCGGCGGCGCCAAATTGTTTCGCCAGCAAATCGCAACGATTGTGCCTGAACTGGCCTAGTGAAGTTGCT
>WNFB01006856.1_pt1 | contig 10212 bp, 8 predicted proteins | sample 5400501 | NCBI WGS metagenome assembly WNFB01 (sample SAMN13153341, study PRJNA577476) | soil metagenome | isolation source: 200 cm saprolite under Douglas fir tree site 2 hole 1 | place: USA:California | collected 2015-04-18 | reverse complement strand
GCCGGCTGCGGGATACCCAGACCTTCCCGTCGCGTCAGGCGCTGGTCGACCAGATCGAGCGCGACGCGATCGCGGCGCGGGCGATCGTCAAGGGGTAGAGACTCGCATATGCGCACGATCCGCACACGACTGCTCACTATCGGCGCGCTTCTCGTGCTGGCCGTGTGGCAGCTGATCCCCACCAACGTCACCCAGCGGGTGCGCGACCCGGTGACCGGTCGCATGAAGGACACTACGATCCGGCGCGTGCCGATCAATCTCGGCCTCGATCTACAGGGCGGGATTCACCTGGCGCTCGAAGTCGACCAGACGAAGGGCCCCGTGCCCGACTGCGCCGACGCCATTCAGCGCGCCGAGAAAGTGGTGCGGACGCGGATCGACGAGTTCGGCACCAGCGAGCCCGTCGTGCAGATCCAGGGGCGCTGCCGCCTCATCGTCGAGCTGGCCGGTGAAAAGGATCCGGCTCGCGCCAAGAGCATCATCCAGCGCACCGCGTTCCTCGAGTTCCGCATCACCGACATGAAGAACCTGTTCCGCGACGCGCTGCCCGAGATCGACAAGGCGCTGCGCCGGGCCGGGGTCACCGCGCCGGGCCACGGCGCGGCGGCGGCGAGCGTGACTCAGCTGTTCGGGAGCGACACCGGGAAGGCGAAGGGCAAGGCCAAGGCGCAGAAGGGCAAGGCGGCGGCCAAGGACACGACCGACCAGAATGCCCCCGGCCCCCTCTCGTCGCTGCTGTTCCAGGGGCAGATACCCGGCGAGTACCTCGTTCCGGAAGAGCAGGTGCCGGTGGCCGAGAGCCTGCTGGCGCGTCCCGACGTGCAGCGGCTCATCCCCCGCGGCATCGAGCTCAGGTGGGGGACGGAGGTGTTGTCGCGCGCCGGCCGCAGCTACCGGTCGCTCTACGCCGGGGAGGACCGGCCCATCATTACGGGTGAATACCTCCAGGACGCGAAGGCCACACGCGACCCGCTCACCAATCAGTCGGTGGTGAACTTCGTGCTGTCGCGGCGAGGCGGGCGCATCTTCGAGCGTGAGACCGGCCGCCACGTGAACGACTATATGGCGATCATCCTCGACGGCCGCGTCCAGGGGCAGCCGCCGGTCATCAAGAGCCAGATCGGGCAGCGCGGGCAGATCGAGCTGGGCGCAAAGCCCCTGCAGGATGCCCAGGACCTCGCATTGGTGCTCAAGGCGGGGGCGCTCCCCGCGCCGCTCACGATCATCGAGGAGCGCACCATCGGGCCATCGCTCGGCCAGGACTCGATCAAGGACGGCATCCGTGCTGGGATCGTGGGCGTCGCGCTCGTCGTGCTGATCATGGTCACCTACTACCGGTTGTCGGGCGTGCTGGCCGTGGCGGCCTTGGCCTTGTACGTCGTCTTCACGCTCGCCGGGCTCGCGGGCTTCGGGTTTACGCTCACGCTGCCGGGGCTCGCCGGACTCGCGCTCTCGGTGGGCATCGCCGTGGACGCGAACGTGCTGATCTTCGAGCGCATTCGCGAGGAGCTGCAGCACGGCAAGCTGGTGCGCACCGCCGTGGACGAGGGGTTCAAGCACGCCATGAGCGCCATCGTCGACTCGAACGTGAGCACCGCGCTCACCGCCTTCATTCTGTATCTGGTCGGAACCGGCCCGGTGCAGGGCTTTGCGATCACCCTGATCATCGGCATTGCCGCGTCCATGATCACCGCCATCTTCGTGGTTCGGACCTTCTACATGATCTGGCTCGACCGTCGGCCGGACATGGCCACCCTGAGCGTCTGAGATGATCCGACTCTTCGCCAACGCCAATTACGATTTCATCAAGTGGCGCCGCTGGGCCTATGGGCTCACGGCGGCGATCATCTTTCCCGGGTTCGCGCTGTTTCTCGTGCGCGGCTTGAACTACTCGATCGAGTTCACCGGCGGCACGCTGATTCAGATCCGGACGCCCGACGCCGTGGGCACCGACCGCATCCGCGGCGCGCTCGACGCGGCCGGAATCCACGACGCGGAAATCCAGCAGTTTGGCGCGCCCAACGAGTACGTGATCCGGGCCCGGATCGGGCGGGCGGACGCTGACGTCCAGGGCTCGACCGAAACGACTGCCGCGGCGGTGGATTCGGCGCTGGCGCGCGCCCTGGGTCCGGCGCCCGACCATTTTCAGATCCTCCGTACCGAGGCGGTCGGCCCGAAGGTGGGACGCGAGCTCCAGGGCAAAGCGTTCCTGGCGATCTTCTTCTCGTTCATCGTCACCCTCGTGTATCTGGCGGTCCGCTTTGAGTGGCGCTTCGGGCTCGCTGCGGTGCTGGCGACGTTCCACGACATCCTCACCACGATCGCGTTCGTTCGCTACCTCGACCTCGAGGTGAGCCTCGTCGTCGTCGGCGCGGTACTCACGATGGTCGGGTACTCGTTGAACGACACGATCATCATCTTCGATCGCGTCCGGGAGAATCTGCGCAAGTTCCGGCGCCAGAACCTGTACGAGATCCTGAACCTGTCGATCAACGAGACGCTGCCGCGCTCCGTGTTGACCCACGGGACCACGATGGCCACGACGATCGCGCTGGTGCTGCTGGCGGGCGAGGTGCTGCGGCCCTTCGCGCTGGTGATGACCTTCGCGATCTTCACGGGCACCTTCTCGTCGATCTACATCGCGGCCCCGCTGCTGATGTACATCGAGAAGCGCTGGCCCGGCGAAGACGCGCGCGGCGCCCGGGCGCTCCGGCCCACGGGGTTCGTTCCGCTCAACCCGCCCCCGCCCCCGCCCCCGCCCCCCGCGGCGCCCGGGGGTGGCTCCGGGGTCCGCTCCAAAGCGGCCGTGTGACGTGCTGGTCGACGCCCACTGCCATCTCGGCGATGCGGCGTTCGACCCCGACCGCGATGCGGTCCTGGCGCGCGCGCGTGAGGCCGGCGTCGGGCACGTCGTGGTCATCGGTGCCACGCTAGCGGAGAGCGACCGGGCGGCAGCGCTCGTCCAGGCGCACCCCGGCCTCTCCGCCACGGCCGGCGTCCACCCCCATGAGGCGCGGCACTGGTCGGCCGCCGCCGCCGTCCGCCTGAGAGACCTGCTTGCCCTACCCGAGGTGGTGGCGCTGGGAGAAACGGGGCTCGATTACCATTACGACCATTCGCCGCGCGACGCGCAACGTCGCGCCTTCGAGGCCCAGCTCATCCTCGCCAGAGAGGCTCGGAAGCCGGTCGTGGTGCATGCGCGCGAAGCCGACGACGACGTGGCGGCCCTGCTCCGGGGGGCCGACACGCCGGTCGTGCTGCACTCGTTCAGCTCCGGTCCGGGTGTGTTCGAGGCGGGGATGGCGATCGCCGCGTACTTTTCCTTCAGCGGCATGATCACGTTCAAGAGCTGGACAATGACCGACGCCCTCACCGCCTGCCCGCCCGACCGGCTGCTCGTCGAGACCGACGGCCCATATCTTGCGCCCGTTCCTCACCGCGGGAAGCGCAACGAGCCGGCCTTCGTGCGCTTCGTTGCGGAGGCAGTCGCCCGGTCCCGGGGCGAGCCGGTCGAAAGCATCGGACAATGGACGACGGACAACGCGCGCCGGCTCTTCGGAGCTCGGCTCGCCACGACCCTCTAGCCGAGAGCATCCGTGACCACGACGGCCAAGGTACCCACCGACATCGCCATCGCCCAGGCGGCCGAGCTGCGGCCGGTGGCCGACATCGCTGCGGAGCTGGGGCTCGACGACGAGGAAATCGAGCTGTACGGCAAGTACAAGGCGAAGGTGCGGCTGGCCGCGCTGGCGCGCCGCAAGCCCAAAGGACGGCTGGTGCTGGTCACCGGGATCAACCCGACACCCGCCGGCGAGGGGAAGTCCACGGTGACCGTCGGGGTGACGCAGGCGCTGCGCAAGATCGGGAACAACGCCGCGCTCTGCATCCGCGAGCCGTCGCTTGGGCCGGTCTTCGGCGTAAAAGGGGGAGCTGCGGGGGGCGGCTACGCCCAGGTCGTCCCGATGGAAGACATCAACCTGCATTTCACGGGCGACTTCCACGCCATCGCGAGCGCGCACAACCTGCTGTCGGCCATGTTGGACTCGCATCTCCATCACGGCAACGCGCTGGGTCTCGACACGCGTCGCATCACCTGGCCCCGCACCATCGACATGAACGACCGCGCCCTGCGCAACATCATCGTGGGGCTCGGGGGCTTGAACGCCGGCCCGGCGCGCGAGGAGCGGTTCGTGATCATCCCGGGCTCGGAGATCATGGCCATCAGCGCGCTGGCGACGGGCATCGAGGACCTGGAGCAGCGCCTCGCGCGCATCATCGTGGGGCTGACGCCCGACAAGAAGCCCGTGCGCGCGAGCGACCTGAAGGCCCAGGGGGCCATGACGCTGCTGCTCAAGGACGCGATCAACCCCAATTTGGTCCAGACGCTCGAAGGCGGACCGGCCTTCATCCATTGCGGGCCGTTCGGAAACATCGCCCACGGCTGCAACTCGGTGGTGGCGACCAAGCTCGCCCTCACCCTGTGCGACGTGGTACTCACCGAGGCGGGATTCGGCGCCGACTTGGGCGCCGAAAAGTTCTTCGACATCAAGTGTCGCATGGCAGGCCTCAATCCCGAGGCGGCGATCGTGGTGGCCACGGTGCGGGCGCTCAAGATGCACGGTGGCGTGAAGAAGGATGCGCTGGGGAAGGTCGACGTCGATGCGGTGAAGCGGGGCGCGACCAACGTGCGGCGCCACATCCGCAACGTGAAGAAGTTCGGCGTGCCGGTGGTCGTGGCCCTCAATCGTTTCATTACCGATACCGAGGCCGAGCTCGAGGCGGTGCGGGCGGAGTGCGTCGCGGAGGGTGTGGGCGTCGAGCTGTGCGACGTGTGGGAAAAGGGTGGAGAGGGCGGGGTGGCCGTGGCCGAAGCGGTGCTCAAGCTGCTGGACGCTCGTAGCGCGAAGTTCAAACTGCTGTACGACGAGAAGCGGCCGATCCGGGAGAAGATCGAGACGATCGCGAAGGAGATATACGGGGCGGGGGGCGTCGCGTTCGCTCCTCCAGCGGAGCGGGCGCTCGAGCAGCTGCCCGCCATGGGCCTGGGCGAGACCCCGGTCTGTATGGCGAAGACGCAATACTCCTTCTCGGACGACCCGACCAAACTGGGCGCGCCGAGCGGGTTCACGCTCCAGGTCCGGGACATTTTGCCCTCGGCAGGCGCGGGGTTCGTCGTGGCGCTGGCGGGCGACATCATGACCATGCCGGGGCTGTCGAAGACGCCCGCGGCCGAAAAGATCCGCGTGCACCCGGACGGAACGATCGAGGGACTGTTCTAATGGCGCGTAAAGCCCTGGGGACCGTCGTGACGGAGAACGCCCCGCCGGCGATCGGCCCCTACAGCCAGGCGGTGGTGGTCGACGGGATGGTGTACACGGCCGGGCAGATCGCGCTCGATCCCCAGACGGGCGGCATCGTGGGCAAGACCACGGCGGAGCAGGCCGAGCAAATGCTCAAGAACCTCGGGGCGATCCTCAAGGCCGCGGGCTCCGGATTCGACCAGGTCGTGAAGACGACCGTCTATCTCGCCGACATGGCCGATTTTCCGGCGATGAACGAGGTGTACGCGAAGTACTTCCCGACACACAGGCCGGCACGCTCCACTATCCAGGCCGCGGCGCTGCCCAAGGCGGCTCGGGTGGAGATGGACGCCATCGCGAGGGTCGGATGAAGCCAACCAGCGTGTTGTGTTGGATCGCGCTCACCACGAGCGCCTTGCCGCGCGCCGGCGCCGCCCAGTCCGGCCCAGGCTCAGGCGATCGCCAGCTCGCGCGCGACATCTTCCGCGAGCTGATCGAAATCAACACCACCGACTCGCTGGGAAACACGCCGCGCGCCGCCCGTGCCATGGCGCAACGGCTCCTCGCCGCCGGATTCCCCGCGGCAGACGTGCGCGTCCTGATCGGTCCCGATGCCAAACACGGCAACCTCGTGGCCCGTTACCGCGGCGCCGGCGCGGGCGGGGGGGGGCGCCCGATCATCGTGTTCGCGCATCTGGATGTGGTGCCCGCGCGCCGGGCGGACTGGTCCGTCGACCCGTTCACCTTCCTCGAAAAGGACGGCTACTTCTACGGGCGCGGCACCACCGACAACAAGGCGGGAGCCGCCATGCTCGTCGCCGACTTCATTCGGCTCAAGCGGGCGGGGTTCAAGCCGCGGCGCGATCTGGTCCTGATACTCGAGGGCGACGAAGAGACCGCGGGCAGTTGCATCGCGTGGCTGGTGGCGAAGCATCGAGACCTGATCGACGCGGAGTTCGCCTTGAACACCGACGCCGGCGGCGGGGTGTTGCGCGACGGGCGCCGGGTCATGTTCGTCGTCCAGGCGAGCGAAAAGGTCTATGCCACCTACGTGCTCGAAGCGACCGACAAGGGCGGGCACAGCTCGCTCCCGCGCCCCGCGGACAATCCCGTCTACCGGCTCGCAGCGGTGCTGGAGCGCCTCGCTCAGTATCAATTTCCGGTCAAGCTGAACGAGGTCTCGCGGGCGTTCTTCGAGCGCTCGGCCGCGCTCGAGAGCGGGTCCCTCGCCGACGACATGCGGGGTGTCCTGAAAGATCCGCCGGACTCGACCGCCGTCGCGCACCTCTCGGCCGTGCCGTTCTACAACTCCAAGCTCCGCACGACCTGCGTGGCCACCATGATGCAGGCGGGGCACGCCGAAAATGCGCTGCCCCAATCGGCCCGGGTCACCATCAATTGTCGCATCCTCCCGGGGGAGCCCGCGTCCGAAGTCGCGGCGGCCCTGCGCCGCCTCGCCGCCGACGACCGCATGACCTTGCGCGAGAGCAACACGCCGATCCCGAGCCCGCCATCGCCGCTCACGCCCGCGATCATGGGCCCGATCGAGCAGCTCGCGGCAGATCAGTTCCCCAACGTCCCCGTCGTGCCGGTGATGGAGGCGGGTGCGACGGACGGACTGTTCCTCCGCAATGCCGGGATCCCCACCTACGGCGTCTCGGCGGTGTTTGAGGAGCAGAACGACGTGCGGGCGCATGGTCGTGATGAGCGGCTCAGCGTGCAGAGTTTCTACGATGCGCTCGAGTTCTGGTACCGGATGATGCAGGCGTTCACATCGGATCGGTTGACGCGGTGACCGCAGCGCGGTATTTCAAGATCGGTGCACGAGGCCGTCGGGTAGCTCCATGTGGAAGCGCGTGAAGACCGGAGTACAGGGGAGGGTAGCGCGATTCCGCGTACCCGGCGGGGCGGAGCTCGTCGAGGCCGGAGCCGACGACCGGCCGATGCCGATCGCGGCGTCCATCCTCTGGAAGCCGATCGACGGCTCGGCCGACCAGGATGGCGAGCTCCCTATCTTCATCACGCAGCGCGCGCTGGCCGCCGTGCACGATCACTGCGCGACGACGCGGGAGACGTGCTTCGGGCTCCTCACCGGCAACCTGTTTCGTTCAGCCGACACGAGCGCGCCCTACGTCGTCGTGGAGTCGACGATCCGCCTCCCGGGCGGAGTCGGCGAAGACGCCAAGGCGGCGCTGACGCAAGGGTGGGTCGTGGCGCAGGACGTGGTGCACCGGACCGGCGACCAGCTGGTCGGCTGGTACCGCGGTCGCTGGTCCGCCGAGACGGGCCTCGCGCCAGGGGAGGCGGAGACGCACACCGCTCTGTTCGGCCAGCCCTGGCAGGTCGCTGTGGTGGTGGGGGCGGGCGACACCACCGTCGGCGGGGTGCTGCGCCATTCGGCGACGAGCGGCTGGGCGCAAGAGTGCTTGCCCTTCTATGAGCTGGTCGATCCGGGCTCCTTCCGACTCGACGGCAGCAAGCCGACGCGGTTGCGCTGGGACAATTACCGTACGGAGGAGACCGCGCTCGTTCCGCCCCCGGCACTTCCGCTGCCCGCGGTATCCGCCGTATCGGCTCCCATCGCCAGCGCGCGGCGCGCGACGGCGTCGCTACCACCTCGCGTTTTCCTGCCCGATGAGTTTGGCGCCGATGAGGATCGTGGGCGTTTGGCGCGCGGCGTTCCAGTGGCGCGCATCGCGCGTTGGGCCGCGTACGCTGGAGCGGGTCTCTTGGCAGTCGGCGGCCTGTTCCGCCTCTATGCGGCGCTCGCATCGCCTGCGGTGACCGGGTCCGAGCCGGGCGCTCCCGCGGCCGTGGCTGCGTCGCCCCTCGCGCGGTTGGATCGGGCCGCTGATACGCTCGGCCTGGCGATTGCCGCGTTCGACCTGCGGGCGCAGCTGTTCGCCAGCCGCCAGATGCATTGCCCCGAGCTGGCGCGCGGGCTCGTCCAGGTCGAAGAGCGTTGGACCACGTACAACAGCGTGGGGAAGGAAAGCGGTGTCGCGCTCGACTCGGCTCGCACGGCCCGGGACCGGGCGCTATATGCCGATGTCGACGGGGTCGAGAAGCGTTTCGAGCGCTCGGCCTGCCCGCGACCGTGACACACGCCGTCGCTGTGCTCGCCCTGCTGATCGTCCAGGGGTCCCAGCCGCTGCGCAAAACGGATGTGATCCGCCTGCTGTCGAATCCGCTGATCTCGAAGAGCGAGGTTGCGGATTTGATCCGGCGCAACTGCGTCGCGTTCCGACCCACGCCACGGGATTGGGCGGATCTGCGCGACTTCGGCGCGGACTCCGAGGTACTGAACAGCATCGGCGGGTGCGCGACGACGTCCGCCGCTCAGCGCGCCGCACCCACGCTTCCGCTTGCGGCTGTGCCGCTCCCGGCCCGGCTGGCGGTCACCGTTGGGAGCGAGGCGGTGGCGCGCGTACAGGTGAGGCGGGGTGAGCTGCCGCAGGCGGGCGTGCCGCTGGTATTGCGCGGGACCTCCGGAATTCCCGGCGGGCCGCCGCGGGATGTGCAGGCCAGCACCGATGCGAGCGGCGTCGCCGTATTCCGGTTTCCGGTGGGCCGGGTCCCGGCGACCTACACGCTCGAGGTGGTCACGGGCTCGGGTGCGTCGATCCCCGGAACCCCGCCGCTGGATTTGGTCGTCGGCCCCTCGGGGCCGGCCGTCGCGGCGGTACAACCCGGCCGCGTGGAGCTGCGAGCTGGTGAGCGCGGGCTGATCTCCTTGCTGGTCACGGTGCGGGACTCGCTGGGGAACGCCTTGCCGGGTGAGACGGTCGCGTTGCAGCCGGACAGCCCGGACATGGGAGTGGCCGCGGAGGCTCGGTCCACGGACTCACTCGGGAAGGCGACGTTCGTCATCGAGCGGGGCGGGGTACACCACGCGGGAAGGCTCACGATTCGGGTGCGGGGCCAGCCGTTCGGATCGGTGGACATGGTTCGGACCGACGTCTTGGCGCCGGCGACCACCGGCTTCGTGTCGGGGGTGGGGCAACGCGGCATTGCCCGAACCCGGCTGAACGAGCCGCTGGTGTTTCAGGTGCGCTCGAGCCTCGGCGGGCCGCTGGTCGGGAAGATCGTGACGTTCCGAGCGGTGAACGCCGAGGTCGGGACCGACAGCGTCGCGACCGACTCGGCGGGCCTCGCTCGGGTAGATGTGACCCTGGGCAAACAGGCCGGCGCGGCCCTGGTCACCGCCACCGTGGACTCGCTCCAGCGCCCCGCGGCGCTCTCGGTGGATCCGGCGGCTCCCGCCGGCGTCATCATCGAGCGGGACGGGAATCGGGTGGACGGCGGCACAGTGGTAGCGACGGCCGGCGCCACGTTCACGCTGCGGGTGTCCACGCAGGACGCGTATGGCAACCCCGTACCCACGGCGGACCTGGCGCGGATGATCCAGAAGATGCGCAATCGGTTCAACCTGCAGTCACAGCTCTTGAAAATGATCAGCGTCGAATCGGATGGCGGTGCTGCGACGGTGACCTTCAAGCCCGTCGGAGCGGGTCAGGCGGACTTGTCGATTGCCGGCGCGACCGTGTCGGTGGCGATCGCACCGCCGCGGTAGCGACTACCCCGCCGTCGCAGTGTCGTCGAGCGGGTGTGCCACGGCGTCCAGCCAGCCGGTAATCTCCCGGAAGGTGAACGGCTTGCGGATCACCGTGCAGGGGTTGCGTTTACTCCAGGTGCGCACGTCCGGCGCGTCGGCGTCCGCGGTCATCAGCGCGACCCGGCCCTGGAGCTGCGGCCAGCGGTGCGTCATGGCGAGGTAGAGCGACAGTCCCGACATCGTCGGCAAGCGCACGTCGAGCAGGACCGCGATGGCCGATTCCGTCGCGAGCAGTTGGTAGGCTGCGTCCGGGCTGCCCGTGCTCAACACCCGGTACCCCAGGGAGCCGAGCACGCT